>Ga0307379_10006750_pt1 | contig 15720 bp, 11 predicted proteins | sample UN2MG_FD_202237 | JGI IMG/M metagenome (GOLD analysis project Ga0307379, IMG submission 202237) | Soil microbial communities from Risofladan, Vaasa, Finland - UN-2 | ecosystem: Environmental > Terrestrial > Soil > Coastal area > Acid sulfate soil | place: Finland: Risofladan, Vaasa | collected... | reverse complement strand
ACGCAGCACGGATCGGCCCGCAAGTTGACATAGCGTTTCTCAGCGGAGCTCGTCTTGATAGTGCGATCATAGAGAGCATGGAAACGGAGTTCCTTAATGCTGGATGTGAGGTCGTCTTCGTGACTTTGGGCCGACGAGGTGTGCGATTCGCAACGCCAGATCGTCGAGTGCATCAGCCCGCATTTGCAGTACGGGTTGTGGACACTAATGGTGCTGGTGATTCCTTCGCTGCTGGAGTACTGGTGGGTTTGCTAGAAGGAAGGAATCTTGAGGAATGTGCCCAGTTGGGACAGGCTGCAGCGGCAGCGAGGTCTGCTTTGCTTGCGGAGGTTCCCACAAGACATGTGGTGCTTGCGTTCCTTATGCAACAGTAGAAAGAGATGGTTCTTGACTATTCTCTTTGGGCTGCGTTGTCCTGCAAGAGACAAGGCCGCGAGGAACAAATCCATTGAAGTGGCGGTTGATTGCACCAGCTCGAATTCATGTCAACTCCGTAGACCTGAACGGGGGCCTGGGGAGATATGGGATTAGTGTGGGGTTTTCAATCAACTTGCCGCGACTTGAGGTGTCGTTCGCTCCAAGTGATGCGATAGTCGCAACCGGTCCTGACAGTAAGCGTGCAAGAGAGTTTCTGCGTCACATTGCAGAGGAATTCGGTTGGGAGGGTGGTATACGGTTGCATGTCCATCAGCACATCCCTGTGCACGTAGGCCTGGGGTCGGGCACTCAGCTAGCATTGGCGTGTGGCGTAGCATGGTCACTGTCTAGAGAGCTAGTGCCTCAAGTCCATCAGATAGCTAGGGCCTCCGAGCGATCTTTCTTCTCAGGGATCGGGTTGGCCACCTTTGCATCTGGCGGTTTCGTAGTTGATCAAGGATATGCTCCAGGGAATCTGGTCATAAAGGAACCAATAGCGCCTCTGGTGAGGTTTGCGGTGCCAGCCGACTGGAGGGTAGTAGTTGTCATCCCCAATACACCCCAGCAATCAAAATCACATGTGATTCGGCTGGACGAACTCAGGCCTCCGGTCTCGATCCAAGAGACTAGGGAACTGGCTCACCAAGTTCTTGTCAGGCTACTTCCTGCGATAGCAGGCGGCGATCATGATGCATTCTGCAAGGCCTTGTCGGAGGTGGGCAATCTCGGGTACAAGAGGCAAGAGATGGAGCAGTACGGAACCTTCATTACAGACCTAGTCCAGCAGCTGAAGATGGCTGGAGCGGATTGTGTCGGCATGAGTTCTGGTGGGCCGACTGTATATGCCATCATGAAGGACAACAGCAAGACTTGCACGGTCCAAGAAGCCGCGAAGTCCTATCTTGTGAAATACGAGGGCGGTCAGGTGTTTGTTGCATCATTTGACAATGCGGGCGCAAGATGGTTTCAAGATACATAGGAGTGCCAGATCGCTTCAAAGAGCTAGGAGTTAGAACCGGCATAGTGCGCTGGATATATGGGGCGACCCTGGGCTCAACTGTCTCAAGTCTAGAGGAGGCCACCAAACGTCTCTGCAGCGAGGGACTTGCCCCTTGGGCCATATCGTCGGGTGCCGTAAGTGGCGTGTCTTCGAAACGACTTGCGATCCTGAATCGCATAGACGCCAAGTTCGCGGACCTAGGATACCACCGCGTGCTGAGAGCAGAGCTATTCCCTATAGAAGTGAGATTAGGTCAAGTGATCCCGTATATGGAAGCGTCCTTTTCAGAGGAGAGGGTGCAACTTCAGCAGTACCTTCTTCTTCATCGCAATGGCAGTATGGCTTTGTCGGTATGTCTCGAATTGGATGAAGATGAACCAGTATCGATGCATGACGCCGTATGGCTGGCCTCCATCGGTCTTCAAGACACTCTGCTTGATTATGGGCTTCCGCCAAGTGGACTTATTTCTCGCGACAGCATGTCTCTTGGCAAGAGTGTGGACGGAGAATGGATACAGGATATCTCACTTGAAACCTATATGAATCGTGTCGTGGTTCCTGCTATCCATTATGCAGTCCTTCGGAAGCGTATCACCCAGTCAGACCATTTCGGTGCGGTTCATCCACTATCACAATACACTGTAGGTGTGCTGGTGGAGGGCACACCGAGGTGCGACGACCTTCAGGGTTTCACTGCAGAATATGGGACCGAAGTGAAGTCCTTCTCTGACATGGATCTGTTGGGGTTTTCAAGGGCCCCGAAGACTGTTGACGAGAGATTCGCTGTAGACTTCTCAATAGACACCGAGATAGGCGCATTCCTGGGTGCGCGTGCAGGCGCAATCGTTTTCAAGTGGCCTGGAATCGGGGACTGGTTTGCGTATGTGGCTCATCGCTATGGAGTTGAGCGCAGACTGGACGCCTGTTTGGAAATCTACCAGCACTATGCTGTCTTTGTTGAATGGGCGCTAATTGAGGAAATCAGCCTGCGCTCATATCTGTCACGGCTAGCCCCGTATATTCGTCAGTCCAATGTTAGTATCCAGCGTCTTGTTGAGCACAAGCGTCAGATGGTTAGTGATTTGGAAGAGTTCCTTGAAGGGGTGAGTTCGTTTGAGTATGGTGTGCGGATCATTGATACTGTGAACAGGCTAAGGAGTGTGGGGGAGCTACGAGAAAGGTTCCGACACAAAAGGACTCTTATTGAGGAGATTGTATCTGAAAGGGAGAATTGGCGGCTACAAAGACTTATGCTGGTGCTAAACGTAGTGCTACTAACCTCACTGTTTCTGGAGTTATCGGAGCTTGCTGTTCAGTACTACCAAGTGCAGCCTGGATCAAGAGAATGGCTTGTTTCGAAGGTTGTAGCTGTAATGGTGCTGCCGTTGCTTGTTGTTGCCTATAATCTCTATAAGTATACGCGCCGGTAGGTTGAAGCAATTGGGACCAGGGGAATGTTGGTGCCGTCCAGGCGCCGACTGGGTGGATTCTACGGACGGCTCTGGCAGAAGATCCTGCGGATATTGCTGGTTTGCCGGACTTGGCTTGTTAGTCTAACACTTAGTGGGAGGGAGAAGTAGCACAACGTTCTAGAACTTCGAACGGCTATGGATGAAAGCGCCCATGGGGGATCAGATGACGAGGTTGTTGGAAGAGATGACCTGGGATGAGGTCGAGTTGTTGTCCGGGGCCGGAGCGACCGTTGTTGTTCCCGTTGGAACTGTAGAACAGCATGGTCTGCACTTGCCCCTTGGAACTGATACCCATATCATCTATGAAACACTCAAGCGCTTGCCAGAAGAACATAACATCGTCATTGCACCTCCCATATGGTACGCGTACTGCTCTCCGACTGATCCCAAGTACGCTGGCCATATCACTGTTACGCCCGACATACTCTATGTATACTTGCTCCACGTCTGCACAGGACTGGTATCCAGTGGTTTCCGTTGCGTTATGATCGTGTTTGATCATTGGCCAAATTCTGAGGCGTCCAAGCTCGTCGCGCAGAACATTATCAATGCTTCTCCGCACGTACGAGTTGCGGTGGTTAACCTTTGGGTGTTAGTTTGGGACGCTTTGGCTGCTTTCAATGACCCAGGATACCATGCGGACTCAAGGGAAACATCGCTAGTTTCAGAGTTGCGGCCCGATCTACTGCGGCCAAATGGAATGATGGATGATCTACCCGAACTGTCTATAGGGTACGACCTCTGGCCAAAACCGAGCGAATGCCGCACCCGCTCTGGAGTTAGGGGGTTGCCTTCTCTTATGTCTCGACGCAGGGGAACCAACCTCGCAGACACTGCGCGGACAAGGCTCCTGACCGTGATCAGTCAGCTTGTCGCAGAAGATCTAACAGAGGATCCATAGCGGTGGAGAGATGTTCAGCGGTGAGGTCGACGCCCGTGATTGGGGCTTGGACACTAGCCCGATCCATGTGCCTGGCGAACCCGGGCAGGGTCCTTGTGTGAGCTGGAGAGCGCTCTCTGCATAGTCGTTCAATCGTTCGTTCTGTGAAGCAGAGTGCGTCGTGTAGGATGCGCTTCTGTATGGCGTTGGGGATTTCTCTCAAGGTAGGCAGACTCTCTTGACCATGGTCCCTAGGCGTGGTAGAATTCAGCCAAAGCCTGGGCTCGGCCTTCATTGCACATCAGAAGCATCCCCGATACGCTTGCCGCACTAGATGGGGCACGAATGGGCTGTTCACGATACACATTTGTTAGGGAGGTGGCAAAATGAGGCTTGAAAACATGACTTGGGAAGAGGCTAGGGAAGCCGCGAGTGGGGGCATCCCGGTCTTACTGCCATCCGGGGCGATTACCCAATACGGTCCACATCTGCCCCTAGGCGCCAATTCCATAATCGCCCATGAACTAGCACTGCGTGTGGCGGAGGAAGTGGAAGTTGTGGTCGCCCCACCCCATTGGTATGGGTATGCATATCCTACCGAGGATTTGCCAGGCAACATCACTGTTCCGCCCGACGTCCTTTGCGATTACATCCACCAGATTTTGCACAGCCTTGCAAGACAAGAGTTCCGCAAGTTCCTGCTTTTCTACGGGCAACTTCCGAATATCACGTCGCTTAACTACGCTGCTCAGCGGCTGTATCTAGAGTATCAAGACTCGCAAATTGCTGTGGTAGCATGGTGGCAGCTAGCGAAGCAGGCCCTTCGGAAGCATTTCGGAGATGAACCCGGGTATCATGCTGAGTCCTCCGAGACATCGCTCCTGTTGGCGCTGCGCCCGGAACTGGTGAGAGAAGACAAGATCGCCGACGAGATGCCTGCGGTCTCCCTGGGCTATGACTATTATCCTAGGCCATCAGCAACTCTAACACCCTCTGGCGTGCGGGGCAAGCCAAGCCTTTCGTCGCGGGAGAAAGGGGCAGCGTTGACTGAGGAGATTGTGGCCAATCTCGCTGACATGCTTGAACACGACTTGATCTTTGAGAGCGCATGGGAGCTCATGGGTCAGAACGAATGAAGTTTGGCAATTGGCAAAGAGGTCTGTGAGCCGCCCTCAGGGGACGGATAGTCACCCAAGAGGTCTCTGCAATGCTGTGTTGCAGTGCATACGCTACTTGCCTTCGCTGATGAACAAACCAGCAACTGGTACGCAAGCAGCGCTACAGGAAGGACTAGCGGCGTAGTAGGGCGTCCCGTGAATCCTATTCCAACTCCGGGTCGTGTCATATTCGTGTGAAACCAAAGCGACGAGCCGGGTGTCATTCCCAGCAGAGAGAATGAGCCATGCCAATCGGGAGTGGCTATCGCAGCCTACTACGAAAGGGTAGACCAGAAGCGCTGTCATGCGTGCGCAGATACTGGTGACCCAACGGAAGCCACGCGATTACTCTATTGACTGGCCCCTCCAAGCCAGAATGCGAGTGGAGATCCGCAGCCTACGGCCGGTGGGAATGACGGCGTGCCAAGGTCATGGTCATGGATCAGCACGCCAGTGACAGGGTATGCCTGATGGTACTGCGACGCTAAGAGCAAGGGCAACAGCCGGAGGATTTGCACGTTGCTCAACCCTCTACAGCTGGCGCGAGACCATCGAAGAAGTGGGAGTCAATCAGGGAAAGCGGGACGATCTTCCACCTGCATCGTTTGAAAGTGCCACCCTTGGCTGAACCGGCGATCGGGGAGCAGTTCGCAGTTCCTATTGCCAACTTGATCCGCTGGGGTGCGCTTTCGTTGTGCGAGCTTTGTCGGTCCGTCTTGGCGTCCTCAGCCCGACAAGCGGCGAACGGGAAATGGACGGCATGCATAGCAGCCTCTACCCGAGTTACCTAGCCTCGTGAAGGTTGTCTGCTAAGGTTAGTGGAACTGCGCCAGATGAACGGTTCTAGCTTTTGTTGCACAATAGAGACGCCAGGAGGTACTACGATGGAAGAACTAGCGATCCTTGGGGGTTCTCCAGCAAGGCTAACGCCCTTTCCCCCTGAGACAAGCAATGTAGGTGAGGAAGAGATAGCGGCGGTCGTTCAGATAGCGAGGTCGGGCAGACTGTCTATGTTTAGCAGTCCTGCGGTGCGGCAGTTTGAAGAAGAGTTCGCCAACTACATAGGGGTCAAATATGCGGTAATGACCTCATCCTGCACAGCAGCCATGCATCTGGCGCTGGCTGCAGCGGGTGTGGGATACGGAGATGAGGTGATTGTACCCGCTGTGACTTACATAGCGACGCCAAATGCAGTGATGGCACAGAACTCCAATCCGCTCTTTGCTGACATAGATCTCAAATCATACAACCTAGATGTGCGTAGCGTCGAAGCTAACTTAACTCCTGCTACAAAGGCGATACTTGCGGTGGATCTGTTCGGGAACCCTTCGGATAAAGGGCGATTAATGGCCTTATGTGAAGATCATGGTCTTGCTCTGATCGAGGACTGTGCACATGCAGTGGGCGCCATGCACCAGGGAAGGAAGGTGGGGGCCTTTGGCATAGGCTGCTTCAGCTTCAGTGAGGGTAAGAACATGACCACTGGTGGGGAAGGGGGGATGTTGACTACAGATGACTCTAGAATCTACAATGTGGCTCGCATCCTACGTCACGAAGGTGAGGTGTGGACACAACCGTCCGTGAGTGCGGCAGATACGCGGATTGAAACCTTCGTGGACTTCATGCATGGTCGCAGGACTGCTAGTGTTGGCTACAACTACAGACCAACGGCCCTTCAAGCAGCGTTTGGACAAACACAACTGAACAAAGTGGACAGCTTTAATGCGAGAAGAATAGATACAGCAAGGATATATCTGCAACAGCTGAGCGATGTGCCCGGAATAGTACTGCCGACCCTAAACGAGAACGATGTCCACGTTTTCAATCGTTTCGTCCTTCTCATCGATAGCGAGTCTCTTCATATCTCAAGAGACAGCTTTGTGGCAGCGCTTGTCTTTGAGGGTGTGGCAGCTGGGGTCTATCGAACCGCAATACTACCTGTTTATCCCGTTTTCACAAAACGCGAGGCTCTACTCCGAGGTAAGCCGCATCCCCTCGCAAGAAGCTATCACAAGGAAGAGTGCATCCAACATCTGTTTCCCAAATCGCTGGTATTCTGTTCCCAGAATGTTCAGTTGCCTACATATGATGGATTGACCACCCTTGAGATCCAGGATATTGTGGCTGGGATAAGAAAGATCGTCCATTGGGCTCTGAGGGATGAAGACCTTGAGCGCAGGATTCGCACCCGATTGACAAGAATGCGAATTCGAAAATACTCTGGGGAATTCATCTATCCTGAGGCAATCGAACTAGGTCATAGCAGCGAATAGGCGGAGCCAGTTCACAATGGGAAGATCAACAGCGCTGATAGGAATCGTGGGTTCGGGATATGTTGCAGAGAGGCACTCCTCCATCTTGGTCCAAATCCCTCAAGCTAGAATAGCCGCGTATTGCGACACTATCCGTGATAGAGCCGAGCGATTGGCGTCAAGATACGGTGGAAAAGCATTCACCGACTTCGTCAAAATGATGGATGCTGTTCAGCTGGATGCTGTGTTTCTGTGTACACCGCCTTCAATCCGGCTTGAGGTCATTGAGGCAGCAGCAACTCGAGGAGTTCATGTCTTTGTGGAAAAGCCCATAGCTTTGACTCTTGAGGAGGGGAAAGCTATTGTCGCAACTGCTAATTCAAGAGGGATCACATTGCACGTCGGCTATGCATATCGATATCACGATGTGTCTCGAAGCATTAAGGAACGGATAGAAAGTGGTGAGCTTGGCACGATCACCCAATTTGCAGGGCGCTACTGGGGTGGGATACCTGGCCCAGACTGGTGGACAAAAAGGAGCATGGGAGGAGGACAGCTTGTTGAGCAGGCCACTCATGTATTTGACTTAGGCCGCTTTCTGCTTGGCGATATTGAGTCAGTATGTGCAGTTCTTGACCGCTCTATCCACGCTGGACAGCCCCACTTCGAAGTTGAAGATTCCGCTGTGGTGATCATGAAGTTCAAAGAAGGCCCGATTGGCTATGTCTCTAGCACATGCGACACTCCGTTTCAAGAAGCCAATTTGGTCGAAGCGATTACAGTGGGCTCTCGAGGGATGGCAGTTCTGCGTCCACGGGTGGCGGAACTGATTCTCATCGAAAGGCCATCTGGGTCTCACGGGAACACTTTTTTGGAAGGCAATCCTCATAAGGAGCACTCTGCTCATCCAAAGGAGGTGGGCTACTTCAACCAATGCCAGGCCTTCATAAGAAATGTACTTGGAGATCCCGGACTTCCTCTGGTTTCAGGTGAGGATGCCCTTCTGACATTGGCAACTTGCTTGGCTGCTCACCATTCTTATGCCTCGCAGCATTGGGTCGAAGTGGATGCGTTCTTGAGCGGAGATCTCGATGCAGGCTGAATCACAACTGTGTGGAAACCACTGGCTCCTTGGAAGGAAATCACAAATCGTCCAACCCAAGAAGGATCTCGGTGGCATCCGGGAGGCTAGAGGTTTGTTGGTTTCAGTTGGAGTGAGGGACAGTCCTATAGCCTGGCAGATTCAGCTCTTTCGGCTGAGCAGAGGTCTGGCAAGTAATTGGAGCCAGAAAGCGAGTGCTACACCAGGGGTTGGGGTATTGGGGATCATGCCCGGTGGGGAAATACTGATCTATCGAGCACAGCCCTTATGGCGAGTGCGATATGGGAGGCAACATCTGGGAGTCGACGAGCAGGGTGTACAGGTCCTATCGTTACAATCCGAATAATGGCCAAGAGGAGCTTGAGGCGGGGGGATCACCGGTTTTGCGTGGCTGCTCCTTCTTCAACTCCCGGAACTTCACCCGCGTTACTTCCTGCTCGGCCTACCCCCCTACTTCTTTCTCCTTGGCTCCACCGGTTTACGGGTGGGGCGCTGCGCCACAGTGTTCCTGATCTATCCAGATATGCCGTCGGTTCACGAGTCGACCGCCGGTGTCAAAATGGCGAGCCCGTTCCGCCTGCTCTCACTTGAAGGCTGGCAAGGGAGCCTGCCCCGGCTCAGCCGAATACGGAAGTAGCTCCATGCACTGCGGTAGTCCACGGGCCAACGCCTAGGCGAGGCCCCTGGACTGAGCCCGTTACCGCCACGGGGGATCTCGCCTGGAGGAAAGAAGAACCGATACAGCTCTGGTAGATGGAGGCAGCGAGATGGGTTTCGACGTCGCAGAATGGAAAGAGAGAATAGAACAGCGGCTACAAGCCTTCGCGGCAAATCCCCGCCAGGCCCTGAAAGAGGCAGGCGCTGAGACTCTATTAGGCTACCTGCTGGGCATGACATTCTTTCCCCTAGCCCAGGCAGTGGCGGAAGGGGAATTGGCGGCTCTATCTGCGCTGTTCAGCATCGCCAGAGGTATCGGGGCCAACCTAATAGCCAACAAGGTGCAACATTGGCATGACGAGACCACAGCGGCGAGGGAACTTGAGAGGGAGCTTCCTGCTTCGTCCGAATTGCGCCAAACGCTGGCCAAGATCCTAGCTGAGCTGGAGGTTATCGGAATAGCACAGCAGCGGATGGGCTATGAAGATCACAGCTGGTTCGCCGAGCGACTGGTAGAGGAGTTACAGCCCTATCGGGAGGATTTCATACAAGCCAGCCCCATCTTTGGCTATGTAATAGATTCCCTCGTGATCACCGCTGGTCGCGATTTCCACCTCACGTACATCGGTGATCAGAAAGTCCATCCTGGGATGATAGAGGAACCTCCTGCTACCTTAGAACCCGACGTAGCTTTGCAAGTCTATCTTGACCACGTGGTGGATTCCTGCCAGCATCTCAGACTGCAAGGCATCCGCTCCGCCGAACCACTGAGCATAGATCTGAACAAGATATACATTACCCTCAACGTCATGGAGCGGCGGTTTTTGGAGGTGGAAGTACAACCCCTCGTGCTTCTTGGAGAGAAGGTGCCACGCGATGAATCATGTGTTGGCGAGCGAGGGCGGGAGGTCGAGGTGGTGGTACCGATCAACCAGGCGCTGGCCAAGCATCGGCGCCTGGCAGTGCTGGGCGCGACGGGCAGCGGCAAGACCACCTTCCTCTCCTATCTGGCCCTGACCTACGCTCGGGACTTTCGCGGCGATCTCTCAGGACTGGTCAAGATGCGACTGGGGCTGGACGAGGTAGGAAAGCTGCCCATCTTTCTGCCCCTGCGGGAGTTCGCCCAGCATCTGGCAGCTAAGTGGCCTGTCGAAGCAGCGGACGGTCCTCTGTTCCTCCTGGATTACCTGCGAAACTACTTCGAAAACTATGCCCTGCCTCTCCCTGAGCGCTTCTTCGCCGAACCGCTGGAGGCCGGCGATTGCGTTGTGCTTTTCGATGGCATGGACGAGGTGGCCGACCCGGAGCAGCGGAGACGGGTGGCGCGCATCGTGGAAGGTTTTACCAGGCGCTACCCGGAAAACCGATACCTTGTCGCCTCCCGCACCGCTGGCTACGCAGGGGCGGCCAGATTGGGTGAGGACTACTACGTGACCACGGTGCGCGACTTCGACGAGGAGGCTATTGAGCAGTTCGTAGGCAAGTGGAGCCTGATGGTTGAGGTGGTGCTGGCAGGAAAGCATAGCCCCACTGTGGAGAAGCGGGCCCAGGACCGCGCAGAGGAGTTGCTCAAAGCCATTACGAACAGCCCCAGGGTGACAGAACTGGCGGTGAACCCCCTGCTTCTGACGGTCATCGCCTTGGTGCACCGCTACCGGGCCACTTTGCCCCAGCGACGGGCCGAACTGTACGAGGAGTGCATCGAGGTCCTGCTGGGGTATTGGGATCAGGCCAAGGGGCTGGGCGAAGAGGCCAGGATTCTGGACCGCAAGATGGACACCGGCGACAAGAGAGGCTTTCTGGAACCCATCGCCTTGAGGATGCATGAGGCCAGGCAGCGGGAGATAGAGCGAGACGAGCTTTACGAGCAACTGTGTGCCCTTTTCGCGAGCCTCACCAGGGAGGAGTGCGAAGCGGAGAAGATGGCTGAGGCCTTCGTGGAGGTGATCCGTGAGCGGAGCGGGCTTCTCCAGGAGAGAGGGCCTGCGGTTTGCAGCTTCAGCCATCTCACCTTTCAGGAGTACCTCGCAGCCAGAAGCATTGCTGGGGGAGATGACTACATTGACCGTACCCTGAGCAAGCTAGGCGATGAGTGGTGGCGAGAGGTAGTCCTACTGGAGGCTGGTTATTTGAGCATTGGAGGCAAGAAACGCACCACCCAACTCATTCAGGCTATCGCGGACTGCGAACAAGAGGAGGAGAGGTACCATAACCTGATTCTGGCGGCCGAGTGCCTGCGCGATGTGGGTCCGGCGCGGGTGGAGGGAGACCTCTGGGAGAAGACGACCATTCGCCTGCTGAAGGCGATGGGGGATGACAGTGCCCGTATGATGCGCCGCGTGGCGGTGGGCGACGCCCTGGGGGAGATAGGCGATCCTCGCTTCCACGGCCCTTATCTGGAACCAGAGTTGGTTGAGGTGCCAGCTGGCGAGTTCTGGATGGGGAGTGAAGCGGGATACTACGATGATGAGAAACCCGTTCAGAGGGTATGGATGGATACGTTTCACATCGCCGAATGCCCTGTGACTAACGCTCAATATCAGAATTTCGTGAAAGCCGGGGGCTACGGGCATCCCCAATACTGGCCGGAGGCAGGTTGGGACTACATCAGAGTTGAGGAGCGCACTTGTCCTCTCCATTGGGATAGGGTACGGGAGAAACTGAACCACCCGGTGGTCTACGTGAGTTGGTATGAGGCGGTGGCGTACTGCCGCTGGCTGAGCGAAGTGACAGGCAAAGACTACCGCCTACCCACTGAAGCTCAGTGGGAAAAGGCTGCGCGCGGAGACAAGGATAGGCGCGATTGGCCTTGGGCAGAAGAATGGGACCAAAGGCGCTGCAATTCTACGGAAAGCGGCATCTACTCCACCACACCGGTGGGCATCTACCTTCAAGGTATCAGCCCTTATGGAGCGATAGACATGGTAGGCAATGTGTGGGAGTGGTGCAGCAGCTTGGAAAAGCCCTACCTCTACAAGGCGGATGATGGCCGGGAAAACCTTGAAGCAAAGGGAGCTCGAATCTTGCGAGGAGGGTCCTTCCTCAACCGTCGGACTGACTCCCGTGTAACTGCTCGACCCGCGGCCGATCCCGGCTACTCGTTCGTCAACGCCGGTTTGCGAGTTGTTGTCCCGCCGTCTGGCTATCGCTGAGCTATTTGGCTTCCAGCGACCAGGGATTCCAAAGGGGGGAATCCTTTGTCCAGTTCCTCTCTGGCTCAAGCTATGCTCAAGGCTGGTTGTGGCGCGATGTTTTCAACGGATCCGGCGGATAACTTGCCCTATCGGCGAGCCATACCCTGCAACTCATGTAGACTGGTATGGCTCTCCTCGTTCATGAAGGCTCTCATCTCGTCAAGGATAGCCTGGAAAACCGCCATCGCCTCGATCACAACGGCCGAGTCGATGCCTACCGCCCTCGTTCACATCATGAGCATCTCCAAGCTGGTGTTCCGATACATGGTATGATGGCGGCATACGCCCGAGCACGAAGTCACACGCTTCCCTGCTTAGGCCGAGAGGGAACGAGCTTCTGACCTCGCCTGGATTAGCGAAAACCTGTACGTCTTTTGGCCCGTTGCTCAGCAAGGGTATGAACAGCGCGGCTGCGGCGACATCGTGGTCGATACCACTCAACGGCCGACCGGAGAAGGCCACCCTTTTGGTTACTTTCTGCAGGAGATGGTGCAGCAAACCGATGATGAGGATACCCAACGGACGGTGAGAGAATACGACCCCAGTTGGGAGATCGTAACAATGCTGCTAAAGCCTCACGAAAGGACCAGCACGTATCGCGTGGGGGTGCTGCCAAGAGGGCCCGGGGAGAAACACCGTTCTGAAGACGTGATCCGAGGTTTTCCATTCTTGTAGCTTCTCGTACCGGTTCACAACCGGAGGCGTGAAGGCCTGTCATTTGCCCCCAAGAGGCGCGGAGCACACATCCGCCCGTTCTTCGTCAAACGACACCTAGGCGAAGAAGAACCCTCTCTGGGCCCCGATTTCCTCCTGCTAAGCTCCCTCAGATTGGCAGTTTGACGAACTTCATCCGGGCCAGAAGATGTGCCCCCATACTAGCCTACCAGCCCAAGCTCTCCATGAGTACGCCGCTTCTGCATCCTCAGGACCGACAGGCTGGAGTCCTATGAACGCGTTGGCAGATGCAAGACTCGTCCTCGCGCCTGGGCAATCAGCTATGTGCCAGCCCTGGTGATCGGTGAGAGTCGTTGCCTGTCGTCGCCGGAATCTGACCACATTCCGACAGTACCTCAGGGTGACAGACAAGAGTGACAACGCAGTGGAGGCCTATCTAAGGGACCTGCGCTTGTTCAGCGAATGGTTCGAGAGCAGCAATGGCGAGGAGATGACGCCCGAGGGAATCACTCCCATTGATGTGAGAGAGTACAAGGCACATCTGCTTCAGGTGAGGAGCTTCAAGCCGGCAACGGTCAGCCGCAGACTCGCCTCAATCTCGGCCTTCTGCGAGTGGGCAAGAAACCAAGAGCTCATTGTGGCCAATCCCACAGAAGGAATCGGCAACGTGCAAGAGGTCTGACTGACCCCAGGTGGCTGACCAAGAAGGAGGAGTATGCTCTCCTGTGGCCGCACCGCCACATTGAGGTCCTGATCTCCCTTCTTCACTTAGGTTTCCTCTCATGCCAGCCGCGAGTGTGCCTCGCTCGGCGCGCGTGCTCACCTGCCTCACGGCCGTCTTAGCCTCAGGGTGCTGCCTGTGCTAGAATACACAGGTGATTGAGGCAAGCCTAGAGGACATCCTGGCAGCACTGAACTCTGCACAGAGAGACGCTGTGGAGGCCCCGATAGCCCCTTCCAGTGTCGGGCTCACAACTGCTGCCTGGCCCTGTAATCATCCTCAGGACATATCACCATGGTTGGCCGCTAGCACAATCCAGGGACCAGTGGCCGATGCGAAGCACTAGAGGTACAGCGCATGCAAACCTGGGAACAATTCACGGCAGATCCGAACGCGCGAATTGGCGTGCTGGGAATCGCCTACGACGAAAACTCATCGTATCAGCGCGGCCCTGCCGGTGCTCCTCCACTCATTCGCGCCGCGTTCCATTCGGACTCCGCGAACATGTGGAGTGAGAATGGAACCGACCTCGGCGAGGATGGAATCTTCGTGGACGCCGGGGATGTCGCGCCGACCGAGGATGGGGACACGTTGGCCGAGATAGCCAGCGCAGTCACTCGTCTGCTCCATCACAATCTGCTTCCCCTTGTTCTGGGTGGCGATCATGCGATAACCCCTCCGATCGTCAGCGCCATATCCGCGCGTTTTCCGCGCCTGAGCATCCTGCACTTTGACGCGCATCCCGATCTCTATGACGCCTACGACGGTAATCGCCGCTCGCACGCCTCACCTTTTGCACGCATTATGGAAGCCGGTCTGGTTGAGCGACTGGTGCAAATTGGCGTCCGTACCATGAACGGACACCAGCGCGAGCAGGCTGACAAGTTCGGCGTGGAAGTCGTCGAAATGAAAGATTGGCACGATGACCTGACCTTTGATTTTGACATGCCTGTCTACGTTTCGTTCGACATGGACTGTCTCGACCCTGCTTTCGCCCCGGGGGTTTCGCACTGGGAACCGGGCGGTCTCACCACCCGGCAGGTGCTGTCCGTCATCCAGTCGTTGCGCGCCCCCATCGTAGGGGCGGATATTGTGGAGTTCAATCCACGTGTGGAGGCGCCCATCACTGCCATGACCGCCGCGAAGATCTTCAAAGAGATCGCTGCTCGAATGCTGGAGAGTTCTTTGCCCTAGTGCTACTGGCACGTCGGGAGACTCGTCCTCACCCTCGGCGCGATCGGGGGACATGCCCACCACCCAAAGCTCATTCCTCGCCCAGTGCCCCTGGCGAAATCGCCAGACGCCGGATCTCGGCCGAGTCACCACTTTGTTAGCCTCAGTATCCTGCCTGTGCTAGAATACTCAGATGATTGAGGGACGTATGGACGACATCCTGGCACAACTGAACCCAGCCCAAAGAGAGGCGGTGGAGGCCCGTGACGGGCCGACTCTGGTGGTGGCAGGGCCCGGAAGCGGCAAGACCCGGGTCCTCACTCATCGTGTGGCTTATCTGATCAAGCAGCGCAGCGTTCGCCCCTATCGCATTATGGCCGTGACCTTCACCAACAAGGCGGCTCGGGAGATGAAGGAGCGGCTGCATGTCCTGCTTGGGCCTGAAATCCTGCGGCAGATAACCATCGGCACGTTCCACGCCATCTGCGTGCGCATCCTGCGGCGTGAGGCCGAGCACCTGCCCTACGACCGGAACTTCGTGATCTACGACGACGGAGACCAGCTCAGCCTGATTCGACAGTGCCTCAGGGAGCTGAACCTGGACGACAGCGACTTCGCCCCTCGCGCCGTGCTGAGCTCTATCTCCAGGGCCAAGAGCCAGCTCATCGGTCCCCAGGAGTACGTGCCGGCACGGTACGAGCACGAGGTGGTTGCTCGCGTCTACCAGCGCTATCAGCGCCTTCTGCTCGCGAATAACGCCCTCGATTTCGATGATCTGTTGATGGTGACCGTGCGCGTCTTGCGGGGCAACAAAGAGGTGCTCAACAAGTATCAGACGCAGTACGAGCATATCCTCGTCGATGAGTTTCAGGACACCAACGTCGCCCAGTATGTCATTCTCAAGCTGCTCGCTGGTCGCCACCGCAACCTCTATGTGGTCGGCGACGAGGATCAGAGCATCTATGCCTGGCGAGGTGCTGACTTCCGCAACGTGCAGCGATTCCGGGACGACTACAAGAA
>Ga0307379_10006749_pt1 | contig 15721 bp, 12 predicted proteins | sample UN2MG_FD_202237 | JGI IMG/M metagenome (GOLD analysis project Ga0307379, IMG submission 202237) | Soil microbial communities from Risofladan, Vaasa, Finland - UN-2 | ecosystem: Environmental > Terrestrial > Soil > Coastal area > Acid sulfate soil | place: Finland: Risofladan, Vaasa | collected... | reverse complement strand
GTCCTGATGAGAAAAAGCAGATATTCGTGGATGATAATATGCTGATGGCTTTTTTTGAACGGCTGGAAAATGAGACTGAGCAGGAGAAAGTAAACTTTCGATTTGTCCTGGCGCTAATTTTAATGCGGAAAAGGCTGCTGAAATATGATGAGACCAGAGACGAAGACGACAAAGAAATCTGGCGTTTGAGAATAGTTGGTGACAAGTCCGCCGATAACCGGGCCGAGGTAATAAATCCGCATCTCGATGAAGAGCAAGTCAAGCAGTTATCATCACAAATAGGTCAAATTTTGCACACGGATGTATAGAGAATGAATGAAAAACATTACAATCTGCGTTTATGCTTTTGTTTTGCTGTGGCAATACTGATTTTTGCCGGCTGTGCGCCTGAGATACAGGAGCCGATAGAAATCGTGCCGGGCAAAGAATCTGCAACTGAAGCATTGTCTGTTTTGAAAGCACGTTCACAAAACGCGGTGTCGCTGTTATCAAGAGGCCGGTGTGTTTTCGAGTATTATGACCCGGAAAATAAGAAACGTAAAAAAGAAAAACTTGAGGTTATAGTTTTAATGAAGCCGCCTGTAGAAATTTACCTTCAGGGCGATGCAACCCTTGTTCCCAGGGCAATAATTCTCGGCTCGAATGAGCGTGAGTTCTGGCTGTTGATGAGGCCAAAGGAAATCAGCACATACTGGTGGGGGACATGGTCCGGGCAGAATTCTGCCGAGGGTCTTATGATAAATCCCAGAACTTTATTCGAAGCTCTTGGATTTTTGGAAACAGGAGCGGAGGAGAACTGGTCTTTGTCGAATGAAGGCGCTTTTGATGTGCTGACAAAACAAGACAGGGGGGTGGTAATTAAGAAAATGTATATCAACAGGCGTGATTATTTGATTGTCAAAATCGAATATTATGATTCGAAGGGCCGGGCTTTGGCTTTAGCAGAGCTGAAGGATTACAAAGAGGTGTCCGATGGATTTTTTGTTCCTGCTTCGATAAAGATTATCGCATATAACCAGGACAGCGGCGAAGAGCCGCTTGGCATTACCCTTAGCCTTAAGACTATAAAACCAAAGGAATTCAACGAGAGTCAACAGAAAGTTTTTAAACGCCCACCGCCGCAAGGTTTTGACCACATTTTAAGAAACGAAGGGGAAAAGTGGATTGAACAAAGTCAGTAAACAAGAAGATGGAGATTGCGTATGGCCCGGGCGAGCTTAAGAGAGAAAATTAAGCAGGGTTTATTTTTATTAGATGGGGCGATGGGTACCGAGTTGATTGCTCGTGGGATTGAAGCAGGCAAGTGCAACGATTATCTGAATATTGAGTTGCCTGATATTGTTTCCGATATTCACCGCAGCTATTTGGAGGCGGGCAGTGATGCAGTTATTACAAATACATTCGGCGCTAATAAATATGCTTTGAGTCGGCATGGATTTGCTGAAGAGACTATCAAGATAAATAAGGCAGGCGCTCAAATAGCTCGACGTGCCGCTGGAGAGGAAAAGTATGTATTGGGTGATATTGGGCCGAGCGGAAATTTCCTTGAGCCTTTGGGGAGCCTGAAGGCGGAAGATTTGAAAGAAGCTTATGTCCGGCAGGCCAATGCACTTCTGGATGGCGGTGTGGACGGTTTTATAATCGAAACAATGACCGCCCTTGAGGAAATAGCGGTTGCAATCGAAGCAGTGAAATCTATCAGTGGCGATTTGCCAGTGGTTGCGTCGATATCTTTTGATAAGGCCGGCGATGATTTTAAGACAATGATGGGTGTTGACGTTGAAGCAGCGGTTGCAAAAATAGTCTCATTGGGGGTTGATGCAGTAGGATTTAATTGCGGTACTCTCTCTCTTGAGGGATATATAGAGCTGGCGGAGAAATTTGTTTCGGCGGTACGGGCGCTGTCGGCTGATGTGATAGTTTGTGCCGAGCCTAATGCGGGCAGGCCGGAATTAGTTGAAGACCAGGCGGTTTATAAAGTATCGCCCGAGGATTTTGCGGAGATGGTTGAGAAAATATATGCAGCCGGTGTTAATATTGTGGGCGGCTGCTGTGGGACCAGTCCGGCACATATCAGGGCAACGGCTGAAAAATTGAAAAGCTGATTGTTGGGCAAAGCATTTTTTCAGGCAGTGGTCAAAAATTTTGCGATTTGGTCGATAGTATTTTTGGTGGCGCCCTGGTTTTTTCTTATTACCTCTCGGCCGTTGTTGGCAACAGACTGAGAGAAATTAGAATCACTGAGGCATTTTTGCATTGTTTTTAGCAATTCCTGTTGGTCTTTAACCATAATAGCACCTGAGTCGGCTAAAAGAGCGTCAACGGTCTGCTTGAAATTAAAGGCATATTGGCCCAATACAGTACATTTACCGAGAGCCGCGGCTTCGACCATGTCAGAGCCGCCCATTGGTACGAGAGAGCGGCCAACGAAGATTATCGTTGCCAGTGAGTAAAACTTTCGCAAGTCGCCCATTGTATCACCGAGGATTACCGCCTGGTTATCGGTCGGTAGTGGGGTGGTATTGTTTTTTATCCGGCTGTATCGGATCAAAGGGAAACCCATTCGTTCTATTAGCTGCGCAACTTCATCAAATCTTTCTGGTTTTCGAGGTACAATTGCCAAGCGCAGGTCAACAAACCTGTTGTCCTGTTTAAGATTTTGATAGACCTCAAGTAATATTTTTTCTTCATCGTTTCCTGTGGCACCTGCAATCCATAATCTTTCGCTGCCAATATTGAGTTGTGCTGCAAGAGCATCACTGCCCTGGACTTTATCGGTGATTTGGGCGGTGTCATATTTTAGTGAGCCGGTTACAATTACTTTTTCATCCGGGCAGCCGAGTTCTTTGAATCGCCGGGCATATTGTTCGGTTTGGGCGAGAGTGAGACTAATATTTCCAAATATTTTCTTAGCGATTGGCTTTATTTTTTTGTATCCGGGAAAACTTTTATCACTCATTCGGCCATTGATGACAATGACGGGGATGTTTGACTGCTTTGCGATTTGAACAAAATTAGGCCAAACTTCCAGTTCCATAAGCAGACAAATAGCCGGTCGAATATTTCTAAATGCTCGTCGCATTATCCATGAAAAATCAAAGGGGAAATAGAAAACATGGTGATTCTTACTGAAAAGGTTTGTTGCACGGGCAAAGCCTGTATCGGTGGTGGTGCTGATTACGATTTCGAAATCGCCGAATTTATTTTCAAGCTCTTTGATGATTGTCTTGGCGGCATTGACCTCGCCTACGCTTACGGCGTGGAGCCAGATGCATTTTTTGTGGGGACTCCTGCGGGAGATTTTACCAAATCGCTGGTCCCAGCCGGCCCTGTAGCGTTTGTATCTTATGGCTCGATATATAATCACAGGGCTATAAACTATCGCGGCTGATAAATACAACAAATTTAGGATGATTCTCATTTGGTCGTCCTATAAAGCGGTAAACGGATTAGAAATTTATGAATAATATTCGTAAAGTACAATGATGTCAAACAGTTGCCTGAATGTACAGGAAGGAATTGACGTATTGATAGATAAATAGACAAAAAGAACCTGATGTGTTTTTGAGCTTTTCGCCCGGATTTTGTTGCATTTAGGGTGCGGTGGTGCTGAGCCAGTATTCGGTAAATACAGTCAGATCAAATATATTTATAGTACCATCAGGATTCAGAGGAGGGGCCAAGTCAGCTTCCGGATTCCAGTTTGGAGAGGTTGTGGTGCTGAGCCATGCCTTACCGAAAGCGACAAAATCCAGAAAGTCAACTATACCATCACCACCTTCAGGGGCAATATCAGCAGTTAGAGGTGCTGGTATAAGCTCGAATTCCAGGGAAGGAGGTTCCTGTCCCAATAGGCCTCCGCCCCGTAAAACAAGGTTAAAATTCACAAAGAGATTCATGCCGATTATGCCTTCAAGAGTTCCTCCCTCCGGTGAGCCGACATCAAGCAGAACAACCGGAACATTCGTGAAGCTTAGCCACTCACCGAGTGAAGGTATATCGAGGGAGTCGATATAGAAGCCCGGCTCGAGAGTTATCTCCCCGGTTACGTCCTGAATCTCCGCTTCAAAATCCGGATTATCCGGATTGAGCCCAAGCCGGGAACCGACACCGGAACTGATAACAGTAATCTGGGCACCTGTGTCTAACATGAAACGTTGTTTATCGATTGCACTGAAGTCATTATTGCGAAGATCCACACTGTCAACGAAAAAGAGGCTTTGAGCCAGGTTTCCCACGATGATAGAAGGGGTTCCGGGTTGGAAAATAAACTCCATAATCGCTTCGAGATCCGGAATGTACTGTATATTTAGCGCACCGGAAGGGATAAGATTCAGAGGTATGCGGTTGGCATAATCAGGTATCAGGGAATCGTAGTGTTCATAAAATTTTATGTCCGGCGAGGTATAGTCATTACCGTCATATGTAACGGTTATCTGGCGGTCGTTATTGATTACCGTAACGAAATTTACGCTCATAGGTGAGCCTGCGACGGTTGGCAAATCAGGCTTATCCGGGGGCGGCAAATCTCCCACAATAACAGAGACGTTGCTCTGGCCTACCATATTTGAGTTGTCCAGGGTCATTCCATTCGGTTCAATGGCTGCCAGTCCATCTATAAAGATAGCAAGAGGCTGGCTCACTAATGCAAAAACAGAATTAGTTGCACCTTGAATTTCTGTTATACTCGATGTGATTAAATCAGCATCATACACACCTGTGCGATTTGCACCAGCGTAGCTTATTATGTGAGCAGAAGCACCGGTATCAAACAGACCAATCGTAAAGTCTGTCTCCGGGTTATTTGTTAGGTGCCTGCCGACGACAGACATATGTGTTTGAGCCACCCAGTCAAAGTCGTCTGAACGCTCATCCGTAACTGTAATGGCAATCCTCGGCACGAATCCATCTATCGGAGGAGAATCGATGACATTCGCCATCACAGACGGCAGCGACAGGATATTAAACGACACCTTCTCGGAAGGCAACTCTTTCAGCAAAATCCTTTTGCGTACCACGCCGGGCTGATTACCAGCTTTTCCATTGTATAGCGATGGTTCCTTATCTTCAGAATACCTTATGGCTTTTACACGACCGCCGCCGGTAGTTCGCCAATCGACTTCTTGCCGCTTCCAGCCGGTCCGGCCGGCCTGAACAACAGAAGCCCAGCACACAAATAGGATAGATACAGAAATAAATAAGGTTTTAATCCGGTTGTATGAGTTTGTTCTTTTCATCTTTGACCTTATCTTTAACAACACATCTTATAATAACATATTCAGGCATAATTTTCACGTGGAAAAAGCTTCACCGCCGATTATCTTCTTTAAGTAACCTGTAAATTTCATAAGAACTCTTTCAAACACCGACTGTCTCTATATAGTAAGTGCCATAAAGCAATGTTTTTGTGACTTGAAAACCGGTAAATAGGCTAAATACTGCATAAAAAAGGTTATACTCTTGACTTATGAGTTGAATCTATATGGTGCTGATTTATGTTCTTCCTGAGTTCAATTGGATAGAGCATTGGCCAAAGAGCTCCATCCCTGATTATAAATGCTTGTCTATTATGCTCTTATATGCTTTGTATTTTTTCTGCTGTGTTATTCCTGAGGAGTAATTGTAAGGCAAACAAGAGCATGCGTCACAGGTTCTGTAAGGTTAATGCCCAATCTGGTGGGTTTTTTCCGGGCGTTGACGTCTTCGGTGATAGTTTCCGGTTCTATTTCAAAGTCTGAGCCGGTTATCTTTATGTTTACGTGCAGAGCTTTTTGGGAATCATGGACAATTAGCGAACGAGAAGAGAATTGTTCCCAACTGTCGAATGTAATCAGTGCCGTGCCAAAGTTACAAGGACGGGAGAAGGTGACTTCGTCGGTTACACATAAAGAACCTTTGCCGATGCGGGAATAGACGAACTTACGTTCGAGCTTCTTTAATTCCGGCACATTATAAGCGGAAGAAATATCCAGAGCCAGTGTATCGGTACTGTCGGTAAAGTTTTGGCTGACTATGCGGGCACGTGCCTGACTGCCGGTTTGCTGCAATTTACCGGCGACAACAGGGACGGGGTGACCGAAGGAATTAAGGACGTTGCTTTCGTAGCGGCGGGAGCTGAATGTACGGGCGGTATAGATTTCACCGCCGGGGTCAAGCAGCAGGGGCTTATCGCCCAATACTACAACAAATGAGCCGACATCGTTGTGGTTGTGATGTTCCTGATTATGGCCGCCTTTAAGGGCGACGGCCAGTTGCGAGGACGAATTAGCACCTGGCCGGGAAATTAGGATGCCGGCTTTGTCAAACCAGGAGCGTATGCCGGGTCCATGGGAGGAGCCTTGACTAAGTGGGGCGCGAGAAGCGGAATTGGGAAAGGAATACATCATACCTTGATACAATGAGCCGCTGGGAGATACCGGGTCGATTTGTTCCCAGGAGCGCAAAGCCAGGCCCAAGCGACGACTGATAAAATACATCAACCTTGAAGTGGGCTGGGCTCTGATGGAACAATCGGCGAATGCGGGATAAACATCATTGATGATTTTGATATTTGCGCCGAATGTGGCGGCTTGTTTGGCCTTGTTATTTTGGAGCAGATCCACTTTGCCGCCGGTGGCCTGGTGAATCATTTCGCTGAGCATGATATAATAGCCAAAGCCATAGTTCCAATACCCAAGACCTTCGGAACAGTAGCCGTCATCAGTGAATCCTTCGAGGAAGTTTTTTGAGTAGTTTTCTGCTGCGGCTATAAAAAAGGCACGCTGATCAGGCGGTTCAATCACGGCCAGTGCCGCACCGGTTACTCCTGCCAGGCAAACTGCGTTCCAGTTGTTTGTTCCGGTCATCCACCAGTTTTTACTACGTTTTCCCATCACCATATCCCGATACGGTTCAAAGATACGCTCATCAAGGTTGTTCTGGATAATCCGACGGATTTTGGGACTTAGTTTATCGGCCAGCAGATAATCTGCGGTTGCCAAAGACCATGCAAGCGTAGAAGAGCCGAGGTCAATGTCTGTGCTCGTTCGGTTAAAATTGGTGAGTTTAGCGTCGTGGGCCGGCATGACCCAGGTACGTTCGGAACTGAGCACCTTGACAATTTCTTCAAAGGCCGGTATGAAACGACCTTTATTTTCCAGGCATTCGGCCAGAGCAAGTGTGCTTATTCTTCGGCGCCGAATGCCGCTGACTCTCTGCCAGCGGGTGCGGTTGCCGGTGCGGGAGAAGTCCAGAAACAGATCATCAGGCTGGTCAGGAATAGGTTGTTGCAGAAGCTTTTCTGCGTCCTGGATTATTTTCTGAAATGAATCATTTCCGGCCAGTTTTTTCCATGCGTTTCTATCGGAGATGGGCGAGCCAAAGCCTACCGGCTTTTCAGGAAGCAGCGTGGAGATATATTTGATGCGATTTTGGTCGATTATATCAGCCGCTCCAAGGGCGGATCCCTGGGAGAAGATTAGACAACTGAGAATTAGTGACAGAGTTGCTACTGAGAAAAACATCGAACGATTTGTCATTTGTCTCATCGCTGTTATTCCTTTCCAAAGAAAGCTAATATTTATTGTTGAATTTACCTGGAGCGGTTTCCTTTTATAACAAATATATCAATTACACAGCCACCGAATGTATCACCTGCAAATTCTGATAAAACTCCTCATTTACCTTACTTTCAATCTCCTTGTTCCAATAAGAACCCCTGTGATTTCCCACATTTGTTGGAATAACAGCAATCGCCTTTACCTGAGGAAGTCCGGCTGGGAACAAAGAGAAGTTCGCTCAGTGCTCCCCCTAAAACGGATAATACTATATTCCAATGACAGCGAAAGTCAAAAAAATAATGGAAATGCCCATTGTTCATTGTTCATTGTTCCGCAGGAACAGAGCAACCTTTAATAATCAGCAAAATGACCTGTTAAAAAAGACCTCTGAAAGTTGTCATTCTTAATGAAGTACCAGGAAGTGAAATCTAAGGAATCGTTATCAAAAATAACCAATAAAAAAGGCCCCATCATCCATTGGGGCCGTGTTTTTGAGTTCCGGATTCAACTCAGCAGGGCTGCACATTCGTTGCTTCGGGGCCTTTCTTACCCTCGGTAACCTCGAACTCTACTTCCTGGCCGTCATACAAAGACCGAAATCCCTCCGCTGAGATGTTGGAGTGATGGACAAATAAATCCTTGCCACCGTCGTCGGGAACGATAAAACCAAAACCCTTCCGCTCGTTGAACCACTTTACCTTACCTTTATCCACAATGTTCTCCTTAGGCTCTTTTTTTTGAACCTGAAATATAGACTCCCTCGTCTTTTTTCAGGAGTACCATCCGAGGGACAGTAAAGATACCCCTTTTAACACAAATACGACGGTACTGAACGAACCGCCGTATGTCAACAAAAATAATTTGAAAAACTTGAACCTAAACCCTTCACTTTTAACAATTTGCGCAGAGTTTTAAAAAACGCACTCACACTAATTCTCTTTGCCGGGACAGCGTGAAAGGCTGAATATCGAACGAACAGAATTAAAGTCTTAGCTTTTAAGGCAATCTTGAATAAAGCAGCAGTCAGTATAGTCACAATGACCTCCTGACGTCCCAAAACACGGTGAGTACCCTTCAGATGCCTGTATAGCGTGAATAAGTTCGGGCTTCTTCATTTTACCAGGGTCTATCCCCAGGTATTGAGCCTTCATTTTTATTTCGGCCATACCAATACGTTTGCCCTTTTCGGCAGTGGACTTCTTTGCGATATGTTTCTTTTCGACTTTTGTAGCTTGCATTCCTTATCTCCTTTTCATTTTTTCGGGTGACAATGCACCTCTCATAATTCTCACTTAATGATATCCAAAAACTCTTCCAATTCTTCCTTGTCATACCACCGACTTACTATGCAGATTCTTAAGTATTTCCAACAAAGTATCTGGCTCATATATATTCGACCATTTATATGTGTCTCCACAAAAAATGTGTCCAAAAAGTGTGCTTTTTTGTCAGTTTCTGCGAATTTACCTGAATTTTACGGGTTATTGCTCATTTTCAAACAATTATTGCCTTTGGCCGATAATTGCCTCCCACTCATCACGCTATTCGTCCTATTTTTTAAATATACATTATGAAGTGTCAACTTTCGAGAAACCATACTCACGAATTTCCTGTATTGCCTGTCATGATTTCCTTAAAGTCCGATATCAGCTTTACTACCAACATTACAAATCCCCATCTTCAGTCTTATTTGAAACCATGATTCACATCCTGCCGGCCCGCTCATATAAGCTTAATTTATCTTCCAAAAATAGATACTTCCTGTTATTTTTCGCCTGTTTTTCGGTTGTGCTATCATCAAAAGTAGGGTAGATATTATGCTTATAAAAATGGCTTTTCCACCTGTCAGAAGTATATGCTGCTTTTGCCTGAATCATTTTAGGACGTTCGTTGAAAAACAAAATTGAAACCCGAAAACAGCAGGAACATAATTAGAAGCTGTTTCATAACTGCTTTCGTTGCGAGAACGAGCGAAAATTGAGTTTTGAAACCGCTTCTAAGAGCAATCGCATCGAAAAAAATGGTTTCGAGTCTAAATAAACTGCTGTAGCGGTATCTGAAAAACACCTGCAACATCTTGTTATGAAAGGAACTCAACAATGTTAAAAATAGGAATGATTGGAGCTGGTTTTGTAGCCGGTTTCCACGAAAGGTCTTTGTGTTCGGTCCGTGGTGCCGAATTAGCCGGAGTCTGTGCGCCACAAGGCGCCGAAGCACTTGCAAAACGTGCTCAGGAAGATGGTTTGGGCAACACCCGTGTTTTCAAAAACGTTGCAGAACTTTGCGCTGCAGTTGACGTGGTCTGCATCTTTGCCCCTAACTTTGCCCGCCTCGAAATCATGCGCAACATAGCCAAGGTGGTAGAAGGTGGTACCGAAATCAAGGGAATCATTTGCGAAAAACCTTTGGCCAGAAACCTCCAGGAAGCTGACGTAATGGCAAGAATGGCCAAGGCGCTCGGCGTGCCCACAGCTTACTTTGAAAACCAGCTTCACATGCCCTCTGTAATTGAAGCTCGGCGGCAGCTCGCAGCAGTGGAACAAAATATGGGTGCCGTGCATCTGGCCCGAAGCGCAGAAGAGCACGGCGGACCACACGAACCATGGTTCTGGGACCCAACAGCACAGGGAGGCGGTGTCTGCTGCGATATGGGCTGCCACAGCGTAGCCGTCGGTATGTATATGCTGACGCCGGGCGGCAAAGCCCCCGACTATCTCACGCCTGTTTCAGCTACCGCTAATATGGCTCTGCTAAAGTGGGGTAAAGAACCGTGGATTAGCCAACTAAAACAAAGAGGCGTAGATTACAAAGCCACACCTGCCGAGGACTATTCAAACGTTACCATAGAGTTCAAAGACCCCGATACCGGAGTTTGCAGTATAGCACAGGCCACTAACTCATGGATGTATGACGCACCCGGCCTGAGACTCCTTATGGAGGCCTTCGGTCCGGGTTATTCCTACACCGTCAACTCACTGCAGTCACCTGCGGGTCTGTTTATCAGCGACGCGGCGGCAATTGCCGTAGCGGATAGTGAGCTTGCCCTCGAAAAATCACAGGCCAGCCGTGGAGCTTTGCTGCTTCATCACAACGAGCCGGATTTGTATGGTTATATAGCAGAATGGCGGGATGCATTATCAGCCTTTGAACAGGGAAGAAATGGTATGCTCGATTTTGAATACGGCCGGCTAATTACGATGCTCGTTATGGCTGGGTACATGGCACATGAAAAGAAGACAACTATCGACCTGACCGATCCGGCTGTCCTGCAATCTCTGGAAAGTTATGTTCCACTGATCCAACAGGGCAAAGGCAAGGATGTCCTTCTCGGTGCCTAAATCTGTGAAAGCGTCGGTCAGGATTAAATACAACTCAGACTTTAAGAAGTAGGTAAAATTATCAATCGAAAAATCGTTACTTTCGTATCTCTGGCTATGCCGCTTATGTTCCTTCTATCGGACGCGGCTTTAGCTGAAAACTGGCCCGGCTGGCGAGGGCCGCGAGGAGATGGAACCAGCAATGAAAAGAACGTCCCCGTTAAATGGAGCGGAACACAGAACGTCATCTGGAAAACTCCTGTTCCCGGCAAGGGACATGCTTCACCGATTGTCTGGGCAAGGCATATCTTTGTAGTAACCGCCGATAAAGAACTTAAGCAGCGCATACTACTGTGCCTGGACCGTAATAACGGCAAAATACTCTGGCAGCGTGTAGTCCTTGAAGCCCCGCTGGAACGGATTAATCGCCTCAACAGCTATGCATCGTCAACGCCCGCGACGGATGGCGAGAGAGTTTATGTAAGTTTTCTCGATAAAGATAAGATGTTCGTTGCAGCGTATGACTTTGATGGTAACAAAATATGGGAGGTCCGACCCGGTGCGTTTGCAAGTATGCACGGTTATTGTTCAAGTCCGGTTATATGGAAAGACAAGCTCATCATCAACGGGGACCATGATGGGGCTTCATATATCGTCGCCCTGAATCGCACAACAGGACAAACCATTTGGAAAACTCCCCGGCCCAACAAAACGCGAAGCTACTGCACTCCGATTATCCGGCGAATCGGCCAACGCAACCAGATGGTTCTTTCTGGAACCATGTGCGTGGCCAGTTACGACCCCGACACAGGCGAGCAGCACTGGATCATTGACGGGCCGACCGAACAGTACGTTGCATCAATAGTCTATAACGGGCAGCTGCTGTTTATGACATGCGGTTATCCCAAATATTTTATGCAGGCGATTCGCCCGGACGGACATGGCAATGTAACCGATACGCATGTTCTTTGGCAGAAGGACAAAGACTGTTCATATGTGCCAAGTCCGATTGCCTTTGGCCCGTACTTTCTAATCGTCTCCGATCCCGGAATTGCAACATGCTTCGAGGCAAAGACCGGAAAAAGCCTCTGGCGGGAAAAATTGGGGCGACACAATAGTGCTTCTCTGGTATCGGCTGACGGTTTGGTGTACTTCCTGTCCGACGAAGGTGTTATGACGGTCGTCAAACCAGGGCAGGAGCTTGATATCGTTGCTCGCAATGAGTTGGGAGAAAATACCTACGCCTCACCGGCTATCAGCAATGGTCAGTTTTTCATAAGAGCAGATAAACACCTTTATTGCATCGGCACCGGCAAAAATTGATATTCCCCCTCTTATTACTTGCAAAAGCATAACTCAAAAAGTAGAATAATAGTGCATACTTGATAATATCGACGAGCATCCGGCCGTAAATAAAAAATTTAGTGGGGAGTTATTACGATGCGAAAAAAAGGATTCACACTAATTGAACTGCTGGTTGTAATCGCCATTATTGCCGTGCTTATGGCAATCCTCATGCCCGCCCTTAATAAGGCCAGAGAACAGGGGCAGCGGATAGTTTGTAAATCGAACCTGAAGAATTATACACTTGCGATACAAATGTACGCCGATGACAATGACGACAGATTTTGTAGGCCGGAAAGTTGTTATTTTTCACAGACAGCAGCCTATCCCGTGGAGGCAGGACTCAGCAGCCCTATCCACCTTCGATGGTGCAATGGTGACCTGTACCTCAAAGACCATCCGGAATATGCCAGTACATTCTTTCCCTATTTACAGAACGTAAAAGCCTTTATCTGTCCGACTTTTGCCCGCATAGCTGTAAGAGCCTCCCAGGATCATTTTTACCAGGCCGATGCCGGCAACCTTAAAAACTATAAGCCATGGTATAATTATACTATGAATGCTTATCTGGGCAGTCCGAGCACCGGCGTCAAGGATTCGGCCGTAAAAAAGACCTCCGAAGTAAAGCACCTTGCGGAAACATTTTCCTTCACCGAGGAAAGTGCTTTGGTCGATACACGGTACAACGTCTCCGGCCTGAATGATACCTACATGATTCCCGGCGATGACGCAATGATACAGGGTTGGCTCAGCCAAACCGGAAGCTACCGGCTCATTCAACCCGGTCCGGAAGGTGTCGGAGCATTCTGGGACGTCATTGGCGGCTTTCATTATGCCCCTTCCCAGGACCCGCTGGGAGGCAAAGGCAACTGCGCTTTCCTCGATGGCCACGTTGACGCCCACCCCCGAGCCGAAACATTTCCTCTGGCCTGGCCGAATTGATTCAACGATTTCTCTCTAATCATTCCGGGCTAAAAGCGGATTGACAAACCAGCCAAAAACCTGCACAATTGCGCCAGACAAAATCCTGCAAAATCATTTGTGAAGGAAGCACTATGAAAGACACTTTTCTTAACAGACGTAACTTTATGAAAATGATTGGACTGTCAGCGGCATCGCTGCTCGTTCCGTCATGTAACGCGATAACTTCACAGCCTAAGAAAAAAACTAATTTCGTTTTTTTCCTCGTTGACGATTTAGGCTTCAAGGACCTCGGTTGTTACGGCAGCAGCTTTTATGAAACACCCAACATCGATAAACTCGCGAGAAGTAGCATGCGATTCACTAACGCATACGCCGCCTGTCCGGTCTGCTCACCGACACGGGCAAGTATAATGTCGGGTAAATATCCCGCGAGGCTGAACCTGACAGATTATCTCAAAGGCGGACGGCGGGGAAAATTGAATCCCGCTGTTTACCTCGACCAGATGCCATTGGCCGAAGTAACTATCGCCGAGACACTTAAAGAAGCCGGCTACGCAACATTCTTCGCAGGCAAATGGCACCTCGGAAAGGAGGGCTTCTGGCCGGAAAATCAGGGCTTTGACATTAACAAAGGCGGCATCGATAGAGGCGGACCTTACGGTGGTAAAAGGTACTTCTCACCCTATGGTAATCCACGTCTCAAAGACGGCCCCGAGGGTGAACATCTGCCGGACAGGCTGGCTTCGGAAACCGCCGCATTTATTGAAGGCCACCGAAACAAACCATTTCTCGCATATCTTTCGTTTTATTCGGTGCATACTCCACTAATGGCCCGGCCGGACCTCGAGAATAAATACAAGCAGAAAGCAACAACTGTTCCCTCTCCGGCTTCAGCCTGGGGCCAGGAGGGAAGTCGAAAAGTTCGGTTAATTCAGAACCACGCCGTGTACGCTGGGATGATAGAAGCAATGGACCAGGCCGTAGGCAAGGTTCTAAACGCCCTGGATCAGTTGAACCAGGCAAATGATACTGTGGTAATTTTTATGTCAGACAACGGCGGATTGAGCACCTCCGAAGGCCACCCAACATCGAACCTGCCGCTAAGGGCGGGTAAAGGATGGCTGTACGAAGGCGGTATCCGCGAGCCGATGATGATAAGGTGGCCCGGCGTAACCAGGCCCGGAAGCGTATGCAGTGAAACTGTAATCAGTACGGACTTCTACCCAACGATACTTGAGATGGCATCTCTTCCACCCAAACCAAAACAGCATATCGACGGCGTAAGTCTGGTACCTCTGCTCAAAGGCAAAAAATCCCTGCCCCGCGAAGCGGTATTCTGGCACTATCCACACTATGGTAATCAGGGCGGTAGTCCCGGTGGAGCTGTGCGTTCCGGGGATTATAAGCTGATTGAATTTTACGAAGACAATCACCTGGAACTATATAACCTTAAAAAAGATATCGGCGAAAAGAATAATCTCGCTGATAAGATGCCCGGCAAAGTCTCTGAGCTGCACAAAATGCTGACAGACTGGCGAAAAGACGTGGATGCACAAATGCCAACTCCCAACCCCGACTACAAGCCCTGATTATAATCCGGGTGAAGGTGTAGAGGTGGTCCAGTTTTCGGGGTCATTGCCGTAATCGGATGAGACCTTGCGAGTCAGTGATTCGCCGTCACCATCCGGTGCGGTCGGCCAGTGGTCAACTCCATCGGGAGAATTCTCAGGATGAGAACCATCGCTGTAAGTGACTCTGTCGATGCGAATATAATAAAGTGTGCCGGACTCATCCACGTCACCGGGCATCGAAAGCTCCAGCCTCTCGCCGGCGTTGTTCAAGCTGCCGCTGTAAGGGCCGAGAATCTTCTCAACAGCAATAGCCGGATACCGCCAGGCAAACGCCTCCGGGTCCTTGACAACCAATAAATAACCGCCGGCAGGTATCGTAACAGGCACATCTTCAGGAAAGGTAAAATCAATACCATCGGTGAACTTCCACGGCTGGGCTTTGTCGTCACGATATAAGGTTACAGGCCCGGCACTGAAGTTTTGCAGTTCAATATATTCATACTGGTCATTCGTATATGAGCCGCCAACCGGCCAGGATGGATTGTACATAATCTCGTTGATGACTATCGGGCCGACCTTCGGATAGGCATTAGCTGAGCCCGGAGTATTCTCAGACATCGGAGCAAAGTTATAATTGCCGGTGCCGGGCTTGTAGTAACGTCCAAACGATACGCCGGTCTCTGAGCCGCCGAAATCCTCCACGTTGCGATACCCGGTCAAAAGACCACCTTCTGCAGAGCTTAGATACAACCGTTCACCGTTCTCGCTCAGAGCGAAGGGTTGATAAGCACCCGAAGCGGATGGGTTGTTGAAATGCTGGTCTTCATAAAAAACAATATATCCACCAGGAGCAATTACTGTCCCCTGGGCAATCCGGTATTTGGCTAAATCGGAGCTGCTGTCGCTGAGGAACCAGCCGCCAATGTCTATAGCAGTGTTGGTGGTATTATGCAGCTCTATCCAGTCCGCAGCATCGGCATGTGAATGAGCCAGCACCTCGTTAATAACAACCGCACCGGGATTGGGG
>Ga0307379_10006748_pt1 | contig 15722 bp, 15 predicted proteins | sample UN2MG_FD_202237 | JGI IMG/M metagenome (GOLD analysis project Ga0307379, IMG submission 202237) | Soil microbial communities from Risofladan, Vaasa, Finland - UN-2 | ecosystem: Environmental > Terrestrial > Soil > Coastal area > Acid sulfate soil | place: Finland: Risofladan, Vaasa | collected... | reverse complement strand
GCGATTCTGTCTTAAACTTCGGTACAGGCCACCCAATGGCCTGGTCTGACTTCACGGAACTCTGGCATGTTCACCTTGCACCCGGCAACCGCCTTTGGGCAGCGCGGATGGAAGACGCAACCCGAGGGCGGATTGATCGGGCTGGGGATTTCACCCTTGATGATGGTATGCACCCGCGCCTTCTCGACCGTCGGGTCGGGGATCGGCACCGCCTCCAGCAACGCTGTTGTGTAGGGGTGCAACGGGTTGTCGAACAGCTCATCAGTCTCGGCCAACTCGACGATGTGCCCCAGATACATCACCGCCACGCGGTGACACAGGTGATGGACGACGCTGAGATCGTGGCTGATGAACAGGTAGGTCAGCTCGAACCGGTCGCGCAGATCCTCCAGCAGATTGATCACCTGGGCCTGGATCGACACATCCAGCGCCGAGACGGCCTCGTCGCAGATAATGAATTCAGGCTCGACCGCCAGGGCCCGGGCGATACCAACGCGCTGGCGCTGGCCGCCCGACATTTCGTGTGGGTAGCGGTCGGCGAATTTCGGGTTGAGGCCGCATAGTTGCAGCAGTTCATGCACACGATCTTCGCGCTTCTTCGGGTCGGCGATAATATTATGGACCATCATCGGCTCGGCGATGATCTCGCCAATTTTCATGCGCGGGTTCAGCGACGAGTATGGGTCCTGGAAAATCACCTGAATACGCTGGCGCAGCGGCCGCATCTCGGCTTTGGACAGTTCGTTCAGGTCCTTGCCGTCGAACCAGATCTCGCCGCTGGTGGCCTTTTCCAGTTGCAGGATGCAACGCCCGGTCGTGGTCTTGCCGCAGCCGGACTCGCCGACCAGCCCCAGCGTCTCGCCCTTGCGGATGTTGAAGCTGACGTCGTCAACCGCCTTCACATGGGCAACGACCCGCGAGATGATCGCCCCCTCGGAAATCGGGAAATGCATTTTTAGATTCTTGACCTGAACCAGATCGCCGGAACCGGCAACCGCACCGCCTGCATTTACCGTTGCTGTGGAGATTTCATTCATGCCACCGCCTCCACAAAGCCAACGCGGTCTTTCTCAAAGCAAGCCGAAATATGACCAGTCTCAACCGGGTCCAGAGTCGGTTTGCTGTGGGCGCATTTATCGGTGGCGAAAGTGCAGCGTGGGCGGAATGCGCAGCCATCGTCCAGCTTGGTCAAATCCGGTGGCTGGCCGTCGACCGGCAGCAGTTTCGCGCCCCGTTTCTGGTCCATCCGCGGCACCGAGCGCAGTAGCGCCAGTGTATAGGGGTGCTTGGGGTTGTGATAAATCTGCTCGGCGGTGCCACTTTCGATGATCCGGCCCGCATACATCACGTTGACCCGGTCAGCGTAGCGCGCCACCACCCCCAGATTATGGGTGATGATGATCATCGCGACACCCATCTTGCGGGTCAGTTCCTTCATCAACTCAAGGATCTGAGCCTGAATGGTCACATCCAGCGCCGTTGTCGGCTCGTCTGCAATGATCAGTTTCGGCTCGCAGGCCAGCGCCATGGCGATCATAACCCGCTGGCGCATGCCGCCGGACAGATGGTGGGGATACTGTTTCAACCGGCGCTCAGGTTCGGAAATGCCGACCAGGCCCAGCAATTCAAGCGCCCGTTTATGGGCGCCTTCCTTGGTGACATCGAGATGCTCTTCCAGCGTCTCGGTCAGTTGGCGTTCGATCGACAGAACCGGGTTCAACGAGGTCATCGGCTCCTGAAAGATCATGCCAATGTCGCGCCCACGCACCTGGCGCATTTGTTCTTCGGTCAGCTTCAACAGGTCCTTGCCGTCGAACAGGATCGACCCGCCAACGATCTTGCCCGGTGGATTGGGGATCAGCCGTAGAATTGACATCGCGCTGACCGACTTGCCGCAACCAGATTCGCCAACGACCGCAACAGTCTCGCCCGGCGCGACATCATAGGTGATGCCGTCAACCGCCTTGACCACGCCTGCGGAGGTGTAGAACTGTGTCTTGAGGTCTTTGATCTCGAGTAGTTTCGTCACAGTTTTCCCGTGTGGCGCGTTATGCCGCGCTCCCAGTTGTGTGTCCTCACCCTAACCCGCGGCCGGTTTTTCTTAAGTTTGCGAACCGGTCCGTTTGGCCACCGCCATCTGGGCATTCGACAGCGATTTTGACCATATCTCCTTTTAGTGCAAGCGGATTCTCCCCGTGGTATCCCAGAAACCGAGAAACCTTCCGGCAAATTACGAATATTCGACCGCCAGTTTCCGGCAGGCGAAATTTCACTGAAGTTTCTCCTGACGAACGCCCCGATTGCCACTTTATTGGGCACCGCCCAGCCGGTCGCGGTCCGGATCGACGCGCTGGTCGAAGTGGATCAGGACCCCGCCGGTGCTGGCTGGGTGCAAAAACCCGATTCGCCCGCGCCGCGAGCCCGGACGCCCGACAGGATCGATCAGGCGATGCCCCCGCGCCGCCAGATGCGCCAGGGTGGCGTCGATATCCGGGGTTTTCAGCGCGATATGGTGCAATCCCGGCCCGTGCTTGGCGACAAAGCGCCCGATGGCGCCCTGGTCCTGCCGGGTGGTGCCCGCCGCGCCATGCTCGACGATTGCCGCATGCGACGGGTCGAAGTCCTGCAGGAACTCCAGCTCGCAATCGCCCAGCGTGATGAACGACACTCGCAATCCGCCGACAGGTTGCGGCGGGCGCTGGTGGTAGATCACGCCGTATCTGTCGGACGTAAAGCTCTCGACCGCTATGCGGACCTCCATATCGGTCTGGCGGCTCTCAAACGCCAACCCGATTCGGCCGACGAATAGATCCTCGGCGGCGGCATTGCTGGTGCTGGCGATGCCGATATGGTCGATCCGCTCGACATGCAGCGAGGGGCTGCCGGTGAAGGTAAGCCCCAGCTGAGTTGACAGGCGGAGAGATACCCCGGCGGCGGTCTCGGGTGCTGGGCAATACTGGGTCACGCCGTTCAGACCGGGGGCCGGGTCGCCGCGCCAAGCCACGGCCGCCGGGTCAGGACAGGTCAGAGCCAGATGATCGACGCCAGTGGCGAGGCGCCCCGACAGGAAGCGATGCCCGCTTGGCACCAGAACCAGCGCCGATGCGCCGACCTTGAAGGCTGGGAGCCGCTCGGATCCGAGCATTGCCTCGCCATGTGGCAGGCCCAGATCGTCACCCAGCAGGGCCGCCGTCCGGCCGATCTCGTTCACGGCCAGCGCAACATAGCCAAGTGCGAAACTCATGGCTCCACCTCCATTACCGCACCACTGGCGATCAATGCGTTGATCTCGTCAGGCGGCAATCCGAAACTTTCCAGAACCGCCCGGCTGTGCTCGCCCAACAGCGGCGGGTGGCTGCGCACTGTGCGCCCCTCATGGGCGTCGAGTTTCACCGGCCCGGCCAGCAACCGGATCATGCCGAGAACCGGGTGGTCGATCTGTTCCGTCATGCCAGTTGCCAGGACGTGCGGATCGGCGAACACCTGATCCAGCGTGTAGACCGGGCCAGCCGGGATGCCGGCCTCCATCAACTCGTGGCTCCAGTCAGTGGCACCGCGCGCCGCCAGCAGCCGGTCCAGCTCGCGCTTTAGTCGGGTGCGGTGTTGTGAGCGGAGGGTATTGTCGGCAAATTCCGGGTCGTCAGCCAGTTCCGGGGCGCCGACAATGGCGCAAAGCTTTCGCCACTGCGCCTCGGTCGCCGCCGCGACGTTCAGCAAACCGTCAGCGGCCTGGAACGCCCCGTAGGGATAGATCACTGGGTGGTCGTTGCCGATTCGCCCCGGCACCTCGCCGAGGCTGAGATGGCGTTGCCCCTGCACGCATAGCAGGCCGATCAGACCGCCCAGCAGGTTGGTATCGACCCGCTGGCCCTGTCCGGTGACATGGCGCTGCGCCACCGCCGCCAGCACCCCGATGGCACCCCACATGCCGGCAACCAGGTCGCCCAGCGGCACGCCGAGGCGGGTCGGGTCGCCGTCGGCAAAGCCGCTGATGTTCATCATCCCCGACATGCCCTGGGCGATCTGGTCGTAGCCCGGCCAATGTCCGTAAGGCCCCTCAGACCCAAATCCGGTGATCGAGGCGTAGATCAGTTTTGGATTGACCGGCTTCAGGCTGTCGTAGTCCAGCCCCATCTCGACGGTCGAGCCCGGCTTGAAGTTCTCGACCAACACATCGGCCTGTTCGGCCAAACGGCGCAGAAGGGCCATCGCCTGTGGGTTGCGGAAATCCACCGCGAGGCTTTTCTTGTTGCGATTGACGCTGAGGTAATAGACCCCGATGCCCCGGTCGAACGGCGCCCAGCCGCGGATCATCTCGCCCTTGGGGGCGGGTTCGACCTTGATCACCTCGGCCCCCATGTCGCCGAGGATCATGGTGCAGAACGGCCCGGCCAGCGCCCGGGTCAGGTCCAGCACCTTCACATTCTCCAACGGTAGCGGCATGGTATTTTCTCCCGGGTGGGAGGTTCCCCTGAGACCTCACACATTGGCAAGTGGATTTCGCCGGGCAGCCCGCCTAGGCTCGGACCCATCAGGTTGGTGATGGGGGAACGCATGTCTGAAGCCACAATCAAAGTTGCAGTCGACCGGCGCGGGGTCGCCACGGTCTGGCTGGCCCGGCCCGAGCGGAACAACGCCTACAACGCCCAGATGATCGCCGAGCTGACCGAAGGCGCGAAGGCCTTGGCCGCCGACGACACCGTGCGGGTGATCGTGCTGCGCGGCGAGGGCCGGCATTTTCAGGCCGGGGCGGATCTCGCCTGGATCGACGGGCTGCGAAGCTTGTCACCCGACGACAGCATCGCTGTCAGCCAGCGCACCGCCGAGGCGGTCTACGGGCTGACGTCGCTGCCGAAGCCGGTGGTCGCCTTGATCCATGGCGGCTGCTTTGGTGGCGGCACCGGGGTTGCCGCTGCCTGCGATATTATCATCGCCGACGAGACCGCGATGTTCTCGATCACCGAGGCGCGCTGGGGCCTGATCGCATTGCCGATCGTGCCACAACTATTGTCACGCCTCGGGCCGGGGCGCCTGCGGCGGTATTCGCTGACTTGCGAGCGATTCGACGCCCGCCGCGCCTACGAGATTGGGTTGGTTGACGAGGTATGTGCGGCTGGGGCGCTTGACCAGACCGCAGCGCCGATCATCGATGCGCTGTTGCACTGCCCGCCGGGTTCGCTGGCCGCCAGCAAGGCGGCGGCGCTGGAGTATGCCGGCCTGCATTTCGACGCCGAGGGCTTGGCCGAACTGGCCGAGCCGCATGGCTTGAAACGGCTCGACGACGAGGCTGGCGAGGGGTTGGCCAGCTTCCTGGAGAAAAGGAAGCCGAGTTGGTATCCGGGGGACGCTGAGTAGGCGGTGAACGCCCCATCCCTAACCCTCCCCCCAGCGGGGAGAGGGGACAGGCCGTGGATGGGTCGACAGGCTTTGCAGCATACACAACGCAGTCCCCTCACCTCGCCGATACTGACAAGGGGGCGGGGAGGGTTAGGGAGGGGGCGTTGCAGCAACCTAAGGTTACCCGCCGATCAAATGACCCCGCACCGTCTCGGCAGCACTGATTGCCAACATCTTCATCGGCTCGTCGACTGGGAGCGCCTGGCACGACAGCTTGGCCATCACGAAGCCGTTTTTGCGGTCGACATACAGGCTTTGGCCGAACACCCCGATGCCGAAGACCATCGGCGACGGCCGCTCCAGCACATACCACTGCGAGCGGTAGCGCATCGGCAGCCCCGGATAATCCGCCGCGCTGGTGCTGTCGTCCCAGGCCCGCTTGTCGCCGCCGGTCTCGATGTCGTCGAGCCAGGCTTTAGGCACGACATCATTCCCGCCCTCGGCGAATAACAGCCCGATCCGGGCGAGATCGCGGGCGGTGCAGCAGAACCCACCGGCGCAACGCGGCGCGCCCAGGCGGTCGACAGTGATATAGGCGCTGCGCTCGGCACCCATCGGTTGCCACAGGTGTTCGCTGATCAGGTCGGCATAGCGCTGCCCGGTGGCCCGCTCGATGCACCAACCCAGCAGGTCGGTATTGGTCGAGATATAGTGGAAGGGCCGGCCATGGGCGCCGTCGCGCTGGGTCAAGGTGGCGTAGAACGAGCGCAGGTCCGAGGGCGCCTGGCCGGGCCCCAGCGGCTCCCAATTGGTCGATTTGCGGTATTCGATGATCGGGCCACCGGTGGCGTGATAATCCTCGTCGAACAGGATCCCGGCCCGCATGTCCAACAGATCACGCAGGCGCGCATCCGCGTAGGCGGTGCCGGCGACCTCGGGCACATAGGTTGCAACCGGGGCCTCGGGGTCGATCTCGCCGCGCCCGGCCAGGATGCCGACCAGCAGCGCCAGAACCGATTTCGAGACCGACATCAGGATATGCGGGGTATCGGGCGTCATGCCGTTGGCGTAATGCTCGAAGACCAGCCGCCCGTGATGCAACACCACCAGCGCATCCGTATCGGTTTCGGCGAGGAACCGGTCGAAGGGCAGGGTGGTGGTGCCGTTCGGGATTTGTAACCCCGACAGATCCACCGGCGCCGAGGGCAACGCCCGCACCGCCGCCGGATCATTGGCAATATCCGCCGACGGAACCAATTCGCGCACATGCTGAAACGCCCAGCGGTTATGCGGCGCCTTGCGCCAGTTCGCCAGGGTGACCTGGGCGTCGGGGGAGGGTGGGAAGCCGTGCATTAGGTTGGTCATTTGTATGCCCCATTTTAATTCAGTATTGAACTACCGCCTACCGCCACTCCGACAACTTGCCACGATTGAGAAAAATATATGGTCAACGCTGGAATACGGACACTTTCAAACCCAATTAATCTTGCGATCCATGATCTTGGTATCATTTCCCTGTACTTCTTTTCAGAAAGTGTTGATGTGAGCCCGAAAATCAGATCAGTTTCGTAGTCGGGGACGTACCGTTTATTCCTTACCCGGTTCTCATCGGCCACATTGAAATCATGATGCCGCAGCCAGGTCTTGATGGTTTCAATATCGTCGAAGCTGGATATGACGCGAAAGACGCAGACCTCCATTTCTTTAACATTATCGATTGCGCCCCACTCTATCTGACGCAAATCCGGCTGCGACTTCTCGCGCTCCTCCGTGGTCAGACAAGATCGAACGTCGCGGAAGCGACGAATGGCGCTCTTGTAGTCCTGATAGCGGGGGTGCTTTTCATCGATCACCTTGCCAAGAAACAAAAACGGCTCGGTATCCTGTTTCGACAATCGCACATAGGGAATCGGGCAGGTTGCAGGATCGAGGCATTGTTCTATCATTGGCTCCTGAGCATTGGCGGCCACGGTGCCAGCACCAAGCAGCACCGCGAGCGCGGTGGCGAAGATTGCGGGTATCAGACGGTGTGATCGGCTTCTCATCAATGTTGCCGCCAGTTCCGCATCGATCCGTAGGGTGCGCATTCATGCGCACCGCCCCGGTCGCGACGCCCCCAATTGGTGCGCATGAATGCGCACCCTACAATTGCGGGATGGATCGCCGGCATCCCGGCTTTACTCCCGATACGACGTATCTACCCGATCCAGTGTTCGCAAAAGCGCCGGCCATTCCAGCACGCCGATGGGGCGGTGACCCTCGGGGCTGTTGGCCAGGCGGTTGCGGGCGATGGTGACGGCCTGCACTTCCTCGGGGATCTCGGTCGCCTCGGCGCCGGAGGATTGGAAGGCGAGTTGCATCCGGCAGGCGCGCTCGGCCCGGTACATCCACACAAATGCCTCGGCCACGGTGCGCCCCACGGTCAGCAGGCCGTGGTTGCGCAGCACCAGAATGGCGTTGTCGCCGAGGTCGCGGACCAGCCGGTCGCGCTCGCTCATATCGGTGGCGATGCCCTCGTAGCCGTGGTAGCCGGTATGGGCGATCACCGCCAAGGCGTGCTGGGTCAGCGGCAGCAGCCCGGCCTTTTGGGTGGCGACGCTGGTGCCCGCCTGGGTGTGGGTGTGGATCGCGCAGGCGACCTCCGGGCGGGCCATGTGGATGGCGCCGTGGATCACGAATCCGGCTGGGTTCACATAGTATTCGGTCGGGCTGAGGATATTGCCTGCCTCGTCGACCTTGACCAGGGACGAGGCATTGATCTCCTCGAACAAAAGCCCGTAAGGGTTTATCAGGAAAGCATCTTCCTCGCCCGATATCCGGGCTGAGATATGTGTCCCCAGCAGGTCCGACCAGCCGAACACGTCGACCAGCCGGTAGCAGGCCGCCAGATCGACCCGCATGGCCCATTCCGCCGGGCTGACCTGGTCCTTCAACTTTTGCACGACGTTCATTTCATCCTCCCATCACGATCAGCGCATCAACCGCGACAACCCCGGTGGCCATTACCATAACCGGGTTTGCGTCGGCTTCCAGTATTTCCACATGTTCCGCCAGCCGCGAGAACGCCGCCAGCGCCTGTGCCAGGGCCGCGAGATCGCCCTTCGGCAAGCCGCGATGGCCGCGCAAAGGCGCGAGACCGATCACCTCGCCAATCATCTCGGCCGCCGTCGCCTCGTCCACCGGGGCCAGGCGTACCGATTTGTCGTCATAAAGGCCGACCAGCACACCGCCCAGCGCCAGCGTCACCACCGGGCCGACCTGGGGGTCGAGCCAGTAGCCGAGCAGCACCTCCTGCAAGCCGCTGACCATCGGCTGCACCAGCAACCGATCGACGCTCACGCCGGGGTGATGTGTTGCAACGCTGGCGGCAATCTTTTGGGCAGCGTCGGCCAGCGCCTCCGGTCCGTCGATGCCGACGATCACCCCGCCAGCCTCGGTCTTGTGCGGCACGGCGTCGGACAGCACCTTGGCAACCACCGGCCAAGCGAAGGGCAGGGCGGCGCTGCCCGCCTCGGCGATTGCAATCTCGACCGACGTCACCACCGGCACCCCCAGCGCCTCGAGCAGCGCCAGCGCGGTGCGCTCGTCCACCACCGCACCCTGTCGCGGCGTTGAGGGATGCGGCGCGATCCCGGCGCCTGCCAGCGCAGCAGCGCGCCAACCGCGTCGGCACAGGATTCCGGGGTGCGGAAGGCGGGCACTCCAGCCTCGATCAGCATCCGCAGCCCGGCGGCGGCTTCAGGCGTCAGGAAGGCCCCAAACGGTTTGCCGTTCTTGTGCGCCTCGATCAGCGGCGCCATGGTCTCGGTCGTCGATGAGCGGGCCGAGGAGCCGGTGACCGACACAACCACGTCGAATTTCGGATCCCGTGCCATCGCCTCGACCGCCGCTTTGACAAACCTCGGTTGGGCGCCGGCCAGGGTCAGGTCGGTCATGGGGGCTTCGATAATCTTCAACCCGGTCGCCCGGATTGCCTCGATGGTCGGCGCCGATGCAGGCTCGATCCGGGCCCCGGCCAAGGCCAGCCGGTCGCAAACCGCCGCCCCGCCGCCCCCCGTAGTGGTCATCACGCCAACCACCGGATCGCGCTTGCCCAAGGGCCGCTGGCCCGCGAACAGCGTCGCCGCCTCGATCAACCCGTCCAACGTATGGACCCGGGCGATGCCGACATCGCGGAGGTACGCATCGACCACCACGTCATCCGACAACAGTGCCCCGGTGTGTGCGACCGCGAGTTGCTGGCCAACGGCGGAGCGCCCCAGCTTGTAGGCGATCACCGGCTTTCCCGCCGCCTGCGCCGCCGCCGCGAAGGCCGCCAGCCGGTCGGCATCGCGGATGGTCTCCAAGAACAGCAGGAACACGTCCGTTTCCGGGTCATCGACACAGGCGAGGCCGATCTCGCCGACACTGAGGTCCGCTTCGTTGCCGACGCCAACCGATTTCGAGAAGCCTAGCCCGATAGCCTGGGCGCGCGAGATCAGCCCGCCCATCATCGATCCGCTTTGCGACAACAAAGCGACGCGGCCAACCAGTTGTTCCGGCTCGGAGTAGATCGCATTGACGGTGATCCAGGCGCCGCTGTGCAGGTCGGCCAGCCCCATCGAGTTCGGCCCCAGCAGGCGCATCCCGGCGCCCCGCGCCACCGCCACCATCTCGCGCTGGCGGGCAGCGCCCGAAGGCCCGGCCTCGGCAAATCCATCAGCCAGCACGGTCACCACCTTGACGCCCGCGGCGGCGCAATCGGCCACAGCCTGCCCGGCCAGATCGGTGCCGAGCAGCACGTAGACATGTTCCGGCACCTCCGGCAGATCGCCGAGGCTGGCATACGCCCGCACCCCCTGGACTTCCTCGCGCATCGGGTTGACCACGTAGACGACGCCACCGAACCCGGCCCGGCGGAGGTATTCCAGTGGCCGCCCGGTCGGACGCGCCGGGTCGCTGGACAGCCCGACCAGCCCGACACTGCGCGGCCGGAACAGCGAGCCACGCAATGCAGCGCTGGTTGTCTGGCCGGTTGGTGTGTCCATGCCGCTCGATCCTCCCGCGCCGCATCCTGAAAAATCAGATAGGCGATGACGTTCTGTTGCGAATTTGCGTGCCGCGTGGCTAACCTACGCCATCCATGAAGCCGGCCTGTCAACCGGTAAGGGTTATCCAGGGGTCCCGATGCTGACATCGATCCGATGCGTGATAATGCGCGGCGGCACCAGCAAGGGTGTCTATTTGCGCGAGGCCGACCTGCCGACGGACCCTGCCGCGCGGGAAAAGGTGATCCTGGCGATCTTCGGCTCGCCCGACAAGCGCCAGATCGACGGGCTGGGCGGGGCCGACCCGCTGACCAGCAAGGTCTGCGTTATTGGCCCGCCCCGTATTGACCTGCCGCAGGCGGCCGGATCGCAACTCACTTATACCTTCGGCCAGGTCGAGATCGACCAGCCGCATGTCGATTACCACTCGCTGTGCGGTAACCTGACATCCGGCGTCGGTGCCTTCGCCATCCGCGAGAACATGGTCGCGGCGGTTGAGCCGGTTACCACGGTGCGGATCTACAACACCAATCTCGATCGGGTGCTGATCTGCGAGGTGCCGGTCAAGGACGGCATGCCGCTGGAGATCGGCAACTGCGCCATTCCCGGCGTCCCCGGCACCGGCGCGCCGATCATCGTCGACATGGCCGCCACCGCCGGCTCCGCCACCGGCGCGTTGCTGCCGACCGGCAACCCGATTGACCGGATGGAAGTTCCCGGAGTCGGCACCATCGATGTCTCCTATGTCGATATCGGCAACGCCCATGTGTTCGTGCGGGCCAGCGACCTGGGCCTGACCGGCACCGAGACCGCCGCCGAGATCGATGCCAACGGGCCGCTGCGGGCAACGCTGGAGACCATCCGGGCGCAGGCGGGCGTTGTCATGGGCATGTACGCCGATGCCGCCACCGCGACCGCCAACAGCCCCGCCACGCCTTTCGTCGCGATGATCGCCCCGCCGCAGGATTACCGCAACGTGATCGGCGGCTGCATCACGCCGGGCATGGATGTTGATTTCGTCTCGCGCCTGATGTTCATGCAGCAGATGCACAAGACCTATGCCGGGACATCGACGGTTTGCACCGGCATCGCCGCAAAGATCCCCGGCACCATCGTCCATCAGGCGGCCCGGCCCGAGACCCGTGACAGGGTCGAGGTTCGCATCGGCCATCCGGCGGGCGCGATCGTAACCCAATCGTTTGTCGAATTGGTCGGCAACGAGCTGGTTGTTCGCCGCGCCACGGTCACGCGCACGGCGCGGCGGATTATGGAGGGCACGGTTTATGTGTCGTGAGATGCCATGAACCAGGTCCCGAATATCGACCGGCGCCTGACCGAGACGCCGTTTCACCTGACCGCCAACGGCACTGCCTATCGGTCCTTTGGTGACGGCGAGCCGCTGGTGGTGATGCATGGCGGGGGCGGGTCGTGGGAGCATTGGGTGCGCAATGTCGATGTGCTCGCCACCGCCTTCCGGGTGATCGCCATCGATCAGCCGAGCTATGGCGACAGCAGCCGGGTCGAGTGGGATATCTCGAACGACGACTACCTGGGTGTGGTCGCCGATGCGGTGCGGGAGATGTGCGGCGAGGCCCCGCGCGTCCACTTCGCCGGGTTCTCGTTCGGTGGGCTGATCGCGGCGGCAACTGCTGTTGCGTTTGGTCCGCGCACTGCGTCGCTTTCGATGACTGGCGGCGCCGGGTATGGCCCGCCAAAGGGCAGGGGTTTCACGCTGGAGAGCCGCCGCCGGCTGGCCGAACGTCTGGGCCGCACACCGAGCCCGCCGGAACTGCGCACCATGCATGCCGACAACCTGGCCAACCTGATGATCTGGCACCGTGCGAAGATCGACGACTGGGCCATCGACATGCAGTTCAGCAATGTCGAGCGCACCCGCTTCGACAGTCGCCGCCTGAGCTGGGCCGGTGACACGCCGCGCCTGATCGGCGAATTGACCTGCCCGGTAAAAGTCATCTATGGCGAGCACGACGCCGCCGCGATCCCGTCCATCGCCGAGCGCCTCAAAATGTGCCGCGCCGCCCGGCCCGACGTTCAGACCCACGTTATTCTCGCCTGCGGTCACTGGGCCATGTACGAGGCGCCCGAGATCGTCAACACCCTGATGCTCGACTTCCACGGCCGGGCCTAGCCACAACCACGGAGACACCAGCGCATGAAAATCGCCGTCCTAGATGACTACCAGAACGTCGCCCGTGACATGGCGGACTGGAGCGGACTTGAAGCCAACCACCAGGTCACATTCTTCCATGACATCTATGAGGGTCTGGATGGCTTTGCCAAACGCCTCGCCCCGTTCGATATCTTCTGCATCATGCGCGAGCGCAGCCCGTTCAAGGCCGACCTGATTGCGCGGTTTCCGAACCTGAAGCTGGTGGTCACAGCGGGCATGCGCAACGCCGCCATCGATCTGGATGCGTGCAAGGCGCGCGGTATTCCGGTTCTGGGCACCACCAACTCGGCGCAGGCGACGCCTGAACTGGCTTGGGGGATCTTGCTGTCGATGGCGCGGCACATCCACATCGAGGACGCCCGCATGCGCGAGGGCTCGTGGATCACTACGCTGGGGACTGACATGCAGGGCAAGACGTTGGGTATTCTCGGCCTCGGCCGGCTCGGCACCAAGATGGCGCAGATCGCCGCTGCATTCGACATGAAGGTGATCGCCTGGAGCCAGAACCTGACCGACGAGGCGGCGGCGGCGGCGGGTGCAACGCGGGTCGAGAAGGCCGAACTGTTCCGGCAGGCCGATTTCATCACCATCCACTACAAACTCAGTGACCGTTCGCGTGGATTGGTGGGTGCGGCGGAACTGGCGCTGATGAAGCCGACCGCCTATCTGGTCAACACCTCGCGTGGCCCGATCGTTGATACCGACGCGCTGATTGCCACGCTCACGGCGGAACGCATCGCTGGGGCCGGGATCGATGTCTATGATAGCGAACCTCTGGCCGCCGATCACCCGATCCGCTCGTGCCCGCGCACGCTGCTGACGCCGCATATCGGCTATGTCACCGACGGCTGCTATCGGGCCTTCTACGTGCAGATCGTTGAATGCATCGACTCGTGGCTGGCGGGCAACCCGATCCGGGTGCTGGCATGACCGACGCGCTTTGGGACAAGGGGCTGGCGATCCGCCGTGAAGTGTTGGGGGATGCTCATGTCGACCGCTCGCTGGCCGCGGTGGACGATTTCAACTTGCCGCTGCAGGAATACGTGACCCGCTATGCCTGGGGCGATATCTGGAGCCGGCCCGGCCTCGAGCGGCGTGACCGGTCGATCCTGAACCTCGGCATGCTGGTGGCGTTGAACCGCCCGGACGAGCTGAAAATTCACCTGCGCGGAGCGCTGCGCAACGGTTTGACCCGCGAGGAAATCCGCGAGTGCCTGTTGCAGACCGTGGTCTATTGCGGCGCCCCGGCGGCACTCGATGCCTTCCGCACCGCGCGCGCGGTGTTTGCCGAGCTGGAGGCTGAGGAATGACGCCGCCCACCCCTCAACCGCGCGCTCCCTCCCCCCTTGTGGGGGAGGGTTGGGGAGAGGGGTGACATGAAACCCCTAACCGGCGTCCGGGTACTCGACCTCGCCACCTTCATCGCAGCCCCCTTGTCGGCGACGATCATGGCCGAGTTTGGCGCCGAGGTGATCAAGGTCGAGCACCCGGATGGCGGCGACCCGATGCGCCGCTTTGGAACTGCGACTGACGACCCGGAACGCACGCTGGCCTGGCTTTCGGAGGCCCGCAACAAACACTCGGTCACCCTCGACCTGAAATCACCCGAGGGCGTCGCGACCCTGAAGGAACTGGTCCGCCGCTCTGACGTGTTGGCCGAGAACTTTCGCCCCGGTACGCTGGAGGGCTGGGGCCTTGGGCCGGAGGTGCTACACGCTCTCAACCCCGCGCTGGTGATCCTGCGGATCAGCGGCTACGGCCAGACCGGCCCTTACCGCGACCGCCCCGGCTTTGCCCGTATCGCCCATGCCGTCGGCGGCCTCAGCCACTTGGCGGGGATGCCGGATGGGCCGCCGATCACCCCCGGTTCGACCTCGCTGGCCGACTATATCTCGGGCTACTACGGCGTCATCGGCGTGTTGATGGCGCTGCGGGTCGCCGAGCAGACCGGCAAGGGGCAGGTCATCGACGTGGCGCTGTTCGAATCGATCTTTCGGGTACTGGACGATATCGCTCCCGCCTACGCCAAATTCGGCATCGTCCGGGGTCGCGAGGGCACCGCCACCCGTCAGGTCTGCCCGCACGGCCACTTCCCCTGCTCCGACGGCAACTGGGTCGCCATTGCTTGCACCTCGGACAAGATGTGGGAGCGGATGGCGGTCAACGTGCTTGGCCGTCCGGACCTCGCTGCCAGCCACCCGAAAACCGCCGACCGGCTGGCTGACCGGCCGTTGATCGACGGTCTGGTCGAGGCTTTTACCGGTCGCCACCCGATGCGCGATGTGGTCCGCCTGTGTACCGCCGGCGATGTTCCCTGCGGCCCGATCAACACCATCGCCGACATCTTCGCCGACCCGCATTTCGCCGCCCGAGGTACCATCTCGCGGGTCATCGATGATGCTTTGGGTGAGATTGCCGTCCCGAACGTGCTGCCGCACCTGTCGGAAACTCCCGGCGCGATTACGCATCTAGGCCCCACCTTGGGTGACTGGAACGCGCGAGTGCGGGAGATCTTGGACGACGAGAGCCAGCTGCGTACTGGTCGGCGGTAGGTGAAGGATGATTTTCTGTAGCTGGGAACACCTCAGTAACAATCTGTAGCATCTGATCACAAGGTATCGGGCAGAAATGCGCACACGACACTAAATGCAGTTGACAGCACAATCAACGGCGGCTACCAACAGGCTCTCAGGTGCGTAGACGCGGAAAAATGCATATCTGACGCCAAACGAGGGGTCCGGCAGGTTGTCGGGCCCCTTTCCGTTTGCATCTAAGCGCAACTGTGAACTTGACGTCCGGCACCATCGATTTTGCGGAAATATTTAGCGCACTGCATAAATGCAGAGCTAAACCTCTTCGACCAAATGCTCAAAAGCGAAACCGGTAAAAATTATGCGAAACTCACCCGAAAAAACGAACAACATTCTTACCTCAATGGCGGAGTCGATTACCTCAAACTCCCAGTAACCAAGGTCACCAACCTCAGCCTCCACGTATTCCTGTTGTGGAAGTTGCTGGTCGAACAGAGACACGCCGGAAAAATGCAATGTATAACGTACTGGGTACTCTAGCTTAATATTCCAACCATTCAGTACCATCACGACCGTCCGGTTGCTGAAGTCACTTACAATGCCTTTGACCTCAGCATCGTGAAGTGTGTGATGGTC
>Ga0307379_10006747_pt1 | contig 15722 bp, 4 predicted proteins | sample UN2MG_FD_202237 | JGI IMG/M metagenome (GOLD analysis project Ga0307379, IMG submission 202237) | Soil microbial communities from Risofladan, Vaasa, Finland - UN-2 | ecosystem: Environmental > Terrestrial > Soil > Coastal area > Acid sulfate soil | place: Finland: Risofladan, Vaasa | collected... | reverse complement strand
CCCTTTGAAGATCTCAATTCCGTTGCGTTTTACACTGATGATATTATCTGCCACGTCGGGTTTCCGCTCGATGGTTTGGATTGTCACTCCCTTACTCTTTTTGCTGATATTAGGTGGGCCATATTCGCCTTCATTACACTCGACCTCAGTCTCTTCACCATCATCGTCCTTCTTCTTCCCCTTCTTCCAAGGCTCTTCACCTTCTTTCCACTTGGCCTCGGTCCGGGTCTTACCAAGGGCCTTGTTAACGGCTTCGGAAACCGAAGACTTTCCCCTCTTCTGCTTGGAGTCAAAACGAAGATTGACTTCGTCATCACGCCCCCTACCCTCTAGGTCTTCATCCTCATCACCCAGCTCTCCTATGCCCCCGAGGCCATCTTCATCGCCCAAATCCTCTTCATCACCCAAATCATCTTCATCGCCGAAGTCCTCTTCATCGCTGAAGTCGCCAAGATCTTCCCCGCCACCTAACTCGGCAGGCTCGCCACCAATGGAGATGAGCGGGGCATTAATGTTAATGGTATGGCCACTCCCGCTGGCACCAACATCGGCAGCATCGCCAAGATCGTCGCCCAACTCATCCCCCAGCTCTTCTGGCTCGCCGCCGCCGGGCTCATCTCCAGGAATCTCGTCAAAATCACTGAGCCTTCCCAGAGAATCTGCCTCCTGCTTGGCCGCCGCCAGCGTTTCGCGCACCAAATGAACCGTTGCATCGTCAACTTCAGGATCAGCTAACTTATGGATAAGCTCATTGACCTTCATCTGTAGATCCTGATCCTCTTGAATCTTCGGACTGGTCTTGAGCATATCAAGGGCCAACCGGTAAGCTGCGACCTCTTCATCCCGCGGCGATAGAGCTTCGTTGAAGGCCATTTCCAGGAATGTATTATAGGCACCCTCGAAGTTCTTAGATTGCTCGAGGATCATCACATTCTCGAGTAAAGTCGGATGTTGTGCCTTCTGAGCAGTAGCTCGCCACTCTCGGACAATTGTATCGCGATTCACACGCAGGTTAGTCCGATAAATCAATGTGGCCGTATCAGTGCACAATTGTTGGTTCATTACGGCTTTCGTGGCAAGCGTATTCTCGACCAGGGTCTGTGTATCCTTCCTAGTAAGCAAACAGAATTCCTGTTGTTCAGCCAAGAAATCCTTGATACTTGCGACCGCTTCTTTGATATTGTCCGCATTGATGAGCTTGGCAACCTTGTAGACCCGGTTTTGGAATCCGGGTGAGCGAAAGGCATTTATGGCAGCCTCACGCATATGCCGACCAACAACTCTGCGGCAGGCCCACTCGGAGACTGGGATGCGCTTGCTCGCTTCTCCTCCGAAGGTAGCATTGATAACCCGACCATTTTCGAGGACGATGGTATCGTTTACGCTCTCAACAAGTGCACCAACAATCTTATCCCTGTCCTCTGCGGTCAATAATGCATTGGTATCGACTCTCAACCGGCGTATAATGCCATCCCGAGTCTTAATAAGCCCCGATTCTGGTATTGTTCGTGGCGAAAATCGTTGGGCAGCCAAATTATTATAGGCAGTTCGCATCGCCCGTTGATCATTCTTTTCGATCGCTTCGACCAGGGTCGCACAGTTCTGTGCGAAAAGCATTTGCTTCTGCGATTCGATCAGTTTGACTGGGCGAATATTGGTGATCTGAACTTTGCCACCCTTAAGCTTCTTGTGGCCGGCAGCGTAGTAGCCACCATTGGTGTCCTCGATAAACAGCGTATCGGCGAACAGTGCCGCAAGTTGCCACTGAGCACCAGTTTTCTCACCCAACTTCTTCACGAGCGATTCAAAAAGCGCCACTCGGCTCTGAGCAGAATTATTGATAGTACCCAGAAACTTCCGGCTATCCATCACAACGGGTTCGACAGTTGTAGGCATCGTGAACTCCTATTGAGTAATCTCGCTCATAAGCTCTATATTAATGTTTGACTACGGGGATAATTGCTACTAATGGGCAGGCAAATCAGCATCAGTAACTTCATCATTGCCAACTATTCGCACAGCAGCCCCCCTCAGAATAGTGGCTACCTCAGAAATGGCCTCCTCCCTTATCACACGCGGCACCGACCATTCCACAATCATACCATCTTCTTCCTCAGGCTCCCACCGCCAAGATTCAGTGAGAACACTCCCATCCCCCGTACTCTCTGGCTGAACTCCCCTGGCTAAACCATCAAGCTCCTTCTGCTCAAGAATATGAGTAAAACAAGGAGTGCCCATAGCATTCTTTTGAGCGTGTAGCTTTTTAATGTAAGCGAGGGATTTAGCTTTCTTCGCATCATGGTCCATTTCGAGCAGCAAACCCCGGCCCCCAATCTCCCGGAGACTCTCCATCTCCTCGGGGAATGGCTCTTCCTCCTCATCGCCTTCACCCTCCGGAAGATCCTCATCGGGTCCACCTATATCGGGCATATCCTCATCGCCCTCATCTGGTAAACCACCCATACCACCCATACCACCCATACCACCCCCAGTTTCCTTGTCCTCCATCTCTTCAAGTTCCTGAATCTCATCGGGAGACAAATCAGTGAACCTGGTAACAATCCATTCCTTGGGGAACCATCCAATATCCTTCAGCTCAGCCATCACGGCGGTCCTAGTCTGCCATGTCTCCATTCGGTAGAGATCTTCGATAGCTGAGCTTGCTGCCAAATGCAATTCGAAACCCTTTAGAGCGTCAACTGGATAACCACGTAATGCCAAGTGGACTATGCCGGCCTTTGTAAACCCAAGCGCCAGTTCTGACTGTATCCATTTTACAGCCTTGGCGAACTCAGAATGTGATTGGCTCAGAGATTTCTCATTAGGCTCACCAGCCCCTTCACCAATCCCAACCCGAGCGAATGGGATCTTCATCGGAGCAATCATTTTCTTCTTGAAATATTCAATATCGGCAATTTGATCAAGATTTTCAGCCCCAGGTAGCACGTCAATATCTGGTCCACTGCCATCGGGCCTCTGTGGCAAGAAGAAATCGTCTTCTTGTACCATGGGTGAGTAGCGCTCGTCGAATGTTCCAGTCGTAGGATTATAAAACCGTTGCCGTTTGAACATTCTTGCAATCGCCTGCATGTATTCCGGGACCTCCTTTGGTGGGATAAGGCCAACTGGAATCTTGTACTTCCTCTTCTCGGGGGCCCTGGTATTCCCCACTGGGAGGGCATTAGCAATAAAATTGTGAACCTCATTTTCTACTGTAATATCATAGACTAAATCTTCACCAGCCTCTTCGACACTAAGTATGGCTTCAGAGCTGTCTGAACATCGTCTACCAGCACAAACAGTATAGTTCATGTCATGTTTTTGTACCCTTGTAAAGTAGAGACACCAACCAGTAGTCGGCGGTATGACTCTGCCCGGCTCAATTTCATGCCCATTTTCCCGTTCCCGCTTCCTCACAAGCCCAGACTGCCAACCCAGCCGACTAAATAATTCTTTAAAATCGTGAGTAAGCATTTCATTACAGCATTCAATCTCACACGATTCTGTCCTAGAATTATCATTCTTCAGCTTCCAAGCACCGATATCTGCATCAATATAGCCTTGGATAAAAGCTTCTTGGACCGAACGCAATGATAAATATACCCAGTTTGGAATCCGCTTGTTTTCAGCACCAGGAATAAAACCATTCGATATTACAAGATCATAGAGATGGCGAGAATTCCTATAAAATTTCCCACTGCCACGAGAACGATCATCACCGCTGCAACTACCACCAAAATATGCCGAAAATTTAGCAATATATTGCCTGTTGACATCATCATTATCACCAAGTGCAATTCCAACCTCTCGCACCCAATGACTATCACCTCGACTATTATTCGATTTCCTCTTACTTGCATACCCATCACCGATCATAAACCCAAATAGTCTGGCAAAATCCTCATTGATATATTCAGGAAGATTGAATTCCTCACAAATGCTGTGCGATGCATTGAATACCCAGCCCTGTCGATATTCTAGCTCAGTTTCTTCTTCAACTGTCTCACAGAGTAGTTCAGCAGTTTTAGCCGGTTGCCAACTATCTCCAGCAAAGAACCGCTCAACAGCTTTTCGGCGCAGCCCAACTTTCTGACTGATACTTGTTTTGCCTACTGGCACTAAAGCCGAAGCCTTCAACCTAGCATAGACTGGGACTTTCGGAAGCCTTAGTCGTACATACTGAGTGTGCTCAATCTGGGGCAATAAAAATCTGTGATGAGCTGCGCAACCATTCCTCTTAATGATAAGATCTTTAACATCGACATATTCTAACCTAGCTGGTCGATCGATTTTTTGTTTATTTCCAAATGATCTCTCCACTAGAATGGGATGAGTGGCGTTCGCATAAATTTCTCGATGCTGGGATTTAATATGATATATTGTATCCTTTCCATTACACATCCAATTTATCACTTTTGTTAGCTTGGGTTTGCCATCCTCTAGGCAGTAAACCACATCACCAATCTTAATATCAATAATGGGCTTATGACCATCTACAGTCCATATTAACTGATCACCCCGCAGACAGATCCTGTAGATCAGAGCCGCATCTTCCATTAAGCGCAATTGTTTAAAGGCCTTGCGTCCGCCATCAAGTACTGAGTTATGAACTACCACTCCATCAGCAAGAAAGTTGTGGTGACCATCTATTTGTATGTCATAAACATCGGATAAACCATCGATCTCGCTTATAGATATGATCTGCTCTGTAATATGATGCATCTTGCTATCAGAAACCATAGGTGAATCGAGCACTGCAGTTGCTCTTCCACCTTTATTCCATGCTATTCCTTTAAAATGAGACGTATCAATATTATATTCGCTACAACGATTTTTTAATAAATCAAACATGCTGCCATGTGGTTTATACCCAAGTGATCTTAATGTACCGGCATAGCTAGTATTGACCGCCGCAGCCTCTTGAAGAGCAGCAATATCAGTAAGGCAATTCGATTTTCGACCAGACTGATAATATGTGACGGTATATCGGAGTAGCTCTTTGTCCGACGCACATAGTTCTGAATTATTGCTAAATGGACCGGATATTTTACCACACTTATGGCCAGCACTAGTAGCGAGATACCTCGTACTTTGCAGTAGCTTCTTATTACACGAAGTCATCACTATGCCGCCATCTGCTCTCTGACAACCATCGGCATTAGCGTATCCCCGCAAAAACGCCTCTTTGAGACATTGCGACGAGCTGAACACCCATTGCGGAATATTCTTCTTATCGGCCTTTCCTATTAAACCCAGTCGCCGCATAAGCCCAGCCAGCAAAACATTATGACAGACAACAGCAATATCATTGCCACCACTACGTCTTATCGAACAATGCAAACCATACGATTCAAGTATAGCAATATACCTCTGATTTACTTCTGGATATTCGCCAAGCGCAAACTCTACAGATGACTCAGTAACCCAACCATCACCAATTAAAAATCCAAAAAATTCAGTGAATAATTCGTTGGCATACGGTGGAATATCCGGAATCACACAGTTGGCATTTGATGGTTGCGATAGTTCCAGACTAGTAAATCTTCCGCACTCTGTTATCTCTGGAACTACTAGTCTATCACCAATTTTTAAATCTTTAGCTTGTTTGAAACCAAACCCATCGACAAGTACTGGATGTTCAGCAGTACACTTTAACCGATGATGTCTTGTTCCAATCTCCAGTAGTTTTTTGTGACCAGTACACATCTGCGCAGAGACTATCGCCTCAACAGCCTTCGCACCATCCCACGAATACACTTTTTGATCAGGCTTAATATTTTCAATTGCTATTGGACCATTTGGCGTATCAATCAGTACATCACCACCAAGACAATTATGAACCACAACCCCATCCGCAACAAAATTATTATACCCAGAATCAACCTGAATATCTGCTGTCTCCCGAACACCGCCATCCTCTATGGCGACGATAGGCTCAAAAACCACATTTTCACCGTATTTCTCAGATTCTTTCTTGCGCGCATTATAACCACGCGAACCAGACTCCCTTTGCACATGCCGACCAGCAGATTCAAAAAGATCTGATTTGTAGAAGTATATGGTCCAAGAATCTGATCGTTGACACTCTTTATTATGGATGGTTGTCGTATTTGAGTCCCTCTGCCGCTTAATAATATTACCGCATTTCCATCCCATCTGATGCAACAACATCTTGGTATCTTTAATTAATTCATAATTTGACAGCTCCAAACCAATTCGCTCACAATCCCACTCATCAATATTGGTGCTTCCATCAGACTCAACAAGTCCCAGAATAAATGCCTCTTGAATTTCTGGCTTAGCTCTATACACCCATTCTGGTACCCTCTTCTTATCAAAACCAGAGCATAACCCCATTTCTGCCATGAGTAGACCGAAATCGACAGAATAAACATAACACGCATCATGTTTGAGTTTGCTTTGTGATCCAGTCTTCTTAATCCTACTTGGGCTCAAACCATATGATTGTAATAGTAATTCATATTTTGAGTTTATGGATTCATGTTCTCCAAGCGCAAATTCTATTCCTGTGATATAACCCTTTGATTGTTTTAACCACCCATCACCAATCAAGAACCCAAATAATTCAGCAAATTGGATATTGACACATCGTGGTAATGCTATGATATGCTGGTTGGAAGTCAACTTAGCGCAAGCATTCGTTAAAACATTCTTAGTACGAGCAAATGATGCAACTTCCAACAATTCTATTTCCTCAGAACCAATCGGAAGGCGCGGAATTACCAGCTCATTGCCAATCTTTAGTTTATCAGCCCGCTTGTACACCAATTCAGAATACCATTTTTCACCAAACTTAAACGCCCGCTTTATCCATTGACGAACCATTACGGGGTGATTCTCACTGCATTCATTCACACAGTGTTTGGTCCAAATCTTCAAGATTTTCTTTTTGCCAGAATGGCATGCTGCCAGAACCTTTGTTTCAACTAATTTAGTACCATCAAAAGTATGAACCATATCATCAGCTTGGAAGTCCTCAATATTCTTATAACCTAGGGGGGTAGAAACACGGGTGCCAAATATCTGACACCGGCCATAGGGGTGATATATGTTCTCAAAACTAGTCAAACGGAAATGCATACATGCCCAGGGGTGCAAGAAAATAGGTTCGGGGTAGATATCATCCTGGTAGAAAAACCCAATAAGGTCACCAAACCTAGTCTCTACGCGAGTGAAATTATAGACATTCATAAATCGAAGAGATGATACACCGCTCCGATTCTTATCAGTTACAATCTCAAAGGGACAATCCCCAAACTTGCACAAATATCTAGCGGCCGGTCGAATAATTCGGTCTGTCATCAACGTCTCATAATAGAACTCCTCAAGTTCTTCCTTAATCTTCTTATCATTGGCACGAATAATCAAAGCATGCTTGTGCTCAGGATCAATAAGGCTACAATTGTGAATTATCACCCACGATCGATCTGTCCCAGCAGCAAAACAGTCATACTCGGGAACAGTAATGTCATAAGCATCTTCAACAATATCAAGTGACTCTACTGACTCCACTATGTGATTGTGAGGGGGAGCAATTTCATGCTTTTGTTTCCTATAATTCATAGAAGATGGGACTAAAGAATCCCCCGAAACCAAGTCCTTGGCGTTTATCCATCCTTGTTTTGTAAGGAATGGGTGGTCTGGAGTGCAATCAATATGATGGCCCCCACCCCATTTCACCCGAACAAAAGCAGCATTGCGTTTGGTAACTCGTGCTGCTTTGGCTTTTGCAAAAACGTATTTATCATTTTTAATATCATAGGCACTAACCCAAAATTCGTGATCTGGTCCCTTTGCAACGAGTTCAGATATTGTGGGGCATGCGCCACTCGCTTGTAAAATCCTGGTATCACCCGAAACACACTCATCTGCGTAGAGATCACATGCCAGAGACACCTCACCCGTCTGATCCATCTGCTCATAGTCTTTGTACCTCTCGAGGCGATTTATCTGGAGATTCGTCTGTTCGAGGATCGCGCTCTGTGAACTAAAGTTTAAGAATTCACCGCCGGTCGTGATCCTATCAATAGCTGATTGATCTTGAAGAATTCTTTCCTGTTGAAATATACGATTAGCCCTAGTAAATTCCCTGACGCGATCAAATACTAACCAATTACTAGGAGGCATTTATCTTCCTCGTGAAACACAGTTTCTCACCACCATATCTTTTGACGTACCCTTTAGTTCGCGCAAATTCAGATTCAATCATGTGTAATGATCGTGCTCGCTGATATAATGTTTTCTTGTGCATTACAAATCCATCACTATCCACATACCAATAGTCCGAAGGAACAGTATGATGGAGCTCAAAATTACTAGCCTTGTATACAGTACCATCATGGCCAACAGTCTGATCGGCATAAGCAATAACTAATCGACAGTCTATCAGCTTAATAGTTCGAGAAATAAACCAGCTAGCAAAATTCTTCTTGTGATAAGAAGGATGAATACAAAGCCTTGATAATTCCCGTACATCACCGTCAACCAAGCCAAACTGCCCGGCAGTATTCTGGCGCAATGGAGAACTAAAAACAATACACCCAATCAATTCGTCTCTACAATAGGCGCCAAAGCATTTACCACCCCTCCCCTTGCCAATATAATGGTAAGCATCAAGAAACTCCCTAACATCCCCGCTAGACACTTCTTTTAATATGACATCCTCAAAATCAAAATCAACACATTCAAGGTCCAATCCCAATTTAAGCTTTAATCTATCAAGAACTCGGTCCTTGGCGTGGAATTCGTGCTCCCAAATATATATAATCTCATATTCAGGAAAATAGCGATCGATATATGTAAATTTAGACTTGTCATTCCTAATGGATTTGGGCAAAGAGTGCCAGTAATCACCCTGACATTCAATGAGTAAATGTTTGTGCATTTTTCCTTGTTTGGGTATTAAACAATCAAAGGCATAATATCCAATAGCTGTTTCAGTGCCTTCTTTATAGTATTCAATATCGAGATCATCAAGGTATTTATATAATTGCAATTGGATTGAGCTTGTCCTAGGGGTATTGGCTCGAACAATAGCCATTTTCTCTCTGTATTCTGGATCGACCCACCTGCGTTTAGAGTTTTCACTTAAGATTTTGGACATCCGTTCCTTGAATTCTGGGTCAGTCCACAATCCAATCATTATTTGAGATATCCGTTCTCTGTATTCTGGTTGATTGTAGATAGCAATCATCCGTTCTCTATAATCAGGATTTTGCCATGATTGTTTGGAGTTTTCACTCAAGATTTTGGATGTCCGCTCCCTATATTCTGGATCAGCCCAAAGCTTCTTAAAACTTTCACTCAAGATTTTGGATATTTGCTCCCTGTATTCTGGATCAGCCCACCTGCGTTTAGAGCTTTCACTAAAGATTTTAGATATCCGTTCTCTATACTCTGGGTCAGCCCAAAGCTTCTTGGAATTCTCACCTATGATTTTAGACATCCGTTCTCTATACTCTGGATCGGCCCAAAGCTTCTCAGAGCTTTCACTAAGGATCTGAGCCATCTTTTCTCTATAACTTGGGTCCTTCCACGCGGCTTTAGCACCCGCAGAGCATTTGGCACGAACTTCTGGACATGCCATGGACTGCAGGTGCTTATCAACAAATTCTGGTGTTGAGAAAAGTTCAAGAGATATCTTACGATGCTTTTCTCTTTCTGCTGGATCCCCATATCGCTTTTTGAGTATACTTGTCATATCAACAGATTTCATGGCTTGCTTAACGGCACTACTGTGCTTATCTTGGTATTCAGTATCTTGCCACAGAGTTGTTGATGATAATTGTCTCTTGGAGATGTATTCTGGGTCCTGCCATTGCTTTGTCATCCTAGCCGATATGGTATTGCTTTCACGCAATTTGACACAGGATGGACAGCACCATTGCATCTGATTATTGACGACTTTAGATTTAACACGTATGGTTATGGCACGTTTTTTGGAACAGTTATCACATATGCAAACCACCTTGGGCCGTTTGCTATCCGGCAATGACCTATAGCCGAATTCGTTTAGAGTAGTATCCCAATCAATCATGCCGATACTCTATGACCATATTTGTAGTATATTTTATTTACCCACAGGTAAATTGTTATTGATATTTCAAACGATAGGAGCCAGGAGTGATTCTTATGTCTGTGCTAGCTATTTAGCAATTTATTGGGATTTATCAGCCCATAACCATAGTGTGGATCCTTACCCTTCTTACCCAAATCAACACATGATTTGATTAGATGATTAAGCATGTCTTGCCGGGTGTTGATTGGTGTTGCCCCACCGTGCAGCCTGTGCTTGGCTAGAGCCAGCGCCATTATTCCCGATACAATCGGACAGGACATACTCGAGCCGGACATGGTTGCCAGCGCTCTGGGAGGGAAGCAACTAATGATATTAACACCGGGGGCAACCACATCGACTGTGTTGCCACGGGACGACCAAGAGGCTATTTCCTTTTTTTGAGTAATAGCACCAACTGAGATTACCATTTTGTGCATGGCCGGATAGCAAACTGTATTCATCCGCGGACCAGAATTACCCGCAGCCGCCACGACAAAGGTACTCTGAGGAAGTGCTCGGAGTGCTTGTAGTACATCTCTCATGGCTGAACTAGAGCCAAGACTCATTGAAATGATATCAGCACCCTGATTGGCGGCCCACTTGATACCGTTGGCTATCCAAGCAGTCTTGCCCCATCCTTGATTATTGAGTACCTTGGCAATCAATAATTTGCACTTTGGAGCAATACCAACTACGCCAATATCATTAGCTCTGGCACCAACGATCCCTGCAACGTGACTACCATGCCCATCATGATCGTAGATGCCTTGCCCAGTGAAATCTTGGAATTTTACGACAGCTTTTTGGAGATCGGGATGATGATTTGCGTATCCTGTATCGAGGATGGCAACCTTAATGCCCTTACCTCTGGTCTGTTTCCAGGCTTGGTTTATGCGCAAAGCTTTATGTGCCCAGCCCACACGCTCTGTCAACTTCTTTCTTGACTTCGTCGTGACTGTATACGGCATTAGAGAGAATTCATAGTACATGTTGTGAGCCCCATCGTTTGCCAAACCCGTGTTTCTTGACAGAAACACTCGGTAATGATTGTGCAATCGGTGTCGCCCCAATTTGCTGAGTGAACCTTTGCAGTTCAGCCATGGCACTCAGATCTGGAGAAACAGTCTCAACACCCGTCATGGGCATTAAGAATGCTGGGTCAGCGCTCCCGGCTGTGGCGACCAGATCACCTAATTTATCTTCGATCGATGGCTCTTGCGGAACCGCATAGCGCAATTCTGCAGTTGGCATAAAGGGTATAAGCCCAGAACTTCCCATAGCAATTGCATCGTGAATTCCTATAAAGGCCAAACCAGTAGATACAACGAGATCGTCAAAGTTCCCGGGGCCATCCTCTGCCTCTGTCTTATTAGTATCTCTTCCAGCCTTATCTCTCTTTCGGACATAGATTTGAAGTTGCTTGACCAGCCGCCTGCTATAAATCTTCCACCCAGTCTCATCAGTACGAAGATAGTCTATTAAAAGCTTATTCAATTTCGGCTTTGAAGCCAAGGTAGTCATAAACCCATATGCAGCAACTTGCATCTTCTGCTGCTTGGCCGTAGCAGACGGCTTATCATTAATATCCTTCTTCCGCCACAAGTTCGGATACATCAGATCATAGCGAAGCTCATCAATAAATGCATCACCACCATTATTACGTTCGACTACCATTAGGGCATTGTTATACCAGCGACCGAGATAATCCACCATATACTTAAACTGGCGTGGCAACGTATGAACCATCAACTCGGCAACCTGCTCCTGCTCATCAACATCGAATATTTCAGCACCGAAATAATCACGCCCTTTACCAGTGGCAATATCGACACCCATTGTATAACGATGAGCAGATGTGCCAGGATCAACAATCCGATTCCCCATAGCCCGTTGCGGACTTCCATAGGCCGGAGGCCGCCAAACCCAGAGCCCCTCGTCGGGTCTGGGATCACCCGTGTCACCAAGGAAATTAATTGAAAGACGATGCTGTTTCACCGGGTGAACATATGGTTGCTCGCCCTTGATCGTCTTGAACTCATCATCGATACAAGTTGTAAGATGTGTCAGAACTCTCGGGTCAACAACACTGTTACCGGAGCCGACAAAATTTGCTAAGATCTCCTGTTTAAACTTCCATGCCTCACCCCTCTCTTGCAAGGCCCGATACTGCTCTTCAAGCCACGGCGACCAGAAAGGACCGTACTTATCGATCTCATCGGCCGTAGCACACTTCCGAATGCCCGCTGTCGGGGAAATACTCGTCTTGCGACCGCTAAGCGCATCTTTATAGGTGATCGTCCAGTCCATATCCCACCAGTTAATCATGATGGGATAGAAATCATTCAAACCAGCCTCGGCATCTGTCCAAGTACTCCAGTACCAATTCCCCACGCCAGAGGTGGTCGATACAATAATTACGGAACCCCCATGTTGGAGTGTGTTATGCCCCACTACAGAGTTAATCAAATAAGTATGATTTGAAGGTACGGACAAATCATAAGTCTCACATTCACTATCCTCAACACTAACAACAGTATCAAAATGTAAACCATCTCTCAAGTAGACAGCCAGCCTACAATTCAGACCAAATTCTGAATCTAATTCTTTAACTAGCCCCAACCGAACCCATCTGGATTTGCGGATTCTATAAAAATTCCACTTACGTTTATCTGCACATCCCCTAAAAGTACCACCAGCAAGTATTTTGTCTATGACTTCGTCCATAAGCTCTGCTATCAATATATCATGATGTAATTTCGAATGCTCTATACACCCAGTAATACGATCAAGATTTTGCTGCTTGCGGTTGGTTGTGAATCCTATTTGCTCGCGATATTTAGTTTTATTGTAATCGTCATATATTTCTACCTTATAATATGGATTATCACTAAATCTATCCTCTGTGTGATTTTCAATTTTACGTTTTTTGGATACTATACCAATAGATGATAATAGAATTTGTACCTGTGAAGCCAACTTCCTCGAAACGGTAGAGAATCCAAGTTTCGTACTTGTAGACGATTCATAACACCACCCATCAGAATCAAATAGTCCACGCAAAAAAGCACACACAACCTCGCGATCGGATTGCATGATAATGGGTGGAATCTCCGCATCGTGCGCACTGGTCTTTGTGTTGAGATTGTGCTTCTGTATAAATGCAATAAATATTGCAGAATTTAATCGCAAACTAACAGTTGTCTTATCTCTTACTAAATATGCATTAGTTTCTAAGCCCAATGGTAATGCACTGAAACGTTCAATGGTTAGATTGCATGTATCAATATCTTGTGGATCAAAATATATTCTAAACCGCTTGGGCCTGCTGATATTTAAACTACCATCTCCAATATATAGTCCAAGAATCTCTGCAAACTGGGGAGTTAGATCTATGTCTCCAAGGTTGCGCCTTTTACCCACAAATTGATCTGGTTTGCTAACAACAATATCGCCCTGCTGTGTAGATGACAACTCCCTCCACACATAATCGCCATTATTGTCTATTACACGTATTTTGTGATGCCCAGTGCCTTCTAACTCAACACCAAGATAGGTGGTTATTTTAATCGTTTGTTGTCGACCGGACACACAAAATGCTGTACATTTTTGATATCCAATATCAGTGGCAACGTCAAAATCCTTGTCCTGCCATTGCGGACCAATGGGATCTCCTAATTTTGAGATTTCTATAAGCCCATTATCAGTACAGATTAGCGTATCACCCCTAACACATGGGTACCCTGCCGACCACATCACACTCATATCTCGAATAAACGCGGCCTCATCAATAATATTCAATGACGAGGAATTCGAACGCAAAACATCCGGATGCGATGTCAAGGACTTAATCTTGGACCCATTTGGGAATTGGAGCTCGTGCTCGTTATTCTTGACAGGATCCCATAATTCTTGCATCCAGGCCGGTAGATGCCGAAAAGGAAACACCACGTTCTCGGAAAGAAACGTGATTGCGTCCTCGTCACGCCGGGAAACGATAAGGACCGTCTTATGATTAAAGAACATTGCAAACCAGAGTGCGAATGCTCCTGATATTTTAGATACTCCTGAATTATGAACAACTACTCCATCTACAACATAATTATTGTGCGGCGGAACACAAATATCATAAACTCGTCTTGCGCCAAGCGATGAGGAAACTGTCTTTATTTCACCACTGCGCCTATTTTTACAAAATCCTTCAGTTATTGGGCAACGCGGATTTTTATCGAATATTCCAATTTGAGAAACGAATTTATTGAAATCTCTAGCACCTATAATCCTTAATTTTTGAATGGTTGAATTACTTGCTGGATAAATTTTGCTACTTATGCCAAATCGACTTAGAAGCTGTTTAATCTGATTTAATAGTAATGTCGATTCTAGTCCTATTCCAGCTTCATTGCAATGACCACCAGAATACCATCCGTCTGCGGCAAACATCCTACTGATAAGCGTCGCGATATCATTATTGTTCCATTTAAAAACCGCAACGGGTAATTGCTTAGCATCTTTAGATAAACCGTAAATGCCGAGATCACGCAACCAATCTTTTATAAGTCGTTTTGCCGATCCAGTTATTCTGTGGTGTTTTAAAGAGTCTGGTTTAAAACCACTCTTATGAGTTCTCATATTGGGTTGGAAACCAAATTTGTCGGCGAATGCGGCAGACCATTCGTTGATATATAAATCGTTGGAATTACAGAAATATAGACCTTTACTAAAACTCCCGTCACAAACCGAATAACCAAGAAGTATGGGGTCACTTGGATGGACCGGCGGAGAAAAACGACTTGGTTCTGATATCTCAACAAGTGTGTCACCTAGATTGAGATTTTGCGCTTGAATCCATCCGCGTTCCCAAGTCAAAAATTCATGGTCAAGAGTAAATTGAGAAACATGGCCGGTTTTTGAAACTATATTGCATACCTCACGCTCGCCATTATCATATACTCGCTTAACTGGAACAATCTCAAATAACCCAGTCTTTAAATTTAAACTATAGACTAAATCATCTTTCTGAATAGTCTCAATGGCTTTCGGGCCATATGGTCCCCATACCATCGATCCTTCAACTGCACACTGACGACACTTGCGGAAAATTGTGAAACGGTGCTTCCGAAAAGCCTTCAGCGCCTTGGTTTGATATTTAAAAGGATTAAAGGGAACGATGCCGGCAGAGGTATGCTTGGTCTTCACAAAATTCCGCAGGAAAAATGCTACAGAACCCTGGCACCGGTTAATCGCTTTCCTCTGGTGGTTTGTTATCATACTTCGTCTTCATCCACTCGCTGGGTAAGGATATCCTCCAGCTCTGTACTTGCTCCACCATAGCCAAAATTCTGTTGGATAAGAGTACCCACACTACTCTTCGAGGCTGACAAGAACTTTGACTTCGAATCTAACAATCTGACCATATGGCCATTGGAATCCACAAGACACTTGATTGCCTGAACAACAGCCTCCGTTTCCTGGTTAGAAGCAGTACCATCATCAACTCTTTTCAGAAGCAAGCGTACTAATTCATCGGCCTTGGCCCGATCGGCTCGCAGATTACTCTTAGTTTCTGTATAGTCCCTATTATGTTGCCGGATAAACTCCCTAATATCAAGAACATCCTCCGGCACTTCTTCTGCCCTAAAGAGAT
>Ga0307379_10006746_pt1 | contig 15723 bp, 14 predicted proteins | sample UN2MG_FD_202237 | JGI IMG/M metagenome (GOLD analysis project Ga0307379, IMG submission 202237) | Soil microbial communities from Risofladan, Vaasa, Finland - UN-2 | ecosystem: Environmental > Terrestrial > Soil > Coastal area > Acid sulfate soil | place: Finland: Risofladan, Vaasa | collected... | reverse complement strand
GATCCAGGGACCCTGGACGCAGAGGGCGTCGGCGGCCCTGGGGTATCTTGCCCAGTTGAATCGTATGTCCGCCTCGTTGGTGGCTTCCGTCACCTGAAGGACCCAGGGTTTGCTTTTCCAGCTGCCTTGGTCGCCGGCACAGAGGACCTGGTTGAGGTCGCCGACGCGGAGGAAGGCCTTGAAGGAGTTGTTCCCTGCTGTCTTAAGCGGGGGCAAGGGACCGTCGGTGAAGATCTTATCATAATAGTCGTCCGCAACGCTGTTGGCGAAGCGGACGGGAACGGTGCCGCTCGGCGCGTTTCCCTGGGTTTTCCAGTCGCCCACCGTGACGACCGTGAAGCCGCGCCAGTCGGGGCTGTCGTCGATTTTTCGCACGAGTGATATGCCGGGCGCCAGAGCGAGGCGGGAAATCTCGTCGCTTGTGATCTCATCCATGACGACGTCGCCGACGCCGCCCACCTCCGCGTGGAACCGAATCGCCGTCAGGCGGTCGCCGAGGTCCTGGTCCGGCGCGCACGTTACCGTGCCGGTCAGGGGGGGGTCCGTTGTTTCGCCTTTTGCCATCGTTGCCGGCAGGCCGCTCATCTCTTCGGTGCCATCGTCAAAAACGAGAGTGACTTTGGCCTCGGGCTGGAGGGTGATCCTCCCATCGAGGTCGCCGGCATAATCGCCCGGCCAAGGGTTGTAGAGGGAGACAGTGATCGTCCAGGTGGTGTCTTCGGTTTCGCCGTCGCCGGCCGTCACTACCGCCTTGACCTCCTTGAAGATGGGCTGGCTTTCGGCCCCGGCGAAGCCGTCGTAGTCGTTGTCATAGGTGCTGTCTGCGTCGCGGAAGGCGATGATGTTGGCGACGAATTGTTTCAAACCGTCCTCACTTACGCCCACGAAGGCGCCCGAGGCAAGCAGCACGTCGTAGATCGCTTGTGGCTCGTCGAGGTTGAGGTCGGCTTTCGGGCAGGACCAATCCTTGCCGGGGCACTTCGTGTGGGAGGTCGTTCCGGCGTCGCCGCATACCTCGGCGGTCCAGGAGACGGTCGTGTATTTCTCCGCGTTTGTCTTGACGCCCGCGCTAAGGCGGCTGTTGAAATCCGGCAGGTCGCGGACGCGGAGGAGGAATTCCTCTGCCAGCGTAAAGGGCTGGTCGAGGTTGTCCGGCTCCATCCGAGGGTTTCGCGGGTTTTCGATGATGGTTTCGCCCATGACGGGGTTGCCGGGGCCGTCATCAACAGATACCCATTGGCCCGACGTTCCGTCAAGGTATCGACCGGCCCAGCGCGCCGCGGCAACACCGGGGGGACCGGCGATTTCACAGATGAAACAGCCCTTGTCCTCTGCGGCGAGATTGGCGTATTCCTCCCATCCCGCGCTTGTGTATCCGTGGGCGTTGACGTTCAGGAGCGCCCCGTGGTCGAGGACGGTGACGCTGATGCGGACGATATACTGGTCGAACGGGGCGGCGAGTTCGGGAATCCAGATGCCGTCGTCCGTCCCGTCGCCGTCGTTATCCACGACGGCGCTGTTTCCTCCAGACTCGATGCCGAAGAGCAGCGGTTTGGTGGGTTTCCCGAAGGAGACCTCGTTGGGTGAGGTAGTATCGCCAACGGGTCGCGCGAGCCAGTTGTCCTCGTCTCCCGGGTAATCGTAGCGTTCGCACCCTTCCTCGCCCGTCAGCAGGGCGCCGTCATCGGTCCACACGTCGTGGACGAGATAGTGGCAGACGTAATCGACGGCCCCGTCGGCCGCGATGGTCAACTGCGTTTGCATGGCGAAACTGGCCGACGTGCTTCGGTCCAGGCCGCTCATCGTGATAAAGGCGACGCCGATGACCGACAGAATGGCCAAGAGGCCCAGGACGACGACCAGGACCGAACCGTGCCTGCACATGGACGTTCCCTTCATTCGGGCGGGCTTACGGGTCTCCGATCCAGAAGACCTGCTGGTAGGCGTAGCCTCTGAATCGCTCCTTGCTTCCGTCGGTGTCAGCAGGGGGCGGCGAGTGGTCGTCCGGGTCGTGGATGGCGACCGTCACGCGGATGGCGGGAACGCTTTCGCGCGAGCCGGGCGCGGAGGCCAGGCCGCCGTCGCCGACCCACTTTTTTTCCTTCGGATCCCAATACTCGACGAAGAACTCGCTGACGCAGCAGGCCATGACCCGCGCGAGGCTCCAGGGCTCTACGGATTCCATGGTGCGGCCGGACCAGGGCCAGACGGTGGTGCTGCCTATTGCCGAGCGGCCCAGTGAACCTGCGGAAGCGAGCAACTCGCTCAGGTAGGCAGCGTTAGATTTGTCGTCCGTATCCAGGCCGGTGCCTGGCTCGCCTACCATCAGCCAGGTGCCTCGTGCCAGGACACCCCGCCGATGGTCTTCCTCGTTGGCCTTGTTGTAAACGCGGAGGAACTGGGTCGGCGTTCTCACGTTGGTGGTGTAAAGGACCTCGGCCGCGCTTGCCTGCTGGGAGTCAAAAGCGCTTTTCCACGAACCGATGCTGACGAAGGACAGGGCGTCGCTGCGATACTCTTCTTCTTCATCGGCCTTGCCCGGGGTCGGCCAGTGAGTAATCTTCAGGTAGCCTTCCCGCGTCATGCCGCGCACGTCCCGGTCGAGATGGTCGAGAACGGCCCGGGCCTGTTGCTGGGCGAAGTGGATGGCGTCGGCCTCGGAGGCCGTCTCGGTGATGATGCCGAAAATTTCGACGACGCCGATCATCATGACGGTCATCAGGGACGCGGCAGTGACGAGTTCGACCAGGGTAAAAGCCGCCGCGCCGTCCCGCCGGCGCAAATCCCATTGGCAAGATGGGTTCCGCATGGCTAATCTCCCAGGACCGTGTGGTAGACGGCGACGGCTTCGTGCCCCGCCACCAGGCAGCGCCAGTTCCGGTCGACGACGCCAGGCTCGTCTCCCTTCGCTCGGGCGCCGGTGGCGAGAGTGGCGTATTCGGGGTGATCACTGGGGCTTTGGCTTTCTTTGATGGAATCCACCATGTAGGCGTATCCGTCGTAACTGCTCGTGTCGAGCACATATTTGCCAGGTCCCATTCTGTTCCACACAGCAGGCCAGCGCTCTTGCCCGATCCACAGAGGAGGGCCTTCCCCTTGCGATCGACAGATGGCCAGGGTGACGCGCCAGGGGCCGCCCCCGGGGCCGTTCGTGGAGACCGGCGTCATAAAGACGCGGGGGACGTAATTCGCCTTGCTCCCCTCATCCCCCCACACGTTAGTGCTGTTATAAGAGCGGTCTGGGTTGCCATCCCCGTCCTCGTGATCGTAAAGGAACTCCGCCGGGTCATACACTTTGAGTGCGCCGGGGAAGTCGTAGGATACATAGGGCGTCTTTGGGTTGGCCTCCAGCGGATAAGGATCATCACCGCTCCCCCTCTCGGCGAATCCTCTCCGCCAATTGACGAAATCATTGCGGAGGACGCGGATCATCGCCGAAGCGCTTCGGGCGCAGAGGGCCGCCTGCGTGATTTCCCTGCTGCGGCGGCTCTGGTCCACGGCAACGGGGAAAATGGACGCGACCATCGTCAGGCCGACCCCCAGGATGCCGACGGCCATTAGGACCTCGGTGAGCGTGAAGGCGGGCCGGCGGCCTCTCGTTCCGGGCATTTTGTGTTCCTCCCTTCGGATACGCCGCCCACGGCCGCGCCTTTACCGACTCGCGGGCCATGTAATTGTAGCAATTGGCGCGGAAGGGGGCAACATTTTGGCCGCTTTCAGGCGGCCCTGCTTTTCCACGGCCTGTCTGCGGGTCTGGCGGTGGGCGTCGCCCGGGGAGCCACACGTTGAGTTCCGACGCCAGCCCGAAACGTACTACAGGAGAGCGGGCCCCGGCTGCGCGAATCGTCTTGAACTCCAGGTGTCCCGAATGCTCGCTCCCCGTGAACGCCCTCGAGCGCCCCCTGGCACACCTCGATTGTTGGAAGTAGTTTCATAACCGCAGGAAAGAGCCAAACTCAGCATCGGGCGTGCCCTGGGGCCATGGCCATGCCACCCGAAATCCGGTCGATGCCAGAATCTGCGGGCACAAGCCCGGAGCAGTGCGGCAAATCTTTATGGTATGGGACGGCGGCCAAGCCCTGTAGCGCGGGCGGGCCGTTTCAACCGGCAGGGATCGAGGACAGGCCATGGCGGTTCCCATGCTGGACCTGGTCGCACAGTACCGGACCATCCGCCAGGAGGTGCGGGCGGCGGTGGACGAGGTGCTCGAGAGCCAACGGTGCGTCGGCGGGCTGAAAGTTGTCGAGTGCGAACGGGCCATCACCACCTACGCCGGGTGTAAGCACGGGGTCGGGGCATCAAGCGGCACAGATGCGATTCTGAACGCCCTGATGAGCCTCGGCGTCGGCCGCGGCGACGAGGTCATCACCACCCCCTTCACCTTCTTCGCGACCGTCGGGTGCATCGTCCGGGTGGGGGCGAAGCCGGTCTTCGTGGACATCGACCCGAGGACCTACAATATCGACCCGGTGGGCATCGAGGCGGCGGTCACCGAGCGGACGAAGGCGGGTTGCGGCTAAGCGCAGCGCTGCCGGAGGAAACCGGTGTACCCATGAGGCGATTTGTGCCCGCCTTGCGGCGGCTTGACGGTTGCCATCGGACCTCCGGCGCGGTCAAATGGGGGCGGCCCTGCGGCGGGGCCACATGCGCGCAAGGGAGACCTCATGCAGCGTCACCTGACAATCGGGGTGATTGTCGCGGCGGCCATGGCCTTGCCGGTCGGATACCTGGCGGTCCGCGCCGAGTCCTCCGACGAGCCGGAGGCGCCACAAGCCTCCCCGGTCGAGGAGCCCAATCCGGGTCGCACGATTCGGGGGAAACTTGCGCCGGCCGAACGCGTCCTCGGCGCGTTCCTTTGGGAGCGCAGCATGGACCTGAAGATTCCCCTGGAGGTGGACCGCGAAACCGGCGCGTTCGATGTGGCGGGCCTGCGGCTGGGGACGTATGACCTCGTGGTCCACACGCCGTGGGGTCGGCTCGAAGGCGTGGACATGACGCCGGTCCTGTCGGAGTACGACGCGCTGATTCCGCCAGAGTATCGGACCGAGGACCTGGGTCTGCCGGCGACGGGCGAGTTCACCGACGAGGACCACCAGTGGATCGAGGATCACGTCTTCAAGGTGAAGCGCCACGAGAACCGGATTCGCATCCTCGCGCTTCGCGGGACGGCGGACGTGGCGGTGGTGCTGATGGAGTTGATTCTGGACCGGGATTTCGTCGGGCGCAAGGGCGACGAGGTTACCTGGCGCATCGAGAAGTGGACGTATGAGAAGAAGTATGGCGGATGGCGGCCGTTCCGCACGCGCGTCCTTTATCGCCGCCGCGTCTCGAAGCGCGTTTGGGAGACCTGGGGGTGGCAGTTCGAGCCGGCCCTCGGCGGCCTCACGATTACCGAAGACCGCACCGAGCCGGTGACGGTCGAATTCGAGATTCCCGAGAAGCCCACGCCCGAAAAGGGCCTGGCCGGCAACAGGACGCCGCCCCTGCCTGGTAGCGCGGAGCGGTAAACCTACCGTGCTGCCAACCGGCGCAGCGCTCGCAGGTTCACGGGGTCCATGTTGCGGCTGCGGGCGTCGCGCTTCGGCGTTTGAAAGCGAGAACGGGAACAACGCTTACGGCGCAGGGGTTTTCGCGTCTCTGCGCAGACCCTCGGCCCGCTCGCGCAGCGAGTCCGGGTCCACCGGCCTGGCCTCTTTCAGGGCGAATCGGAAGGCGTGCGTGTCGTAGTGGACGCCGGGCACGATCGTTTCAAACACCAGGTCCGGTCCGATCCACTGATACGGAGGCGCCCGGACCTTGGCCTCGGTCACGAGCGGCTCGCAGCCGGCCGCTTCGAGCCGCACGCTGTAGGTCCCGTACCACGTGAAGGGAACCGTGACGGGTGTGCGGCCGACCTCGTTGTCGTTCAGCCAGCACCGCGCGCCCGGCGGTTCGGATTCGACGGTGATGGTCCGATGAACCTGGCCGTAGCAGCCGGTAATCGCCAGACACGCGGCGCCCAGCACCGCCCAATGAGCCGACGTTTTCATGGTCAGGACCTCGCCTGTTCGTGGACCTCTTCGGTTTCGGCGGCCATGGCGTCGGTATCGACGATGGCCACGGTGCATCGGCCCGAAAGCCAACCGCCGCACTCGCCCGGATTGACGATTAACCGCCCTTCGTGGCGCTCGATTTTCGGCTCGTGCGTGTGGCCGAAAATGATGATGTCCGACGCCTCGATGTCTTCGTGTGTCAGACTTTCCCATGCGTGAACGAGGCAGACCTTTTTCCCGCCGAGTTCCAGATGCCGCGGCCCCGCGCAGAGCGACGGTAACAGTTTCGCAAGACCCATACGTTCGCCGTCGCAGTTGCCGAACACCCCGTGCACCGGCAGGCGGCTCTGAAGGAGGCACTTCAGGGCGAACGTGGCGACGTAATCGCCTGCGTGCAGAACCGCCTCGACGCCCGCTCGCTCGAATACGCCGAGCGCCGCCGAGATGGCCGGCAGGTTATCGTGCGTGTCGGCGATGGCGCCGAGTTTCATCGCATCCTCTCGCCACGCTTGGGACGGAATCCCCGGCCTCGCGCCGCCAATATAGACCCCCGGGCACCCGACTGTCAAGCAAAACCGGCACGGGCCGAAATGTCTGGCGGCGTGCGGCATCGGCGGATAGAACAATGCCTACCCGCGTATAGGAAGGCGGTGGGACTTCCGGCCTACGGTGCGGCAGTTGTTGCCGAATAACGCGCGAGTGCCGCGTAGGCATTCAGGGCCGGCGCCAAAGGGTTAAAGGAGAAAAGCATGCTCGGAAAAACGCACAGGTTTATCGCAGTTACGGTTGTCGCAATCACGATGGCGGGCGTCACCGCGGATGCCGCGGCGCAGCAGCAGAACAAGGACATCGTCTGGGTCTTATCACAGGCGCCAGCCGACGTGGCGCTCGTTGTGACGGTTCGCAGCCCACAGGCGCTGAAGGAGTCCCTTGAAGCGCTGATGGGACCGGAACTGGAACCCGGCGCGCTTGACGAGATTGTGGCGCAAAGGGACTTGCCGCCCGGGACGGTTGACACAGCAGGCCCTACGGCCCTTGTCGTTTGTGGCCGCGAGGACATGGGTCCGGCCGAAATTCATCTCCTGAAGGACCCGTCGAAGTTGGCCGGCGAAATGGTTGGCGATGGCATTTTGAAGATGCAGCCGCCGGCGCCGCCTGCCCCGCCCGGCGCCCCGGAAGGGTTTGAGATGCCCGGCCCTCCGCCGGTCTATTGCCTGGAGGTCGGCCCATACGTGGTGACCTCTCGGAATCTCGAGGTCCTGAAAGCCTTCCAGGCCGACGAACCGCGGTTCAAAGTGACCGACGAAATGGCGGCGAAGATCCGCGAGCATCTGGTCTGGGCCTGCGTGAATATCGGGCGTGTGAAAGTTCTTGCCGCTACCGCGCTCGAGGAAATGAAGGCGGGAATGGCAGAGCCGGTGCCCTCCGGTGAGGACCCGTCGCTGAAAATGACGCGTGTGTTCGAATGGTACCTCGGCCTCCTCGACCAGATGTCCGGCCTGGAGGTGGTGTTCGACGCGGACGGCGAGGGCGCTGCGGCCGCCATCGACATCGCCCTGGTCGAGGGCGAGCCGCTTCTCGAGATTGCCCGCGCCTGCCTTCCGGTGGACACGCATAAGGGCGCCCTTCCGGCGATGGACGCGTTTCTAGTGGCGGCGTGGGGCCGCATTGACTGGCCTGCGGCTATGCCGGCCGTCAAGGGTCTGGTTCGGCCTCTGATGGACATCCTCGTCGAGGAAGGCGACGAAGAGAGCCAGACGAAGGTGGACGACCTCTGGGCGGCCTTCGACGACTGGGCGACGGTGCTGGGGCCGTCCTTTGCCCTCGCCATGGAGCCCCCGACCCCGGAGGAGGGCTTATGCTGCCTGACGGAAACCTTCGAGGTCAAGGACGCAGCGAAATACCGGGACCTGATGGGCGAGTACATGGAAGTGACGAAGGATTTCACCCAGGCGTTCCTGGGCGGTCTTGGAAAGATGCCCGGCGGCCCAGGGATGCAGATGGACCTGACCTATGAACCCGCCGCCGAGCAGATTGAAGGCACCGACGTGGACGTCATGCGCTTCAAGATGAAGATTCAGCCGCCCGAAGGCGCGCCGCCCGAAGCCGCCGCGCAAATGAATCAGATGATGGATGCGATGTATGGCCCCGAGGGCCTCGTGGTCCGCTCCTGTGTGATCGAGACCCGCGGCCTGGTCACCACAGGTGACGCCGAGAGGATGGGGAGGGCCATCCGGAGCGCGCGCGGCCAGGGCGGCGACATCGCGGACAACCCGAGCGTCGCCGCCGCCATCCGGCGGCTGCCGCAAGGGTCCGTCGCCGGGTTCCTCGTGTCGCTTCCAACGTGCGTCCACACCTTCGCAAAGATGGGCGAGCGCTCGATGCTGATGATGCTCCCCGAGCCTGTCCGGGCGAAAGCCGAGAGCCCCGATGCGCCTCAATTGCCGGCGCCTGAACTCGGCGAACTCGTGACCGCCGGCGTCCGCCTGGACACAAGCACGCTTCGTGTCGATGTCGATGTCCCGGCATCCGAGATCCGCGGCGCGGTTCGTGTGGGCAAAGCGTTCGGCGCCCGCATAGAGTGGATCATGAAGCAGCAGCAACCGATGATGTTGCCGGAGGCAGAAGGGGAGGAGCCTCAGCCCGAGGGCCCGTGACGAGCAGAGCACCGGAGCGGATGACGCGCGGTGGGACAGCCATCCCGCCGCGCGTCTGCTATTCAGAAATGCTTAGGAGGTCGGTGAGTTTGTGCCAGACCTGCTCGGTTTCGATGGCCGCCATCGTCCCGTCGGGCGAACGTATCACGCGTACGTGCGGCCCGCGCGGGGCCCAGACCCGCGGGTCGGATGGGCCGAAAAGGGCCACCGTCGCTGTGGGCTCGCCGTCGTTCGTTCGCACCGCCGCAGCGACCTGCGTGATGCCCGAATCGTTGCCGACATAGACGTCCGCCAGGGCCAAGACGGGTGCCACCTCGTCAAGAGCAAGGTCCGCCACCACGGCTTGGCCCTCGGCGACGGGCGGCGCGACGCCGCGTTCCTGTTCCGCAGGCCCCAGGAGCCAGACGACCCGCCGCCCCCAATCCTTGCGCAGGCGCTGCGCGATTCTTGAGAAACGGTCCATCGGCCAGTTCTTTTTCGGTGAGCCGCTGCCTGGGTGGATGACCGCGAACGGGCCTGCGATCCGGTTCGCTGCCAGAGTGCCGCGCGCCGCTTCAAGGATAGCCGCCGGCACCACAAGCGCGGGCTCGAGCGAAACCGGCGGCAACTCGAGGCGTGGCGCGACCTGCCCAAAAATCCACGCCGCGGCGCTTTCCTTCCAATCCGCAGGCGGAATCGCACGAGCCGAAACGATTTGGAACGGCCGTCGTCGGCCTTCCAACACAGACCCGGCAAGGCACCCGAGAAAATCGATCACAAGATCGGCCCGGCCGAATCCCGGCGCGCCGGGACCCGCCAGCCTCCCGCCGCCCGCCAGCCGCCACAGGCCCGACGAGTCCATGTGCACGCACGCATCCACCAAGCCCGCCATTTGCGCGAGGCGCCCCCGCTCCGGCCGGCCGATCAGCGTGACGCGGGCCTCGGGCCACTTGACCCGAATGGCTCGAAGCGTCGGCAGCGCCTGCACCATGTCTCCGACGGCTCCGGCGTGGATGACCGCGATGTCACTTGCTTTCGGCAATCCAGCCGCCTCCGAGGACCCGGTCGTCGCGGTAGAAGACGGCGGCCTGGCCGGGGGTGACGGCGCGCTGGGGTTCGTCGAACCAGACCTCCGCGCGGCCCGGCCCTGAGGGCCCGTCTGTTCCAGAGGACCCATCCAATCGCGTGACCCACGCCGGCGCCGCCGCATGCTGATAGCGAATCTGGACCTCCGCCCGAATCGGTTCGGCCGGAACGCATTCGTGCCAGACCACGTCCTCCGCCACGAGGCCCGCCCGGTTGAGCGCTTCGGCGGGGCCGACGACGACGGCCGCCATCTCGGGCCGGATGGCGACGACGTAGCGCGGCTCACCCAGTGCGATGCCCAGTCCGCGGCGCTGGCCGATGGTGAAATGGACGATGCCGTCGTGCCGGCCCAGTTCGTTCCCCTCAAGGTCGAGAATCAGCCCAGGGCGCACGAGGTCCGGCCGGCGCTCTCGAATCAGGTCTCCGATGGTGCCGGTGACGAAGCAGATTTCCTGGCTTTCGGGTTTGTCGCGGACTGCCAGGCCGAGGTCCCGCGCGATTTCGCGGACCTCCCCTTTGGTCATTTCACCCAGCGGCAGGCGGACGCGCTCCAGGCGCTCGGGAGGGAGCGGAAAAAGGACGTAGGACTGGTCCTTGTCGCGGTCGAGTCCGCGCTTCAGTCCCGGCGCGCCGGGACCCGCCTCCCATTCGACCCGGGCGTAGTGCCCCGTAGCGACGCAGCGGGCGCCGAGGGCGTCGGCATACTCGAACAGCCGCCCGAACTTCATGTCGCGGTTGCACAGGATGCACGGGTTGGGCGTCCTCCCGCGGCCGTACTCGGCGCAAAAGTGGTCGATCAGCCGCTCGAAGTCCGCCGCAAAGTTCAGCATGTAGAACGGGATGTCCAGTTGGCCGGCGACGCGGCGGGCGTCCGAGGCGTCCTCGGCCGAGCAGCATCGCGGCACCCCCACCCGTCCAGGGGACCCGGCATCCTCGCGGAGGGTCACGCCCGAGCGCATAAAGACGCCGACCGGCGAGTAGCCCTGCTCCTTCAATAGATGAGCCGCGACAGAAGAATCCACGCCGCCCGACATCGCCACCAGAACTTTCTCTTCGCTCATGCCGCGTATTTTAGCCTCGTCCGCCCTGGAGAGGAAGGGCATGGCGGTGCGGGCGGCGCGGCTGATGAACCTGGCAACCAATCGGGGCTTTCGCTATTACCATCGCCGCAAGGGTAAGCGAATGCCCACGTGGCGCGACGTGCGGGCGAAATAGGCCCGCGGCGTGAGGGCTGGGTAGGGGCTGCCTTGCTGCGGCCCGAGGTCCGAGCGGCTGCGGAGCCTTCGTGAGGCGGGACTTGGAGGAGCGCCTTCGCCGCGGCGCTCCGGCCCTGCAATTATCGCCAGTCGAAGTAGTGGAACAGCCCGGGGGCGCGGCGGTGCAACAGGGCCTGATAGAGTTCGTTGGCCTCGGCCGGCGCATGGGGCTGAAGGAGGCCCTTCAGAGGAATCCTGCCCTCGGCCAGCCAGCGCAGCGCCGTGCTGAAGTTGTCGAAAATGCCGACGGGGTTGTAAGGGCCGCGCTCGAGCGGAATTTTCCACTCCCAGCCGCTCCGCAGCGTCACATAGCGATGAAACACCGCATCAAGAATGGCGTGTGCGAACACATCCGTTCGCCGGGCCCAAGGCACGCCGATGAGCACCACCTCGCCTTGGCGCCGAACGACCTTGCAGCCGTCCAGGACGGCCTGCTCGTGGCCGGAGCACTCGGCGACCAGTGCCACGGTGCCCGCGATCGAGGGATCTTCGACGGGCAACCGGTTCATGGTCCACTTGAGGCCGCCCGCCTCGGCCATCGCGCGGCGGTCCGCGTCGGGTTCCGCCGCCAGCACTTCATACCCGCACAATTGCGCCATCTGGGCGCACAGGTAGCCGACCGGTCCGAGCCCCGTGACCGCTACGCGCTCGCCGGGCCTTGCCTTCGTGGTGACCAGTGTGGTCATCGATACGCCCATCAACCGCACCACGCAGGCAACTTGCGGCTCGAGCCCGACCGGCACAGGCATGACACGGTCGGCGCGAAACCTCTGGTACTGGCTGTGCTTGCCCATGGCGAACACCCGGTCGCCCACCGCGATTCCCTCGACCCCTTCGCCAATCTGTCGGACCTCGAACACGGCCGCGTAGCCGGATGTCGCGGGGAACTTCTCGCCGCCGTAGGAGTCGGCCAACTCCGTACCGGGGCTCACGAGAGAGCATAGCGTCGGCCCGGCGACCTCGCCCGCCTCGGGCAAGGGCGTCGGTCCGGCATCAACCAACTCGGCAAAGTGCCTGCGGGTGATCGTCACCTGGAGGTTGTCGTTCACAGTTTGATTCCTTCCTGCTGAGCGACACGACGGACGTGGTTTGCCGCCCGGCGGTAGGTTGGTTCGTCCGGAAGGTGTTCCAGCATCAGGGGCACGTCGCCAGGCAACGCATCCAGTGCCCGAAGCAGAGCGGGGTAGTCCAGTCCGCCCTCTCCGGGGCAGACTTCGTCCAGGTGCAGCGTCAACTTCGTGTCGATGCGGATGTCCTTGGCGTGGCACGACTTGATAAGGGGGCCGAGCGTGTTGACGAAATGGCGGATCAGCCCGGCCGTGTCGTAGTAGCGCCGTGGGCAGTTGACCAGATTGACCGCATCGAAATGCACCGCCGCCGACGGGCGGTCGATCGCCTGGATCAGCCGCTGGTAACTTTCAACCGACTCGGGGAACATCCACGGCATGGTCTCAAGCGTGTAGAAAGTGTGCGTGGGCCGGACCGCATCCAGGATCGAGCGGGTGGTCTGAACGATCTTGTCGAACGTTTCGTCGGTCAGATTTTTGGTGTCCGGCCCGTCCCAGTGCCCCTCGCTGCGTGAGCCGGTAATGTTGACGCAACAGCGCGCGCCGATCCGCTCCGCCAAGTCGAGCATGGCGGTGCACTTGGCCATCGCCGCCGCACGCTCTTTCTCGTCGCTGCTCAGCGGATTCGACCAGGCACCGGTTTCTGCAATCACCACGCCATGCCGGTCCGCCGCCTCGGCATAGGCGCGAACGGTCTTGTCGTCGGCCTCCGGTTTCAGAGGACAATAAGCCGCCGAATAGCCTTCCTTCCGGACGGCGAGGGCCCACTCCTCGGGATCGTCCGCTTTCACAAAGATGGGGCCGCCGAGCAAGATCATGAGTTTTCCCTCCTGCGCAAGTGCCTATCACCGCCCGGGACGGCTACACCGAGGAGCCGCCGCACTCCGTGGCGTGCGGTGGGGCGGACGCTGTTTGCACCGGCCTGTGGGCGGTAGCTGCTCGGGCCTCTCAGTCCTGTTTGAGTTCGGGGCAGCCCACCTTGACGCCGTCGGCGGCCGGGGCGGACTTCAGCGTTCAACCCTCGCCGCCTCGGATGGGGTTCAAGGGTTCCGTGATGTCCGGAATGCCGAGGCTGAACGGGCTGCCGGGGATCGGTGCGGCCCAGCGGACGGCGTTCGCGAGGACCTTGAGGACATTCTCGTCGTAGTAGATCGGGAACGTTTCGTGGCCCGGGCGGAAGTAGAAGACCTTTCCTTTGCCGCGATGCCAACAGCAGCCCGACCGGAAGACCTCGCCGCCCTCGAACCACGAAATGAACACGAGTTCGTCCGGCTGGGGGATGTCGAACAGTTCGCCATACATTTCCGTGTGCGCAAGTTCGAAGTATTCCGGCAGGCCGTCGGCGATGGGGTGACCGGGCCGGACGACCCAGAGGCGTTCCATCTCGGCCGCCTCGCGCCACTTCAGGCCGCACCCCGTGCCCATGAGTTTCTGGAAGATCTTCGAGAAGTGGCCCGAGTGCAGGAGGATGAGGCCCATGCCCTCGAGCACTCTCTTGTGGACGCGGTCGACGATCTTGTCCTCGACCTGGTCGTGAGCCATGTGGGCCCACCACGTCAGAACGTCGGTCTTCTCAAGCACCGCTTCCGTCAGGCCGTGCTCGGGCTGCTCCAGCGTGGCGGTCGCAACGACCTCGATGCCTTGCTGCTTGCCGAGATGGGCGGCAATGGCGCCGTGGATTCCCTGGGGGTAAACTTCGGCAACCTTCTTGTCCGTTTTCTCATGGATGCCTTCATTCCACACGGTGACGCAAATCGGTTTAGACACGGGCTTTTCCTTTCTGTCTATTGTCCTCGAAGGGCGTGATTATGCTGCGTCCCGCGCGTCAGTCAAGACAAATCGGCGGCCTGCAATTCTGTTGTCTTTCGTCTTGCGAGGGACTACCGTGGGGTCCGTTACGAAAATTCGGGCCGCAAGACACAAACAGGGGCAAGCATGCGCGTGCCGATCGGTTTTGCGTTAAGTCTGGGACTTCTGGTAGGAGTTTCCACCATGGGGTGTGAAAAAGGCGGCGCGATCGATGAACCGGAGACCTCTCCAGAGCGGACCAAGGGCATCAGCGATGCCGCATTGCCGCAAGTGACAATCCACACCGAGAGAGGCGAAATCGTTCTGGAACTCACGGAGGACGACGCGCCGAACACGGTGGCGAACTTCATCTACCTTGTAGAGAAAGGCTTTTACGACGGTCTGGCGTTCCATCGGGTAATCCCGAACTTCATGATTCAGGGCGGCTGTCCGCACGGCGACGGTCGCGGCGGGCCCGGCTACATGATTGCCGATGAGATCAGCCCGCGGTTGCGGCACGAGCGCGGGATGATTTCAATGGCCAACGCCGGGCCGGACACGGGCGGCAGCCAGTTCTTCATCACGCACGTCCCCTGTCCGCACCTGGACGGCAAACACACGGTCTTCGGCCGCGTCATCGCCGGGATGGATGTGGTGGACACCATCGAGAAGGGCGACAGGATTCTCAAGGTGACGGTGGACCGGAAGCGCGGCCACGTCTATAAGCGAAGAGCCGTGAACCGGTAGAATCGCCCGGCGTGGCAGGCTCTCTGCCCGATGGCCCACCCGAAGGCTTGCGGCCCGCGCCCGCGGGGCGCTATAATACGGCCCGGTTTGGGGACCGGGCCGGGACGATGATCTACACGATGCTGGGTTTTATGGTCGCGGCGGCTCAGGGCTTCGGCGCGCCCTTGGGCGCGTTCTTACAGCACAGGACGCGCGTCGCGTAGTCGGCGCAGATCATCTTGTCGCCCTCGTACAGGCCGGCCAGGACCGTATAGAGGCCCACAGCGGCCTTTGGGTCCACAGCTACCATGAAGGTGCACTCGGTTTCGGCGTCCGGCTCGAGCGTCACCTTTTGCGCCGCAGGCTGGGCGGTGACGAGGTCCGGCAAGCACACCCGAACCGTGCCGGTCAGCTTCGCCTTCGTGATGTTGCGGACCCGGAACCGGAGGGTGATCCGGCCGCCGGGGGCGACGACGCGCTTCCGCAGGACCTCGCGGACGAAGAACGCCTTGGCCTTGCCGGTCGGCTGGGCATAGACCTCCACCGCACGCAGCGTCGACAGCTTGGGAATCCACTCCAGGTTCTCGAACAGGCAGCTGTTGACCATGTGGATCAGCACGCGCACGCGGTCGGTGGTGACAGGGGCGAACTGGTGGTCGTAGACGTCACGGTAGTAGTTGCCACGCACTTGGTCGACCGTCTTCCACTGCCCGCCCACGAAGGCCTGCACGTCGTAGTCCCGCAGCGTCCGCTCCCACGCGCCGTAATCGTGGTACACGCGCACCCGTGACACGGCCGCCGGCCGGGGGAGCTTGACCTCGAACCAGTCCGGCCACTTGTCCTTGCCGCCGTCATCCTCGTCCCAGCCGCGATTTCGGCCGTTGTAGGCCTGGGCGCTCGTATAGCACGTCGCGTCGCCGCTGATAGCGGCCTTGGGCCCCAGAGGCGGCAGCGCCTTTGCGCCGTCTTTGGCGGGCCTGGGCTTTTCGACGGAAGACGCCGCCGCCGTCGCACCCAGCGTGGTGACGGCGAGGTTCGGCTGGACCAGCAGGCCGTCGTAGCCCGGGGCGATGGCGTGGTCGGGGCCGACCTGCATATAGGTGGGGTCGCCGCTGATCGTCACGCGGAATCG
>Ga0307379_10006745_pt1 | contig 15727 bp, 39 predicted proteins | sample UN2MG_FD_202237 | JGI IMG/M metagenome (GOLD analysis project Ga0307379, IMG submission 202237) | Soil microbial communities from Risofladan, Vaasa, Finland - UN-2 | ecosystem: Environmental > Terrestrial > Soil > Coastal area > Acid sulfate soil | place: Finland: Risofladan, Vaasa | collected... | reverse complement strand
CCAAGAATACAAGCAACCAACAGGGTTGTGTTTGAATACAGCATTAAATTCGATGGGACAAAACCCATACAGCTAACAAACGTAAAAAGACTTGTAAAATGATGGACACAGAAAATATCAACACCGAAGAATGGGCACAGCAAATCCGTGAGATTAAAATCAAGGAATTGAAAGAACTCATTAAATATGTTGAGAAGGAATATAAGGCAAATGAAGGCACTATGTTCGCTGTAACGAGATGCCATGAGCGTGCCAGAATTTCCGAACTCAAGGGAAAACTCAAAACCTTACAAACAAAATAAAATGGTAAATTTCTTCAAGAACGAAAATGAAAGACAACTCTGGATTAAACTAAATGCAGAGCATATTCAATATTCCCAGAAAGTCGTCAATAATCAAGACGAGGAACTTGGAACTGTTGATGATAGGTATTCATGCATGTGGGTTTCCAGAAATCAATTGGAATATGATGAAGCAAATAAAGATGCGCCTCGTTTCAGTCTTGAAGAATTGCTTACATTATCTCAACAAGATATGTTGAGACTTTCCAGAAGCAGAAATGCTGAAACAATTCGTGAACTATTTGAGAGTTTTAAAATCGGAAATCCTTTAGACGATGACTATTAGAAAATCACATTGGCGTACAACTACCAGCAAATCTGGTGCAAAGAAAAGTGTCAGAGTGCAAACTTCTTTTGTTAAAAGACCTAAAAGTGGTCTGGCAAGAAAGAAAAGAAGCAAATAGTTGTAACATATCCGAGAAAATATCCGTATAACGACTGTAACCAAAGGTCAAGATGATGGAAAACACAAGACTTAATGATTTAAAAGAAGTTCTCAGACTTGGAATGATTGAAAACTTCAAGCAGTGTGGTTATTTAGCACCAATATTTTTCTTTTATGAAAACGGTGAGCCTGTCATTACTATGATACCAAACGAATTACTTGAAAATTCTGGTGGGAAGCAAATACTCGCTGCACTCATTAGAAAAATATGTAAAAAACCAACAGTCCTCGCAGCAGGAATTATCATCGAAGCCAATGCAGCTAAATTGGATAATGATGATAGTGAATTAACAAAAAAGGTAATGAATGGTGAATTAAAGGTTTCTGAACTTGAACAGAGTCAGGATATAATTTTGATGATATTCAGTACACCTTCAAAAGAAGAGATGATTTCTTATGTTGTGGATTGTGAAGCTAAAACAGTTGGCGAGTCATTAAGTGAGGGTGAATTAGATGGAATTGGTGGAACGTTCTCACACTTTTTTAATTGGAATATTAATTAATTTAAAATAAAAACAATGAAACGTAATTTATTAACGATTGGATTATTCGCACTTATATTGGTGCTGTTCGCAAGTTGTGCACATGTTGTTGATGTTAGTGCTTGCGTAGAAGGAACTAAAGAATATGGATTCTGGAATGGTTTATGGCACGGCATTATTGCGCCATTCACTTTCATCGGACACCTATTCAATCACGACATCGCAGTATTTGCTACGAACCTCAAAGGTAGTGGTGGTTGGTATTATTTCGGTTTTCTTTGGGGTGTTGGTGCTTGGGGTGGAAGCAGTGCTACTTATAGTAAATCAAGAAGGTAATGGAAAATCTGGAAACCATGATTGATGACATCAGGACTGCTACTTTTCACATGAGTGACGAAGAAGCAAAACCTATCATCGATGGGTTTCTGGAAGACTTCCCAAGTCTTTTAGAAGCACACGACAGAGAATGGTATTATAAATATTGTTAGTTATGGAAAGCTTACTATCATTTGAAAAACCTAAAAGGGTTAATAGCACCGAGAATCACAATGAAATGTATCAAAGTGATTCAGGTGTTGCTGGCACTTATGTTCAGAATATGAGCAAAGAGGACACACTCAAGTGGAAAGCCAAGCACATAAGAGGTGATAATGAACGCATTGAAATCAGGAAAACCATCGAAGGTGTTCAGTTGGTGGTTGTGATTTATAAGAAACCAAACCCCGTTGAATACGACTACAGAGATATTCAGGCATGGCATAATAGGCATCAGGATGTCAGGATATCCATGAATGGCAAACTTGATATGACATGGGATAACTTCTGGGATTTACAGGAAGCAGTAAAAGAAGCATTTGAAATACTGTTATGACAAGAAAACCGAATAACATACAGCCACATCTTCAAGAAAGAATTGACAAAGCAATTGCCAATATCTTGACGAGTACCCCTTATAATGAATTCATTAAAGAAGTCAAAGGCTATATTGCCGATGTTGTAAGAGGTAAGTCACATACTAAAAATAATACGTTCACTGTACCTTATTGGGCATATAAACCAGACTACCCTAAGAATAGAAAATCAAATGGTGGGTACTTCATTTATTATGTGGCTCATGAACTCTCACATCTGATTGCGTATAAAAAATTTAAGCACGGCTCTAATCATAATTTCGAATTTTATCAGATTTTTATGGAAATCTGTCCTAAAGAATATCAACACTTTGAATTAAATTATAAAAAAACCGCAGCTAAATATGGAATTGCGAAAAAATAATATAGTATGAAACCAATTAGTCCCGAAAAAGTAGAACAGATTAGAATACATGAAATGCCCGAAGCAATTATTCAGGCAACTAATGAAATGATTGTAAGGAAATGGAACGGTAGTAGTGCTACGGTAAAAGTAGATGAAATTATTGAGCAATACTTCAGACTCAAAGGTTTACATACAAAGGCGAATACTCGTGAACGTAAAGAACTGTTTGATAAACATTACTTGGATATTGAACCAGCTTATCGTGAAGCTGGGTGGAAAGTCAAGTTCGAAAAGCCAGACTACACCGAGAGTTTCCCAAGTTATTTTGTATTTAGTAAAAAATAAATGTTAAAATACTTGCGTATTAAAAATACTTAATTTATATTTGCAGTCCGATTACTTAATTAATAACTTTTAACTTAAACTTTTTGATATGAAGAAGAATTCTTTAACTCCGAATAAAGGTCTTAGCCTTTCACAAGCTCAGTCAATTTCTAATCTCTGTAACCAGAGAGCAAGAGAGATTGAAGCCAATCTTACTGGTGTTAATAACTACAGTAAGTCTGTTGATGTTCAGAAGAAGACTCACGTTATTGTCGTGGGTAAAGAACTCCCTACAAATGTTGTTGAACTTCTTACCGAGAAGGCGAAACTTCATGGTTGTCAGGCATTCCTAATGGAAAACATCAAGGCAAAGGAAGCCACGCTTCAGGCTGCAAAGACTGAAACCCCCGATATTTCAGCTATCGAAGTTCCTGAAAGACCAAAGACTGTAAGTCCTTTGCTAAACATGCTTTCAGAAGTAACTGAGAAGGGTTGGGGTTGGGAACAACTCACAGTTAACGAGTACAACGAGTACTTGGAAGCCGAAGCATATGCTGCACACATTGGGCAGTTCATTCATCAGGGTGGTACTCTTGATAATCTCAGGAGAGAACTTCCAACAGTTAAAACTGTTGAGTGGATGGTTATCAAGGATGGTGAGAAATCACCTGTCACTGTGGAAACCCACCACACACCTTCACAACTTCTTAAAGTTCATGAGGATTTGGCTAAACTCCACAGGGGTTATGAGCAACGTGTGAATTACTTCAAGGCAAAGGTGAAGAACCTTGTTACTGCCGAGAACGCACGTATCGCCAACATCAATGCCGATGCTCAGTCAGAAGCAGAAACTCTTAACAATCAGGCACAGAGTGCTTATGATACTGCTTACAAAGCATATGTTGAGAAGGTGAAAACCGTTCGTGCTGAATTTGAGAAACAACGTCAGGCGAAAATCAAGGAAATCGCAGCAATGCGTATCAGTGTTGATGCAAGGTTTCAAGACACCATTGACACTTTCCTCAATCAACTCACTGACGAACAGGAATAAAAACTAAGGTGAGGGGCAGACAAAGCACAAGCCGAGTTCTGCCCTTCTTTACGCTTAGTGATGGGTTCTTTAACATATAAATTACAAGAAACGTAGTTAACGTTTTCTGGATGCATGTTCACCCGTAGGGTGGATGTCGTCAAGAAAATCCGCAATGGATAAACCGCTTCTCTTGCTAAACCCAATAGTCTTTTTGGCTTCCTATAAAGAAGACCATAACGTGGTTCTAAGTTACACCTTCGGGTCGATAATTAGTCCACAAACCAAGACTTGGATTTTGCCTTTGCCTTTGCTGCAAGAGAAGGTCTTTGACCTTGACGTTGACCTTGACTGTAACTATATAAATCTATCACTAAGCGACTTTTTATTTTAAATATCATGACAGAGATACTTAATTTTAACATGAATTATAATGTGGTTATCTTCCCAAGCGAAAGTGGTTGGGAGAGAATCATATCCGACTTAATGTCTGCCTATAAGCTTACCAAAGAAAAGGCTATTGAATGGGCAGAGAAACGCAAAACTCCTGATGGTGGGTATAAAGACCAACTACATGTAATCATTGACCTCCATCACGGCATGTTCTTTAATGGTACAAACTATTTCAAATCAACCGAAATGATATTGTATAATGAAAAATACTGAAACAAGATTGGCAGAAATTGAGATTGAAATGGCATTGGTTCGCACCGAGGTTTCAATCAAAGAAGAGAACGACCCTTGCGATAGCTGGGATGAATTCTGTGAATACATGAAACCCGAATGGGATAAGATGGCTGAACTCGATAGAGAAAGGCGTATGATTATGACTCCTGTATTTGAAAGAGACGTACCTGATTACGGAGATGAGATGTCACTCGAAGAATTCATCGAATGTGTTAAAGAGGGTGGTTTCATTGATTACGATGGAAGCGGGGAATACGCTAAAGACGGTAAAATGTCTGGCATTACCATTCACCCCAGCGATGTGAAACACAAGGCTATTCGTAAAGATTTTGACACTATAATTTGGTTCAACAAATAATGATAAGGTCAGTTACATTTCCAAAGGTATATGATTTGGTTCTGGAGAAAGAATCTCAGAAAAGATTCCCTCATAGGACGATTGACCCACGTGGCGACAGATATAGTAGGGAGAAAGAACCATACGAGGTATTCGACCTGTTCCCCAAAGGACTTGTAATTGAATTCAATTCTGGTGTCAACATAATTGTTGGTGAAAACGGCAGTGGAAAAACCACACTCATATCTTTAATTAAAAATTATGTGGGACAGCCGTTCGGAAAGACTTTCACTTTCGATGATAAATGGCGAGACGAAGAATATTATTACGCCCACTACCAAGACGACTACAAGGGGTATCTTCAAGTAGATGTAGATAAAAGACGTGCAACATATAAAAACACTATCTTTTTCAACGGAGAAGAAGACAACCCTGTAACAGCGATTCCAAAAATGGCAAATCCTATGCGTGATGATTTTATTTCACTTTCAGCACAACTATTTTTTGCGCAAGAAGAATCTCATGGCGAGTCTATGCTTCCACCAATTAACTACATCTTAACCGAAGCCAAGGGTGGTTACATCATCTTCATGGATGAACCCGAAACCGCTTTGAGTCTTGGTAATCAAATCAGATTAGCAAATCAACTCAAGAAATCCGCAGAAGAATTTGGAAATCAGTTAATAATTTCTACACATAGTCTTGCAGTTATTAATGAATTTTATACTATATTTGACATGGAAACCCGTGAATGGGTTAATCGTGAAGAATATGTTAATGATATTTTAAATAAACTTAAATGAATTTCGAAGTCATACCAAACGAACAGACTCCCAGAGTTCCAGATATTGAAGACATAGAATTATTCTTCAAAGAAAACTCCAAAGAACTCCAAGCATTTAAAGAATATGCTGAGACCAGAGAGGATGCAGCAGGACTTGCTGCCAATCAATGTAGTGTGGATGGTGAAAGGTTTATGCTTAGAGTGTTTGCGTTAAAAGACCTACAAAGAAAAACTTGGCGATTGATTATAAATCCCGTTATCACCCAATACGTTGGTATTAAAGATATCCGAGCCGAGGGTTGTCTGACTTGGAAAGGTAGATTGGTTATTGCGGAACGCAGTCGTGGCGTTAAGGTGGATTATTATAATGAAGAGGGTCATCCTATGAGTATATTTGCTGAAGGTTTTGAGGCACAAGTCTGGCAACACGAAATCAATCACCTTAATGGTGTGCCTGAACAAATCGAGGAAATCGATTATAAAGTACCAAAACCAATTGAGGTCGGTAGGAATGAGAAATGTCCCTGTGGTTCAGGATTAAAATATAAACACTGTTGTTTAATTTAAAATAGATAAAATGAAAAAGATTAAAATGTTTCTTATTGCAATAGTCTTAATGGCTATAACTGCTTCAGTAAATACGTCTTGTGAAGACCTTTTCTGTGATGGAAAAGGAACACTTTCTCTTGAAAACAAAAGTTTATTTACTGTACAAAAAATTATGATTAATGGTGTTAATTATGGCACTATTGACCCCGGGGAAACAAAGGAAATTGACCTCACCCCGGGCATCTACGGTTGGCAATTGGTGGGTATTAGCGGTGGAACTGGTTGTAGTGCTGCTGCCGTTACAATAGTCGAATGTGAAACTCAGGCATTTTCTTGTAGTGGAAAATAAATTAATATTATGAAACGAAGATTAGGTTATTACGGATTACCACTTGGTTGGGTATTTGGGATGCTAACACAAATCGTGTTGTTGCAGTTCTTAGTTGAAAAACTTGTAATCAATAAAAGCTGGTGGATTACCCAGCTAATTGGTTTGGCTGTTGTGACCACCATCTGGATTATATTGGATAGAAAAGTAGTTGTGCCTTGGGTCAAGACTGAATTTGTGCCTTGGGTCAATACTATATGGAACTTATTTTTAAACTGGTTAAAAACATAAAGCTATGTCAAGACATTATATTAGTTACGAAGAAGACGAGGCATACCGAGAAGGTAAGCGTGATGAATCACACCGTAGAAGCGATTTTACCCACAATAGTTTCGCATTTGACGGTGCAGACCGTGCGTATTTCGATGGCAGGGAAGACCAGAGGCATGAGGAACGTGAGGAAGAACGCAGACGTGAGGAACGTGAAGAAGAAAGACAGGAAGAAGCACGTCAAGAAAGACGAGAATATGAGAGAATGCAGGAAAGACAGCGTGAAGAAGAATATGAAATGTATCTTCATGACCAAATTCAGGAACAAATGGAAGCCGAACGCAGATATTTCGATTCACTACCAATTCCAGATGACCTACAACCAGACGAAATGTCTCCAGAAGAATATGCCGAAGCAAATGCAGTGCCTTGCAGCGAAGAAGAACTGTTTCGTCAGATACTTGAAGACGAGAGAAACGAATTTGATAATTTAAATTAAAATATGAAAAAGCTAACAATTTTATTAATAGTAATTGCACTTACTTTTGCGTCTTGTGACGACAGCATTAGTAAACAGGAAAAACGAGCAGCAAGACTAAGTGCCAAAGAGAAGAAAGAATTGGTTGAAACTGATAATGGACTTGTTGCAACGGAAGAACCAGTTGAAATTACCGAGGAAAGAGTTGTGCATGTAATATACACAACAGCCTCAACAGATTCAAGTTATTGGTATGTTGTTATGAAAGACGATGTAACAAATTGGCATGGCACTGTTAGTCTTGCCACACCTTATTTCGATTTCAAGGAAGCTAAAAGACAGTTCGAAGGCGCAAAAGGGAAATGTTATTTTAAGTTCATCCTTCAAATAAATAAAGAGAGTTTAGAAAGTTGGAATACATATAACGATTAGTGTCATGACAACAAGAGAAATATATTATAAAGTCTATATGTTGACTGAACTACCAGTCGCAGTAGTAGGCTTTGTCTCAAAGGATAGGAATGATGTTATTCAACTTGGTGAATGTATTTTTATTAGCTTCAAGGATGGTCATGAAGTTAATATCAAGAAAATGGAAAAAATTGAAAAGCGTAAGGGATTTATGTTTTGGGTTCATTCTCCAGAGGGTGAGGATTTTATCAAAACCAATTCAAAAGAAATTGGTGGTTTGTTTGCACGTTTAATTTTAAATCAAAAATAGCTATGGCATACACACAGGAATTAATAAATGAAGTTAAGGAATTATATCCTGACTCAGCAGAAATGCATAAACTTGCAGAAAGCGGTAACGCATTTCTTGGAAGATATCTTGATGACAGTTCACCAACTGGATTTCCAATTAACGAAATACTGCTTGCAACAAGTCTTGATGAACTCCAGAAAAAAGCAAGACAGATGAAAAGGAAAGTCGAGCTATATCATAAATGGTGTAAGCAAGACCCAAGACCAAAAATAGGGTAAATTTTGTAACATATTCTTTTTCATATCCGTATAAGTATAAAAATTAGAAAAATTATGGAAAATTATAAACTCGAAACAGGTGCAGGTGACCATTTCACCAGAGTTGCTGAAAGAGCAAGAGAAATTGTGTTGCAAAAATGTTCATATTTTGAGGGCACATTAGATTTCACAGTTGAGTTTGATTTCAATGGGATTAAATGTCTTGTTAATAAAGACACTAATTTGGATTGGCTGTACAGGGATTACTGTAATGCCCATTTGCTGACATGGAAACAGGTCGGTGCTGACTGCAAAGAAACCTATGACCCAGAGATTCAAGCCGAACTTGAAAGGCGTGAGAAAGCCGAAGCCGAACGTCAGGAAGCACAGCGTGCTATCTGGAAAGCAGAAGCAGATGCTAAACGTCAGGCATTCGAGGAAAAGGTTAAAGGAGTTAAAATGAGAATCCGTGACAGAAAAGGTTTTAACGAATGGAAAGCCAATCAGAAAGACGAACATGGTTACGGCAATGCAATCTTTGAATATGCTGAAGGTTGGGCGAGACTCATGCAAAAGGAATTCAGCGACAGGAACATTGAAAATCCCGATGTCACTGTTATGATTGCACATGCTGACAGGTGTAGTCGTGAAGCTGATGTTGATGGCATTACTGGTTTCATGTATGGTGCTGCCGTAGCAATACTTGCAGCACACTGGAAATACGGTGAAGCATTACGCAAATGGCATAATAAAGAATATGGTCAGGAAAACACCAAAGGAGTTGTTAATCCCGCAGTATTCACAATAGGTAAATAATCATGATAAATTTAGCAGGAAACAAGGATGCTGATAAGCATATCAAAGAAGAACTTTACCTTGCAGGTATTGAAGCCGTCAGCGAAAATACAAGGGGTGAAGTACCATATACCATAGCTGGAAGAATTGGGCATTGGCGTTTTCATAGAGCATGGTATTATTGGGTAGCCAGTGTTGAACGTAAAGAAGATGGTCTACCATTGGAAGTCGCAATGAAACTTCATAACACACCAAACCCTGCCGATGACAAAAAAGTTCTTGGTATTAGCATTCGTAGTGGTGGTCACTGTGGTTGTCCTACGCCTGATGAATATGGTGCACAGCCTATTTACAACGAAGAACTTGATGAACAACTACTGAAGTTGGGATATAAGAAAGAGTATAGTAAGATACTGGATAAAGAATACATATCAATTAATGTTGGTGAGGTATCTAAACTCTGTAACGAAGGTAAACTAACAGTGGAACGCTATGTTGACTGTTATCACATTGACGACCAGATTGGTCTTTTAGAATTTGCAAAAACAATTAAAAACTTGAAATAATGAGCGCACTACTTGGAATTTTCGCATCGTTTATCAAGAACCTGATTTGGATTGGGTTCTCACTTATCGAAGCTGTAATGGTTACATTGGCGTTTAACTTCTTAGCACCAAAGATTAATGCTATCTATTTGGCTAATGTAAGCTGGAAGCTGCCATTTGAACATGTGCAATATTGGCATGTGTTCGCCTTTATAATCGTGCTTCACTACATAGGTCAGTTCATACAGACCATAACACCCAAATTCGTGAATGTCACTAACAATACAGAAAACGAGAAGAAAAAATAAGCGTTTAGTATTTATATTAAAACACGCTATGCCACAATTTAATGATGTCTATACAGTAGACTACACAGCAGAAGAACTTCAGTATTTCGAGAAAGAAATGAAGAAATACAAACTACCTTGGATAACCAAGACGTGGAAAAAAGTGGGCGTACCATTCATAAGATATAGTTTCCTTCCAGTTCTTATTGTTCTGGTGATATTCGGAGCAATCTATAATGGTAGTTCATATGGTCAGAATGAATGGATGTGGATGTTTGATAAAATCGTAGCATTCTTCTATATCTTTGGTTTTGGTTTATTTACGCTTATTTCCCATGTAGCTGAACTCATTACTACCAATAGACTTAGACGTAGATTAGGTCTGAGTCAAAGAGATTTCAAGATAATGGTAGTTGCATTCCAGATAACAGGCATGTAATTTTGTAACAAATCTACTTTTATTTCCTTATTTTTGTAACATATTTGAAAATTTATTCGTATAATTGTAAAAATATTGTTATGGAACTCACACGAGAACAAATAAAAGAAGGTAATGATTCTATTGCCAATTTCCTTGGCTGGTTCAAACAAGAAGAACAAGAAGGTAGTTGGTTCATTAAATCCGATGTGGCTATCTATGTCATATATTCAATCCATAACAATTATCCACACCAAGACCTGCCATTTCACCGTGACTGGAATTATTTAATGGCTGTCATTGATAAGTTAGGTGAAACTATCTATCAGAAAGACTGGAAAAAATATTATACTTATTCCCAACTCCTTAACAAAATCTGGGAAAAATGGATACACCTGCGTTTTGAAACAAAAGACGAGAGCTTCAATTTAATGAATGATATTGAATCTGTTTGGAATGTAGTGGTGACTTCAATTAATAATTTAAAATCATGAGCATATATACAGAAAAATTTTCACACGACTATTGGGATAACGAGGTATCTATGATTGGTGGTAAAAAAGCTGATAAGATTCGTAAAGACCCTACCAAGCATTATCCTAATAGGGATGAAGCTAAAGTATTACGCAATATAATGGCTTCTACTGGACTTTCGGAAGAAGAGGTACGTGCGGATAAAACGCATCGCAAAACGCTGGCAAATGCCCAGAAACAAGGTCAGAAAGCCAAGCGTGATGCTACTGTAAAGTGGTATCAGGATAGAATAAAAGAAGCCTGTAAGAAAACTGGCTTAGTGCCACAACATCCCGATACAATCAAAGCACTGGATGAAATTCTCGATAAACGATATTCACAGAGATATTATTTGGGTTGGTACACACATGAAAAACCAAAAGCCAAAACCGTTGTTAAACAATACGCAAAATAATGGAACTTCTGAAAGAAACCAAATACTTACAATTTGTTGTCGTGGAACGCAAACCCAAAACATTGGTAATTGCTGTTGTTAATCGAACCCACGATGAAGAAATTGGTGTTATTAAATGGTTTAGTAGATGGAGACAGTATTGTTTCTTTCCGCATCATAACACAATCTGGAATAAAACTTGTCTTGAGGATGTGAATGAAGTAATAACCTCACTCACCCCAACCAGACCCAAACCACAACCTAAAACAATTGCTGTTATAGCATACGATATCAAAGATTTTCAAAACTGGAGAAAGTCAAAGAGACATAGAGGTAAGAAGATTGGCGATAATGGAACTATGCGGAAGTATGTTTATGGAAGTAATACATATATTTGTATATCAACAGACACACATTGCTGTGGATATGCATTTGACAAAATAATCGAAACAGATAAAGCATTTTTAAATAAAAACTATAATAATATCCGTTTAGTAACACAACACGGATTAAAACAGAGGTCATGAAAAATAGTGAAATTCATACAGGACTCGATAAAAAGGAAATCAGAGATTTTCTCGCAATAGAATTTCTTAAACTCTTTAATGAGGAATTTGAGAATAAAAAAGAAACCATACCATATAATAAAGAAGATGTTTTCGATTGGTGTGTGAAAGATGGTGAGGCACAAATTAAGGTCTTAAAGAAATATGTTGAAATCAGTAAAAGCCGTCAAGCAATTATTCAGTTAATAAAAATGAATGGCTGGCAGGAATTTGATGTCAGTGATGATACTGAAAAAGACTTACCATATAAATTAAAAATGAGTTTCATTGGTACACCAGAAGAGCATGAGAAATTCCTTATGCTAAATAATGGCGTGTAATTGTAACATATCTGAAAAATTATCCGTATAATCGTCATGGAAACTTGTAAATTTCAAATAGCGTGGGTGGGTCTATGTAAAGAACCTGCAACCCAAAACGGAATGTGTGAAAAGCATTCTAAAATAAAATGCGTTAGCTGTGGTGCGCAAGCAACACATGAATGCAGTGAAACAGGACAGTTTGTTTGTGGTGCTGACCTTTGTGATGACTGTGAACACACAACCGCAATGGAAGGTACGAATGGCAACATCGGATTTTTCCGAACATCGCCACTTCCCGAAGGTATGAAAGAACACTGCAAGAAGTGTGACCAGAAAGTATTTCCTTGGTACGTTACATCATTGAAAAAAGATTATCCGTATTTCGTGGAAGTTCTGGATAAGTTTGATAAAGGTGAACTCACCTATCTTGAAGCCGATGAATTATTAAATGATTTCATCGTTGAAAAGAATAAAGAGGAAGAAGAAGCAAGAAAAGATATTAACTAAAATATGTAATTATGTTAGGAGGTTGGATAACATACGATGACAGACATGTGACTATGGAAGAAATGTCACATCAGCACATGAGTAATATCTATTACTTCATCACACTGATTGTGCCACAATACTATTGTAATTCAACCCGAAGAGATATTCTGTGGTGGTTGGATAAAAGATTTGATGGTGTTATCTTACCATATCGTCCAGTCCCTGAATTCAAACAAGAAAAACAATATCTTCAACTCAAAGGATATCTCCGAGAGAATAATGAAATTGTTGTTGGAAACCAAACAATCGGAAGCTATGCGTAAAACAACTTACATCATCAACGTGGTGACAGAAGCTGAACTCAACAACGAGCAAAAGACTGAACTTCTTGCGGATTTCCGTAATAGGTTACAGGGTTATACTACGCACTCGCCTGAATATCTTAGGGGTGCAAAGATTACCATAACCAGACAATTAAGTAATGATGATATAATGCAATCAATCAGAAATAATGAGTAACGAGATAACTGAAATATATGATACCGAGAATAAAGTCATGAGACTTCCTGCGTTTATTCGTAAGTGGTTTTTGAAATATTATCAACAACAAGGCATGGTTTATTTCGAAAGCGATGAACCCACCTATGTCGGTGATATGGTTAAATGGCTTGACGAATTATGCGTCAGAACCACAAGTGAAAAACGTGCAGATAGACTCATGTTTGAGTTTTTAAATGAAAAGTATCCACATTATAAACCATACATACAATTATTCTAATGAACTGGAAGCAGGAAAAATTACAGAAGGGTGAGTCGTTCATTACAAATGAAAAAGGAAACTCAATGTCACCGATTATCAAGTCAGGTCAAGACCATAGACTTGCACCAGTTAAGCTGGAAGATTGTAAGGTGGGTGAGATTGTATTCTGTAAAGTCAAAGGGCATTACTATACACACCTTGTTAAAGGGAAGGGTGAACGTGGATTACTTATTGGTAACAACCGAGGTGGTGTCAATGGCTGGACTAAACAAGTTTATGGAAAAGTAATTGAAATATTATGAAACACGCACTTAAAGGAAATTATAATTCCAGAGAAGTTTGGTTAGATGGTAAACTTCTTGACCCAGAACCAAGTCAGGCAATAAGAAATCATAGTCCCGATGGTTTTGCATGGGGATATGGTGGTTCTGGATGTGCTCAATTGGCTCTTGCAATCATGCTTGAACTCACAGGTAAAGCAGAAGGATATCAAGAATTCAAATGGAAGACCATTGCAGGAATCCCGCAAACAGATTTTGAAATCGAATTTGAACTATAAAATAAAAAACTGATGAAGGGGGAAAACAGAGCATTAAGAAATTGGAGTTACGATATCCTGCTTGCTTATATCGAATTAGGACAAAAGATTTATGATGAAAAAGACTTTAAAGACCTTGAGCAATATTATCAGGAAGGTGAAGTAACTGGAAAATTTGATTCCAGTTCAACCAGAAAAGAAATAGAACCTTGGCTTTCAGGTCTTGCGAAAATGGTGAATGAAAGAACTAATATACAAATTCAGGTGGATAACCTCGTAGTAAGTAACATGAAAAAAATCGAAAAATAATTATGGAAAAGAAACAAATTTACATTATCGGTAGCTTGAGAAATGAAAAGATTCCTCACATTGCAAAGGAATTAAGAAAATTAGGGTTTAAGGTGTTTGATGACTGGTTTTCGCCCGGTCCTGAAGCCGATGAATTCTGGCGCAAATACGAAAAGGTGAGGGGCAGTACCTATAAAGAAGCACTTAGAAATGCAGCAGGTACACACGTTTTCAATTTTGATGTGGAACACATTGATGAATCACAAATAGGTGTGCTAATAATGCCAGCAGGTAAAAGTGGTCACTTGGAACTTGGGTACATGATTGGACAGGGAAAACCTTGTTTCATATTCTTTGAAGAAGAACCTGAACGTTGGGATGTCATGCACCAATTTGCATTTAAAAATAATGGGAGCATCTGTGTTACAATGGATGAACTAAAAGCAGAGTTGTTAAAACTAAAATAGGAATGGAAAAAGAACTCAGACTCGATTTTTGCGAGAAATGTTTCCAAATGACAAATCATTTGGATGATGAATGTCAAAAATGTAAAGCCAGAGAAAATAAAACAAGTCGATATGAAAACAAAGACGAGACATACGAGACAGAGGACGATTGAAAGCATAGGACTTCTTAATTTAAAAGAAGGGGAATCGTTCTATACTGAGAAGCGTGACAAAGATATCACAGCTATCGCCAGTTACTATGATAAGAAAGTCAGAACAGAAAGAATGTTTGTACTTAATCCACAATCAGGGGAAACCCAGAGGGTTGTTAAAGTAACACTTGTATGATACCATACGAACTCATAAAAGATTTTGTATTTCATGGTGTCCGATGGTCGTATGAAAGCTATGACCATAAGGCTGCTATGGAAGAATTAAATAAAGCATCATCTCATTATAATACTTTATTTGGTGTTCCTGATGTGCTAAAACAAAAACATGCTGTCTGGCGTACAGGTAAACTAAGATTGGTTTATTTTGATAAGAACGGTCAGATGTGTAGATTTAAAATTGGACAGCGATGGGCAAAGAACTTCTATCTCGATGACTTCGGGGTGCGTGTAAAACCAATGATATTCAAATCTGAGGACGCACTTGATTTAATCGGTCAGGGATTAGCTGTCGAAGAAACACTTTAAGTAAATGGAACACATACTCTGTGCTGCAATCTGGTATAAGAAATTGCCTTTAATTAAACCCGAAGTTCTAAGACTTCGTGGCTTTAGTCCATATAATGTTGATGAAGGAATTGTATTCTGTGGCTGGCGACATCCTAATTGTCTGTACCAGATGGTTGCAATAACTGGATTGTCTCAACACGAAGCAGGTGAAGAAGTACAGGGATTCCTAACAAGCACCAATAGATTCGTTGACAGGAAAGAAGGTCTGGAAATCGCACTCAAAGCAAATCAGGTTATAAATATTCATTACGGTAAACAATTATATAGCGAAGATTTGTATTGATTACAAGTATTTATGTTAAAATCAGGTAATGGATATTAAATCAGTCATAAAAGAAGAAGTCGATAGCTTCATATTAAACGAGGTAGAAATA
>Ga0307379_10006744_pt1 | contig 15728 bp, 10 predicted proteins | sample UN2MG_FD_202237 | JGI IMG/M metagenome (GOLD analysis project Ga0307379, IMG submission 202237) | Soil microbial communities from Risofladan, Vaasa, Finland - UN-2 | ecosystem: Environmental > Terrestrial > Soil > Coastal area > Acid sulfate soil | place: Finland: Risofladan, Vaasa | collected... | reverse complement strand
GCGTTTCCCACCGCGGATGCGACCTTGGCGCGGTTCCGGATAATCCCGGGATCGGAAAGGAGGCGGGCCACGTCTTTATCGCCGTATCGCGCTACCCGTTCCGGGTCGAACCCGTGAAACGCTATCTGGTAAGTCTCTCTCTTCCGGAGAACCGTGCGCCAGGAAAGTCCCGCCTGGGCACCCTCCAGAACGAGAAATTCAAACAATTTCCGGTCGTCGCGGACCGGCACGCCCCATTCCTCGTCGTGGTACGAAATCATCAACGGGTCATCCCCGGCCCAGCCACAGCGCATCATTTATAAACCCCCGGGGTGGAAATATTCGTCGGGAACGATTAAAATTCTATGTTCCCCGGCCAACGCCGGTCCCGGCCAATACCGTGGCATAATATTAGGCCTGGTTCTCGACAATAAGGCGGCAACTTATGGTGAATCATACAGGCTTCCCACGCATAAATGCAGCCGGAGTCGCGGCACCGACCGGCTTGTACGACCCGGCCAACGAGCACGACAGTTGCGGCGTCGGTTTCGTTGCCCGTCTTACCGCCTTGCCGGACCACTCGATCGTGGAACATGCGGTACAGGTCCTCGTGAACCTCGAGCACCGCGGGGCGATCGGCGGCGACAAGTCGACGGGGGACGGAGCAGGCCTTCTGCTGCAAATGCCGGACGCTTTTTTTCGCTTCGGATGCCACGACCTTACGTTTCCCCTTCCACCCCAGGGGCAGTACGCGGCGGGACTGGTCTTCCTGCCGACGGACCCGGTCCTTGCGGACCGATGTGTAAAAACCATCGAACGAAACGCCCGGGAAGAGGGATGCCCGGTCCTCGGGTGGAGAGACGTTCCCGTGAGTTCCGGCACACTGGGAGAACTCGCCCGGGCGACGCAGCCCGCGATACGCCAGTGCTTTCTCTCGGGAGGATCCTTCGAAGGGAATGCCTTTGAGCGGAAGCTCTACGTCATCCGGCGCCTGGCGGAGAAGGAGGTGCGAAGCTTCACCGACTGCGACGCCAGCCAGTTCTACATCCCGAGCCTTTCGTCGCGCACCATCGTGTACAAGGGACTGCTCAACGGCTCCCAGCTCACCACGTTCTTCCCGGACCTGCGTGACGCGTCCTTTACCAGCGCCTTCGCGGTGGTTCACCAGAGGTTCAGCACGAACACGCTTCCCACTTGGCACCTCGCACAGCCGTTCCGGTTCCTGGCGCATAACGGGGAGATCAACACCTTGCGGGGAAACATCAACCGGATGCGCGCAAGGGAGTCGGTCATCGAGTCGAAGCTGTTCGGCGCCGACATCGAGAAGATCAAGCCCGTGATCATCGAGGACGGGAGCGACTCCGCGATCTTCGACAACGCGCTGGAGCTTCTGTTGATGGGCGGGCGGACGCTCCCCCACGCCATGATGATGATGGTTCCCGAGGCGTTCGGCCCGAAGTTCCACATGAGCGAGGACAAGCGGGCGTTCTACGAGTACCACTCAGCCGTCATGGAACCGTGGGACGGCCCGGCGGCGCTCGTCTTCTGCGACGGGCGGTACATCGGGGCCACCCTGGACCGCAACGGACTGCGGCCCGCCCGGTACACGGTCACCCGCGACGGCATGGTCGTCATGGCATCGGAGACCGGCGTGATGGAATTCCCGGCCAGCCAGATCATCCAGAAAGGCCGCCTGCAGCCGGGGAAGACGTTTCTCGTGGACCTGGAGCAGAAGCGGATCGTCCCCGACAGCGAGTGCAAGTCCCGCGTTTCGCGTCAACGCCCGTACCGCCACTGGGTGAAGGACAACCGGATCGAAATGCGGGGGCTGTTCAATCCGCCGGAAATTTCCCTGAAGGACCCGGGGGTCCTGGTCGGGAAGCAGATCGCCTTCGGATACACCGAGGAGGACCTGAAGATGGTGATCGCCCCGATGGCCTCGCATGGCCAGGAGGCGGTCGGCTCCATGGGGGACGACTCCGCCCTGGCGGTCCTGTCCAACCACCCGCAGCTTCTTTTCTCCTATTTCAAGCAGCTGTTCGCGCAAGTCACCAACCCCCCGATCGACCCTCTCCGGGAGGAGCTGGTGATGTCGCTCCGCAGCTTCGTCGGACGGGAGAAGAACCTGTTGGACGAGACGCCGGAACATTGCCGCATGCTCCGAATCCCCCACCCGATCCTCACGCCGGAAGACATGGCCAGACTGCGAAACGCCGCCCACCCGGACGTGGTCTCAAAAGAGATCGACATCCTTTTCCCCGCGGGCGGCGACGGGGAAGCGCTCGGGTCCGCCCTTAACAAAGTCTTCGAACTCGCAGAGAGGCATATCCGGGAAGGGGCGACGCTTCTCATCCTCTCCGACAGGAAGATGGACAGGGATCGGGCCCCGATTCCGTCCCTTCTCGCCACCTCGGGGCTGCACCACCACCTGATCCGCCGGGGGATGCGCACTCTGGCCGGAATCATCGTCGAATCCGGAGAAGTCCGGGAAGTCATGCACTACGCCCTTCTTGTCGGGTACGGCGCCAACGCGATCTGTCCCTCCCTTGCATTTTCCACGGTGCATAACCTGGCGGAGACCGGGCTCCTGGAGAAGCCGCACCCCCCCGGAGAGGCCGTAGACCACTACATCACGGCGATCAAGAAGGGGCTGCTAAAGACGCTGAGCAAAATGGGGATATCCACCATCAAGAGCTACACGGGCGCACAGATCTTCGAGGCCGTCGGCCTCGGGAAGGCGCTGGTGGAGAAGTATTTCACCGGCACGGCCTCCCGGATCGGCGGCATCGGTCTTTCGGAGATCGCCGCCGAGACACGCGCGAGGCACAGCCGCGCCTACGAAGGGACCGGGGGGGCAGACCGGCTGCTGGATCCCGGCGGACTCTACCAGGTGAGGGTCGGCGGAGAGAAACACCTGTGGAACCCGGAAGCGATCTACAAGCTGCAGCTCGCCGCGCGCACCGGGGACTATAAGGTCTTCCGGGAGTACACCCGTCTGATCGACGACCAGTCGAAGGAACGCGCGACGCTGCGCAGCCTTTTCCGGTTCCGGAAGGGAAACCCCGTGCCGATCGACGAGGTCGAGCCGGTGGAGAAGATCACCCCCCGTTTCGTCACCGCGGCGATGTCCTACGGGTCGATCAGCACGGAAGTCCACGAGACGATCGCGCTGGCGATGAACCGCCTCGGCGGCCGCAGCAACTGCGGGGAGGGCGGGGAGGACCCTGCCCGCTATCTCCCCCTCCCCAACGGCGACAGCCTGCGCTCCCGCACCAAGCAGGTGGCGTCGGGAAGGTTCGGGGTCACCCCGGAGTACCTGAATCACGCCGACGAGCTCCAGATCAAGATGGCGCAGGGGGCAAAGCCCGGGGAGGGAGGACAACTGCCCGGCCACAAGGTGAGCGAGGATATCGCCAGGGTGCGCCACACCATGCCGGGGGTCACCCTGATCTCTCCCCCGCCGCACCACGACATCTACTCGATCGAGGACCTCGCGCAGCTGATCTACGACCTGAAATGCGCGAACCCGCGGGCGAACGTCTCCGTCAAGCTCGTCTCCGAGGTCGGGGTGGGAACGGTAGCGGCCGGAGTCGCCAAGGCGAAGGCGGACCTGGTCCTGATCTCCGGGCACGACGGGGGGACGGGCGCGTCCCCGCTCTCCTCCATCAAGCACGCGGGACTGCCTTGGGAGCTCGGACTGGCGGATACGCAGCAGGCCCTCGTCTTCAACAGGCTGCGCGACCGGATCCGCGTGCAGACCGACGGGCAGTTGAAAACCGGCCGCGACCTGGCCATCGCGGCCCTGATGGGAGCGGAGGAGTTCGGGTTCGGCACCACGGTGCTCGTAACCCTCGGGTGCGTGCTGATGCGAAAGTGCCACCTGAACACCTGCCCCGTGGGGGTCGCCACGCAGGACCCGGTGCTTCGTTCCCGCTTCACCGGGAAGCCCGAAAACGTGGTGCACTTCTTCCGGTTCCTCGCGCAGCAACTGCGGGAGTACATGGCGGAGCTCGGGTTTAGCACGGTGGACGAGATGGTCGGGCGGGTGGACATGCTCGAGGTCCAGCCGGCGGTCGATCACTGGAAAGCCCGGGGTCTGGACTTCAGCGCCGTTCTCCTCCCCGCCGGCAACGGAAGCGATGCGGAAAGACGCCGTGTCCGGAGCCAGGAGCACGAAATCGGGAAGTCGCTGGACAACGAGCTGATCGTACGCGCCATGCCCGCCTTGGAGAAAGGGCAGGCCGTCGACATCGAAATGCCGATCCGCAACGTCCACCGGTCGGTGGGCGCCATGCTGAGCGGCGAGATCACCCGCCGTTTCGGCTCCCGGGGACTGCCCGACGACACGATCCGGCTCTCGTTTACCGGCTCCGCGGGACAGAGTCTCGGCGCGTTCCTGGCTCCCGGGGTCTCGATCCGGGTCACGGGCGACACCAACGACTACCTCGGGAAGGGGATGGCCGGCGGAAGGATCACCATCGTCCCGCCTCCGGACGCGGGATTTCTGCCCCACAAGAACGTGATCGCGGGGAACGTGGTGCTGTACGGAGCCACCGGGGGCGAGCTGTACCTTTACGGCACCGCCGGGGAGCGCTTCGCCGTGCGCAACAGCGGCGCGAAGGCGGTCGTGGAGGGTGTGGGCGACCACGGCTGCGAATACATGACGGGAGGCGTCGTGGTCGTCCTCGGCCTTACCGGAAACAACTTCGCCGCGGGGATGAGCGGGGGAATCGCCTACGTGTACGACGAAACGGAGCTGTTCGACACGCGCTGCAACCTCGACATGGTGAACGTGGAAACCGTCTGGGACCAGAAGGATGAAATGGAGTTGCGCGCCATGATCGAAAACCACTTCCGGTTCACCGGAAGTTCGCGGGCCGGGACGATCCTGGAAAACTGGGAGTCGCGCCTGCCCCTCTTCGTGAAGGTCATGCCGATGGATTACCGGAGAGTGCTCGAACGGATGCACCTCGAGGAGTTCCGGGACGACGAGACCGTCTCGGCGTCGGAGGAGGTGTACCGTGGTTAAGCCGACGGGGTTCCTGGAGTACCCCCAGGAGAGCCCGCCGTACCGGCAGGTGGAGGAGCGGATTCGCGACTTCCGGGAAGTGGAGACGTTTCTCCCGAGGGACCGCCTGGAGATCCAGGCGGCGCGGTGCATGGACTGCGGCATCCCGTACTGCCACGCATTCGGCTGCCCGGTCAAGAACCGAATCCCCGAATGGAACGACATGGTCTACCGGAAACAGTGGCGCAAGGCTCTCTCCCTGCTGCATGCCACGTGCAACCTTCCCGAGATGACCGGGAGGGTCTGCCCGGCCCCGTGCGAACCCGCCTGCACGCTCTCGATCAATTTGCCGCCGGTCACCATCCGGCACATCGAGCTGCAGATCGTCGAGAGAGGGTGGGAAGAGGGGTGGATCCGGCCGGAACCGGCGCCGCGGAAAACCGGCCGCCGGGTTGGAGTCGTGGGCTCCGGTCCCGCGGGGCTCGCCGCCGCGCAGCAGCTCGCGCGCAAGGGGCACGAGGTCGTCGTCTTCGAAAAGGCCAGCCGCGCCGGGGGGCTTCTTCGCTACGGCATCCCGGACTTCAAGCTGGAGAAATGGGTGATCGACAGGCGCCTCGAGCAGATGCGCGCGGAGGAAGTGATCTTCGAGACGGGCGTGAACGTGGGGACGGACATCACCGTCCGGTATCTGCAGAACACCCTCGACGCGATCGTGATCGCCACCGGGGCCACGGTCCCCCGGGATCTTCCCGCCCCGGGCCGCAACCTGCCGGGGGTCCACTTCGCGATGGACTTCCTGACGCAGCAGAACATGGTGATCGGCGGCGAGGACGTGCCGGGAGAGCAGAGGATCACGGCCAAGGGAAAGCGCGTCGTGGTGATCGGAGGCGGCGACACCGGGTCGGACTGCGTCGGCACCAGCCGCAGGCAGGGGGCCGCGGAGATTCACCAATTCGAGCTTTTGCCCAAGCCCCCCGAGGAGCGCTTCGTACACAACCCCTGGCCGACCTGGCCGATCATCATGCGCACGTCCTCCTCCCAGGAGGAGGGGTGCACGCGCCTTTGGAGCGTCTCGACGAAGGAGTTCCTCGGGGACGAAGACGGCGTCAAGAAACTTAGATGCGTCAAAATCGAATGGTCGGACCCGGACGAAAACGGGCGATCCACCTTTCGGGAAATCCCGGGGTCCGAGTTCGAGATTACCGCCGACCTCGTGCTTCTCGCCATGGGGTTCGTCCACGTGGAGCACGGCCCCCTGGTCCGCGACTTCGGCCTCGCGCGAGACGACCGGGGGAACCTCGTCGTGGACTCCGACCTCATGACGTCGACCCCCGGCGTTTTCGCGGCGGGGGACAGCATGGTGGGGGCGTCGCTCGTGGTGCGCGCCATCGACTACGGGCGCATCGCAGCAGAAGGCGTGAACCGGTACCTGGCGGGGAAGTAGCGTCCGGATCCCTTAAGGCCGTGCCCGCACCGAACGCCCGGGTCAGCCGTCCAGAACCTCCCGCACTTTCCTTGCGAGTTCCTCGGGTCGGAATGGACATCTATCCGACAATGGTAGCCGGCCGGTCCTCCCGGGATATGTTTTCTGCCTCCACGGGAGGGATGATCTTGTGGAAGGCCCGCACCACCGCAGGATCAAAGTGCGTGCCGGTGGTCTTATCGATGATGGCATGAACCATGTCCGGAGGGAAGGCGGGGCGGTACGGTCGGTCGGCCGCCAGGGCATCGTAGACATCGGCGACGGCAAGAATCCGGGCACCCAGCGATATCTGCTCCCCGGAAAGCCCCCCCGGATACCCATTCCCGTCGAACTTTTCGTGATGCTGCGAGACGATGGGAATGGTCTCCCGAAACGCGGGAATCGGCTCCAGGATGCGGGCGCCTTTTTCCGGATGTTCGCGGATAATGGCAAACTCTTCCGATGTCAGTTTATCCGGCTTGTCCAGAATCCTCGCGGGAGTTCCGATCTTCCCGATGTCGTGGAGCAGCCCCCCCCGGTGCAGAAGGTCGAGCTCCCTCGCCGTTAGTCCCATCTCCCGTCCGATCCTGAGCGCCAATTCGGTCACTCTCTCGGAATGCCCGGCGGTCCAGGGGGATTTGGTGTCAACCGCCCGGGCAAGAGCTGTCATGGCACCCAAATTTGATTGGGCGAGTTCCTCGAGCAGACCGGCATTGGCCAGGGCGACGGCAACCTGGTCCGCGATCTGACGTGCCCGCAGCAGGTCTTCTCTGGACTGTCCCGACCCCTCCCCGATTCCCATGGCGAGAACGCCGGCCAGCCGCTCCTTGTGCAGGAGGGGAAGGAGAACGAATCTTCGCGCTCCATTCCCCGACAAGGAGGAAAGGAGTCCCTGAAAGTTCCTTCCCGGCTCCACGATCAGATTCTCGTCCGTCTCCCGAAGCAATTGCATCTCTTCCGGGGAGAGAACCACGGAGGAGTGCCGCGGATCGTCAGAATCCCCCGTGCCCAACCGATCCGCATAGGCCTGTCCCGTTCCGTTTCCGTCCGGATCGATCAGGGAAATACCGACCGTTTCACAGGGAACGACCTTCCGGAAATCCGAGAGGATGGTTTTTACGATTTTTCCCTTCTCCAGCCCGGTGAGGACGGACCGAACAATGCGGCCCGTTTCGGTCAAGGCATGGAACTCTTTCCCCAACCGCTCCGCCATGGTGTTAAACGAGAAAGCCAGGTCCTCAAATTCGTCGCCGCTTGCGATCTCGATCCGGTCCCCGAAGTTCCCCTCGCCAATCTTCCGGGTCCCCTCCCGGAGTTTCCCCAGGGGATCGAGTTTCTTGCGGATCTGGTGGATGCCAAGCAACGAGACCACCAGGAGAGTGAGCACGACGATCAGGACAAACATTTTGGTGAAGCTTGCAACCGCCGCGAACGCGTCCGCCCGGGACTGGCTGACGATAACCGCCCAATCCCCGGAAAGATAAGCCCCCTGCATAAAGATCGACCGGTAGTTGACAAGAACGGCCTCGCCCCCCACGTTCCAGTCGAACTGCCCGGCATGCGTGCGTCGCAGTTCGTCAACGACGCGCCGGGAAACCTCCGCGGGCAGCGGCCGGGAACGGAAGAGAACGGAACCGTTCGAATCCAGGATCGCAAGACCTCCCTCCGCCGGCATGACGCTCTCGATGATCTCTCTCAGGTACTTCGGATGGATCTCCCCCACCAATACCCTCTCTCCCGGCATCCGCCGGTCGGAGGCAACCGCCATGTACACGCGGGGAGGCGCCCCGGGAACCTCCCGGACAAAGACATGGGCGTTTCCGTCTGCCAGATGCTTGCGTGATGCCTCGGTCCGGGGAGGGGGAGGGCACGGCGTCCCGAACAGGGTGTCCGCCTGGGACCCCTCCCGGAACAGGGTCAGGCCGAGGAAATGCCAGTCCCGGGACGGAAGGGGGGTCTCCCCCCGCACTTCGGAGGATTGCCGCAAAAGACCGCCGGGGGACAACGCCAGCACCTCCAATTCGGTCTGAAGGGAGTACAAGCCCTGAAGGATCGCCATGTTGACGTTTTTGCTGGCATGGTGCTGCCTACGATCGGTCTGCTCCTTGAGGCTGCCTGTCATCTCCCAAAGGGAGAGGACCGCGAGGCTGCCGATCGGGAGAAGGGCGCAAAAAAGAAAAAGCCCCAGGATCCGCTTCGCGACGGTTTTGCGCAGGATGGAAAGGGGCGGTCTCACGACGGTTCCCGGTCAGTATTTGGTGGCAAGGTCTACGAATTTTCCGGATCGTGCACGGACGATATCGTCCTGACTCACGCTCATATTCAGTTTTTTATGGGTCAACCCGTCGGCGCCCATGCTGTAGAGGTCGTAGTCCAGGGAAAGAGGCTTGTCGACCATGTCTGTGCGGCAATTGGGCCAACCGGGCGGTTCGTTGGCGAAGTTCAAGTATCGATACGCGTTGCCATAGGGGTCGAGGAAGGGGGAGGACTGCGTGATCGATTTCCCATTTGCGCCCAGCAATTCGACAGGTCCCATCTCGTTCAGGCTGTTCGGCTTACGCATGTTCTCAAACTCGAACGCCTTGATGGCCTGTTCCAGGATCTGGATATTCCTGATACTTAGTTTTACAAAAGACCGATCGATGTAGTTGGTGTAGGCAGTAGTCGCGATGGCCGCCAGGATGCCGATGATAACCACGGAAATGAGTATTTCTACGAGGGTGAATCCCCTGTTGCGGGGCGACCCCTTTATCTTTTGGGCAACTCGATGGAGATCCATCTCGGGTTATCCCCCACGCCGCCAGCTTTTGCCAACGACGGGATGGAAGGCTCCCGAAGGACGGAGCAGGAGCGGTGGGATGGAAAGCAGCAAGAGCACTATAAGGATAGGGCCACTCATACCTTTCCCCTTGGATACAGTGGGTCTCCGGAGTACCCGGTTTCCCTTCTTTTTTCGTCCTATCCCTTTTTCGGCAAGAAAATCCGGCAAGTTTAATGTTTTTCTTGCAAATCTGGGGGGGGGGGTAACTTTCGCCCGTGGCAGCAGTTACCAGTGCCTGATGTCGCCTACCGCTCGAGCAGAATTGTCACGGGGCCGTCGTTTACGAGTTCCACTTCCATCCGCGCACCGAAAACGCCGGACGCAACGGGCAGGGATGTCCGCGCCGCAAGGGAGGTGACAAACTCCCGGAACAACGGCTCCGACCGATCGGGCGGGGCGGCCGCATCGAAGCCCGGGCGGTTCCCCTTCTGCGCGTCGCCGTAGAGGGTAAATTGCGGCACGACGAGGACCGAGCCGCCGACATCTTCGACCGACCGGTTCATCTTACCCGCGTCGTCCTCGAAGATCCTAAGCTTTACGATCTTCTCCGCCATCCAGGAGGCGGCCGCGCTGTCGTCCCCATGGCCAAAGCCTATGAGCACCATTAGCCCCTGCCCGATCCGGCCGAGGAGTTTCCCTTCCGACGACACGGAAGCCCGGCAAACCCTCTGGATCACCGCCCGCATGGGGAAACCTCCCGGAAACGTTCGGTCGGATCGATTAAGACAGCCGCATGCTGGGAGGACCCGACGGACGTCTGTCTCCCCGCAAGGGGAAGTCGGGTCAGCGGGCCGGCGCGATCCCCCCCTTGTCGTCCCGCCAATAGGGGAACCACGCAAGCGACACCAGGTCGACGGAGATGTCGGTCTTTTTCGGCCGGACCTCGCACGTTTCCATCTCCTCGGTGAGAGGGTCGGCGCCGGCCCTGATCTCCTCGGTCTCCTGGTTTAATAGCGCCTGGAGGTCGTCCAGCCGTTTGGAAAGCGCCTCCACGTTCTCCTTGGACCGGGCGACGTCTTGCGCCTCCTTCATCGTGCGCCCTGCGCCCCGGGCGGCGGTCGTCGCCCTGCCAAGCGTGGACTGGCTGACGGTCTTCCTGCCCGTCAGCGCCGAAAAAAGCGTAGCCCCGAAGGAGATGGCGGTCGAAAGTTTCTGCTGACTGGCCTGGGCCTTCTCCCGCTCCACCGCCTGCTCGGCTCGGCGGATCCGGTCCTGCAAGGTCGCGATCTTGGGAGCGTACTTCTTGCGCAGCCGCTCGATCTGCCGGTCCCGCTCCTCCCGGGCGGCCTGCGTAAGCCGGATGCGAAAATCCCGCTCCGACTCCCCGGGTTCCGAGACGACCTTCAGAGACGGGCTTTTCCAAAGCGCAAGTCTCTTGCTTCGATAGACCCACTCCTTGAACGCCTTGCCCGACGCCAGGTAACCCTTCGCGTTGGATGCCTCCCCAGGCAGCTCCCCGAAGGAGGAGTCCGGGTCGTGCGGGAACTTCTCGAGATCGTTCTCCGCAAGCTCCAGTTCCTGCGCGTCGTCCCAGTCGATCCGGGAGGGGCCATCGGAAAACTCCGCCAGGAGGCATACCTCCTTTTTTGCGGTGACCCCGATCTTCGCGTCGGCGTAATAGACCTTTCCGATCCCCAGCAGCATCGGCTCGTAGTGAAGGCTTCCCCCCTCGGCTTCCGCATCGCGAACCGGAAGGAAAAACTGGGGGACCTTCGGGGGGAGCACGGGACGGGCAGAGGAAGGGGCGGCTGCGCGTTCTCTTGCCGCAGGCGCTGCGGGTGCGGCGGTTACGGCGGCCGGCGCCTGCTCGGGCCGCGACGATTTGACCGGGTCCATCAGCTGCTTGATCTGCGTGCGGGTGAGCGGTCCGCGCAGGTACGACATCGCCCACCGGGTCTGGAATATGACCGGCGCGTCCTCGTGGACGTTGTTCATCAGGAAGACCCGCTGGCCCAGGCCGGCAAGGATCTGCTCCATCCGCTTTCTGTCGAACCGGCCTGCCCCGCCGGCCGCCGCCCCCTCCAGGCCGTCCAGGACCCTTTCCTTGTCCCGCTCGGTCTGCAGTCTCCCGAGGAACCAGGTCCCCGTGTTGGACAGTCCCTTGTAGTCCAGGTCCACGGGGTTCTGGGTGGCGAGAACGATCCCCAGCCCGAACGCTCTCGCCTGCTTCAGGAGCGTGAGCAGAGGGGCCTTCGACGGGGGATTGGCCACGGGGGGGAAGTACCCGAAGATCTCGTCCATGTAGAAAAGGGTCCGCAGGCTGGTCGTGCCCGACTGGGAGCGCATCCACCCCAAAAGCTGGGTGAGAAGGAGCGACACGAAGAACATCCGCTCCGTGTCGTTCAAATGAGCGATGGAGAAGATGGACACCCGGGGCTTTCCTTCCGCCGTGAAGAACATCCGGTCGATATCCAGCGGATCTCCTTCGAGCCAGGCGGAGAACCCCGGCGCCGCCAGGAGGTTGTTGAGCTTCATGGCGAGGGCGAACCGCTCCTTGGATGGGAAGAAGGACTCGAGGTCGAAGACGCCGATGCGGGCCACGGGGGGGGACTGGATCGCCTGGATGAACGCGGCCAGGTCCAGGTCTTCTCCCTGCTTCCAGGAGGTGTCGAGGATCGTGGAAAGAAGGATGTGCTCCCTGCTCTGGATGGGGTCGGCTTCTACCCCCAGGAGGTTTAGCAGGCTGGTCACCGTGGTGCCGATCCGCTCCCCGAGAAGTTCGCTGTCGCCTGTTACGGCCTTCCCCGGGAAGGCGAACGACTTGAGGATGGAGACGGGAATCCCCGCGGTGCTGCCCGGGGTGTAGATGGAAAATTCCGCGGAATTTTTAAGCTTCCTGATCCGCGCCCCGTCCTGTCCCCACTCGGAAAGCCCCTTCTTCCAGAGGGCAGCCTGCTGGCCTGCGTACTCCTGCGGGGAGACCCCCTTCCGGCGCGCATCCTCCTCGTTGATCCAGGGGAGAAAATCGTCGTCCCGCAAATCGGGGAAGGTTAAAAACAGGTTGGCAAGATCCCCCTTGGGGTCCACCACGATGGCGGGGATGCCGTCGATCACCGCTTCTTCCAGGAGCCCGACGCACAGCCCCGTCTTCCCGCTTCCCGTCATGCCCACGCAGACGGCGTGGGTGACCAGGTCCCGGGAATCGTACAGGACCAGGTCCTCCTTGAGGGCGTTTTTCGCAAGGTCGAATTCGCGTCCGAGGTAGAACACCCCGAGTTTCTCGAAATCCTGCACGGTGGTCCTCCTGAGAGAGATTCACGAAAGAATATACACCAACGCTCCCCCGGAATGGAGATGCCGATTCCCTGGAGGGAGCGCGTCTTCCCTATCGCGGGAGCTTTCTGAGTTCCCGAAGCAGGAGGTCGTTGTCGGGGAGGCCCTTCTGGACGAACCGGACGATCCCCTCCTTGTCGATGATGTAGGTGACCCGTCCTCCCGGGTAGAGCTTCGCGATGCTGCCGTCCTCGTCGGCGATCAGGGGGAAGGAGAGGCTGTTCTCTCTGGCGAACTTCTCATGCGTCTTCAGGCTGTCTGTGCTTACGCCCAGGACCTGGGCGTTCAGGCTTTCGAATTCCTCGAGATCCCTCTGGAAAGCCTGCATCTCGATCGTTCAGACGGAGGTGAAGTCCCGGAAATAGTACGCCAGGACGACGTTTCGTTTCCCGTGGTAATCCTCGATGCCCACGGGGCCCTGCGTCGACTGCGCCCGGAACGGGGGAGCCTTCTCCCCGGCGGCAAGCGCGAAGACGGTTGCAGGAAACAGGGTCTGGAAGGCCATGACTGCGAGGGTCAGGTATTTCTGCATCGCTTCCTCCCGGAAAAGAAAATGATGTCTCTTCGATCCAGAAAGAAGGGAAATGGTTTCAGGGCGCGGCCATGTCGACGAGGGGGGCCTCCGCTACATGGCTCGGCGTGCGATGCACCCGCACGCCTGCGCTTTACTACCGCTTCGACCCCCTCCTGCGTCTGCTGCGCCGGCGACTAAGGACCCGGGGCGATGCGGAGGGAGTCCGCGAGGCGGCCTGTGGAGCGAGGTGTGGCTTACAGCGAGCGGGCGGAGGTCGCGAGCGTAGCCGAGGGGACTGCCCCCCGCGAGCCAGGGTCCTTCGGGAACGCATACGGGAACACGCGCGTACGGACAAAGGCGCAGGATTCCGGTCAGTAGTCGGAGAGAGAGAACCGGATCCCGTTGTCCTTAAGGAAACGGCTGATCAACTCGGGATGGATTCCGACGCCCAGGTTTACGCACTGGTCCTCCTCGATTTCCCTCCCGTCCCTTGCCACTCGGGCGATGCAACCGTATGCGTAGCTGTCCGTCCTGCTCTGGACGCCCCAGACCGTGCCGTTCGCGTCGAGGATGGGGCCCCCGCTTTGGCCCTTGAGCCCCGGCGACGACGTCTCCAGGAACTTGATGTCGTACCTCCCGTCGCCGGATTTTCCCGCGGACAACGTCCTTGTGTAGAGCCCCTCCATCGGGAAGCAGGCAAGCGTGTGCACCTCGGGGCTCATCTCGAAGGAATTGTTCGCCTCGCGGAACGCGGCTTGAATCCTCTGAAAGGGATACCCGAGTTTGCACAGGGTCGTCCCGACGTCCATATCGCCCGGGGACTTGAAGACCGGGTAGGCGGGCCACGCGTTCGGGTCGAACGGGGAAAGCCTCCCGAGGACGAGGTCTCCCTCCGGGAGGCGCCGGATGTCGGTGAGCTGGACGCCGTCCTTGCCCCACCAGTAGGAGAGGTTGGTGATCCACTTCGGGTTGTCCTGCAAAGCCCGGATCTTCTCGTATCTCTCCTCCCGGGGGACTTCCTCCCCCTGCTCGATCATCTGGATCGTGTGGTAATACCGGACGATCTCCTCCGCGTCCTGCTGGATCCTGCCGTACGCGGACAACAGGTGGGCCGCCGTCACGATCCACCCCTCGTCGTTGATCACGACGAAGGCGCCGCATCCGCAATCGGTGCTCCGGTCGAAATACCGCCGGGAGATCACCACCGGCCTGGTGAAACAGGTCGCCCTCTTGCAGGCTTGCGCGAACATGGGACCCCTCCTCTCTCCGGAACTTCCCCTCCCCCGGCTTAAGATGCCCGCAGGGGAGGGATCCCTTCCATCGAGGGGAAGACACGGCCGCCTGGCCGCCTTCCGCGCCGGTTAACTGCCTACCTCTTTTTTGGAATAAACCGCTATTGCGTGGTGGTTGACGGGAGCCTGACCGAGGAAACCATCTTATCGGGAAACGGGAAGGGATACAAGAGACCGCGCTTCCACGGGAGATCCCGCGGAAGGAAAGCGATCATCCCATCCCCCTCCTCGTTCCCTCGGCGCGTGGAACGAAGCGCCTGCGTCTTCTACGAAATCTTCGTGAACTTCGACTTCTCCGCGCTGCAGACCGGGCACTTGTCCGGCGCATGGCCGTACACCGTATTGCCGCAGATTTCGCAGACGAAGATGTCCTGCCCGGCAAGGTCCTTTCCGTTCCTTATGCTTGCCAGCGCCTCCGCATAGAGGTTGTGATGGATCTCCTCCACGGCCAGGGCGTTCCGGAAGGAGACCGCGGCGGGAATGTTTTTTTCCGCTTCCGCCTCTTTCACGAACCCCGGATACATCTCCTTGAACTCGTGCCCCTCCCCCTCGATGGCAGCCTGAAGGTTGGCCACCGTTTCTTTTACTCCCCCCAGCACGCGGAAGTGGGCGTGGGCGTGCACCGTCTCCGCCGCGGCCGCGGCGCGGAAAAGTTTCGCGACCTGGGGGTATCCGTCCAACTCCGCTTTCTTGGCGAAGGCCAGGTACATCCGGTTGGCCTGGCTCTCGCCTGCAAACGCCTCTTTCAGATTCTTCTCTGTTGTCATCCCTTCCTCCTTTTCGCTCGATTGTTTATTATGCCCGGTCAGATCCGGGTTGTGCGCACGGCGCACTTCCCCCGCAGAACTACGATCCCGCTCCCTGGAACGTATTGCACCGGTCCACGTCTCCGGATTGAAGACCGCGCCGGAACCAGCGGACCCGTTGCTCGGAGGTGCCGTGGGTGAACGCGTCGGGAACGACGAAACCACGGCTTTGCTTCTGGAGACGGTCGTCCCCGATGGCGCTGGCCGCGCCAAGCGCCTCCTCCACGTCGCCCTCTTCGATGATATTCCGCGCCCGGTTCGCATGGTAGGCCCAGACGCCTGACAGACAGTCCGCCTGCAGCTCCAGCAGGACCGAGAGACGGTTCCCCTCCACCTGGCTTGCGCGGGCGCGGGCGTTCTGCACCTTCTCCGACACCCCCAGCAGGTTCTGCACGTGGTGGCCGATCTCATGGGCGATCACGTAGGCCTGTGCGAAATCCCCCGGCGCCTGGAAACGGTCCTCCATTTCCTGGAAGAAACCCAGGTCGATGTAGACATTCTGGTCCCTGGGGCAGTAAAAGGGACCGACGGCCGATTCGGCGAACCCGCAGGCGGACTCGACCGCATCCGTGA
>Ga0307379_10006743_pt1 | contig 15729 bp, 12 predicted proteins | sample UN2MG_FD_202237 | JGI IMG/M metagenome (GOLD analysis project Ga0307379, IMG submission 202237) | Soil microbial communities from Risofladan, Vaasa, Finland - UN-2 | ecosystem: Environmental > Terrestrial > Soil > Coastal area > Acid sulfate soil | place: Finland: Risofladan, Vaasa | collected... | reverse complement strand
TACCTCCCGGCAACCCGAAGAGCAGCGAAGATAAAACTCCTGGTTCCGCCCGCTTCAATCTGTCATCTTTCCCTTATCCTTTGGTACGGCACTCTATTTACTCTAAATGAGGTGAGGGGTCACAAATGCACAAAACAGGCTTTGATTGGCAGGCCCGGTTTCTGTTAAAAAAGCTGTCCTTCCCCCTTTTGTACCTTTTCCCTGCTGTGCTTTTGGCGACAGGCTCTCCCAAAATTAAGATCGATGAAACTGTCCACGATTTCGGAGTAATTTACCGCGGGGAGACTGTGGAACATATATTCGTCATCCGCAATCAGGGCAATGACACCCTGCATATCAACAATGTAAGAAGCAGCTGCGGCTGTACGGCAGCCATGATGGATAAAAGGACAATCCCTCCCGGCGGAACCGCTGAACTAAAAACCAGCTTCGATGCCGGGCGTTATCAGGGCCAGGTCAAAAAGATGGTCTCGATCTATTCAGATGACATGGAATCCCCGACCACGACCCTTTATATTCAGGCGGATGTGCGAGTGGATTTAGAGGTCGTTCCAGCGCAGATTTTTTTTACGGGTTTGAAGGAAGGGGAAAAGATAGAAAGAAAAATAACCTTGAAAAACCTTTCCAACAGACCGATTACTGTAAAAGAAATAGCTTCTACCGTTCCGGATATCAAATTCGAGCTTTCCAGGCTGACAATCGAGCCCGGAAAAAGTGTGGACCTGAACCTGTTTGTCGATGAAGTGACTAAAGGTATGAAGCTCTCAGGCAATCTGATTATTTATAATACCAGCAAGCAGAATGAAATAAAGGTACCGGTTTACGGGGGACAGATCAGGTGAAAGGCTCCCTGCAGAACTTGATGTATTACATTATGTCTTTGGGCTAATTTTCTATATTCTTCGATCTTAGAAGCTCAAAATAATCTCGTATCAAGGTCTCGAAACTTTCCGGATAGCTTCCTTTCCAGCGCTCGAGTATAGCTTTGAGCTGGCTCTCTTCCTGTGAGCGTTCCAAAAGCTCCCGGTTCAAATCCGCCGGGGGCGTGACTGTGTACTCGCCTGGTCTCTCGCTCTTTCTCTTGCGGCCGGTATCTTTCTGCTGAATCGATCTTTGCGCATCAAGCAGACGGTCGAGAATCCTTCTCTGACGGTTGAATGTTTCCTGACTGACTCCTCTTTCCAGCAGATCCTTGATAACCTCATCAGCTTCCTTGGTCATTCCTTCCATGCTTGAGCCAGGCAATTCTTTTCTCCCGGACATCTGGTCTGCGAGTTCAGCGATCTGATCACGGATGGCCTGCTGTTCGGCAGCCATCTGGCGCAGCATCTCCATCAGGTCGCCTTGTCCCGGTGAAGGCATCGCTGATGGCGCTGTCAAGGGATAGCCGGCAGGGTTCTGCTGGCCCATGCTTTCGCTCATCTGCTGGTTGAGTTTTTCCTGCCGCCGGGTCAGCTCTTCGAGCTGGGCCATCATATTATCCAGACCCATGCCGCTGGATGATTGCTGCATGTTCTGACGGTCCTGGAGCAGGACAAGCATTACGGCGTTAATTGTTGCCAGAGAGCTTTGCAGCTCGTTTAAAGCGGTATCCTTGTTGCGGCTTTCGGCCTCGAGTTCAGTCAGTGATTGCTGACCCCGTTTGATGGCTGTGTCTAAATAAGCCAGGAGCAGAACGCTGATAAAAAAGTTGTCCCGTGATGCCGCTGCGAGCGACTCGCTTACCGATTGCAGCCCCTCGACTATCTCCTGCTGCTGGTCTGCATAGCCGAGGATGTCCGGATGGTTGATATCCGCCTCGACTTTTACTGATTCATAGATCTCTTCCTGATGCTCTGAGAGAAAACCAAGCTCGTCAAAAGCGCGTGCCATGGCCTCTGCTACCTTATTCTTCCATTTTTCCTCCAGCTCATCACGGTAATCCTTCATGCGCTGGTGCATCTGTTTCATACTCTCACTCAATCTGCGCTCGGGATTGATTGCCTCCCGCAGCCGGCCCAGGTTCAAATTCCCGTTTATCTCGAAAAGATGATTTTCCAGTAATTCAAGGTTTTCCCTGCTGCCTTCCGCGCTTAATTTTTCAGCCATAGGTTTTTCACCTATCCGTTCCATGTCCTGTGAGGTTTCAGCAAGCTTATTAAAAAGCTCCGCTGTTTTCTCACCAATTTTTTCCAATTCATCTGCAAGGTAATCGAGGCTCTGAGAAGCGGTTTCTTCAGGCTGGCTCTTCTGTTGCAGCTCTCCTTTCGCAGTCTGCGATTTTTCCTTCCCGCTCCGGCCGGATGTGGATTTTTCTAAATCCTGTTTACCCTGCACGCCGGGAGGCAGGGAACGGTTTTCATCTCCGGGACCAGCGAGGCTGTCGCCCCTGTACTCCTTGGAAGCCTTATCTTCCTGGGCTGAGCTTTCATAAAGGCCCGCGGCCGAGTCAGCGGACATCCCCTGAGGCTCGCCGAGTAAAGCCGCAGTGGTATCGGTCAGGCTCCTGGTTTCTTGCGCCAGTTCCCCTGTTTTGCTTACCAGGTAATCCAACTGCTGCTCGAGCTTGATTTTCTGGAGCAGGGTCAGGGTTTTGTCGAGCTTTTTCAGGAGCTCTTCCTGCGAGAATCTGAACTGATCCATGGCCTCGGTGATGGCTTTTTTATCGAGCTTGTTTATGGCCTGCTGGAGTTTATCAAGGACTTCTTTCAGTTGGGCAGTAGTCACTTCCTGCATAAGCTGCTGCACCTGAGCCAGCTTCTGGATGATTTCCGTGGAAACAGTCTCCCCTTTTTCCAACTGGGTGATACTCTGCTGGAGCTGATTCGCCAGCTTTTTCACCTGCTCGACCATTTCCATCTGCTGCTTGATTGCAGCATCGAGCCTGCGCCCCTCTTCCCATTCCATTTTCTGTCCGCGCTCGATTGCCTCGGACATCTCTTTCACCTGATCCCGGATTTTCTGGCCCTTCTCTTCCAGTTGCTCGAGCTCTTGGGCTATCTCCTGCTGATGTTCCTGTTCCTGCTCGAAAATTTCCTCGATAGAGGGAAAACGGATGCGGTATTCCCCAGTCGAGGCGGATTTCGGACCTGTGACACGGTCATTGTCGAAAACCGCCAGACTGTAAACCACCTCATCCTGTGGCAGGAGAGACAATTCCTTCAAATCCCAAAGGTATTGAGCCAGAATATGCGTCTCGGGCTTGCGGTAAAGGGCCAGGGTGCGTTTCTGTCGAGCGGTGCTCTGGCCTGTCGATTTTTCCTTCCGGAACACCAGCTCGACCCTGGAGATCCCGAAATCATCTGCAGCCTCGAAAACAAGCGGCTGTTTCATGCTTTCATCCATCTGGGCCTTGTCGCCCGGAAATTTCAAGACAATTACCGGCTGCCCATCCGGGATAACTGTGATCGGATAGATCAGGGTATCCGTATTGGTCAGTCCCCAACAGTCTTCCAGCCTGATCCTGTAGCCGCCATCCCGCTCGAGAGTCAGGGTATCGGTAAAGTTTCTCTCCGCGTCAAGTTTCATCTGGCGCGGGCTGCCGGCTCCGAGCAACAGCTCGGCTGACTTAAGCGGATTGCTGGAGCGGCCTGAGATTATCAATCGGGTTCCGCGCAGGGCCCTGATAGATTTGTCTCTGAAAGTTTCGTAAGGCGGAAGTCCCGTGTAGGCTGGGTATTCATAGCGCAGATGAAGCTCTGTAATAAAGGGGTTATTGGTCACCTGAATGCGAAAAGTATCCGTGAGCGTCTTGCCTTGCTGCAAATAATAGTCGATATCGTTTTCTATGTTTTGGAAAGAGTAGCAATATTCGAACTGATCCGGCTGGTAAGGCATGGAGTGAATCTGCTTGCCCTCACCTGCCTGCCAGTATTGGATCATCATTTCCTCAGGACGGTAAATAGAGCCTATGCCTTTTATTCTCAGGGAATCTCCACGCAGGATTGTCTTGTTCCCAGGACGAACGAAAATGCGAAAGTCGCGTTCCTGCTGGAGCAGGTAAAAAGGATGCGTGTAATTTTGATAAATCCTGTAGAATCCGAAAGGATCGGCGATCAGATAAAGTAAAAAGAGAGCCGCCAGGCCTGAAAAAAAGTATTCTTCGAGGCGGACTTTTTTCTGAAAGCCTTCCAGTACCTGAGTGACCAGGCTGCGCACTGTCGAGCTGTCTTTGACCAGTCCTGCGGCCTGTTCTACCGCTGCACGGGCCAGCTCCTGGGAATAGAGCTGTTCTTCAACCCCGGCGCTGGAGAATTCCAGGGCTGTCTCAAGACGGTTTTTAAAATGGGGGAACCGGCAATCGATGGCCCGGGCAACATTGTACAGGCTGCCGTAGTCTCTCACAGCGCGCCACAGACCATAGAGCAGAACCGCTGCCAGCAAGCAAAAGGCAGCAGCAAGAAGAGCGATCCGCCAGGCTGCGGGCAGGTAAAAATTTTTTTCGACAGTAATAAGGGCCAGGCAGGCAACGAGAGCCAGAATCAATATCCGCAGCAGGGTTCTCCAGAAAAAGAGCCTGAAAACCCGCCACCGGGCTTCTTTGAGCGCCTTCCTTATCCTTTGAGCTTCTTTTTTAAAACCGCCGTTTTTCAAAAACGCCTATCCTATTGCCTGGTGAGAGAATACACAAAAATGTTAACACCCATTTTTAAGGCCGTCTGGCGGACTGGTTCCGGGTCGTGATGTACCTCGGGATCCTCCCATCCATCCCCCAGGTCTGTATTCAGGCTGTAGAAAACTACCAGCCTTCCTCCGGAGAATATTCCCAGCCCTTTTGGCGGACCGCCGTCATGCTCGTGCACCTTGGGCAGCCCCTCGGGAAAATTGAAGACCGAATGGTAGATAGGAAAATCAAAGGGCAGTGCAACCAATTCGGCCTCAGGGAACACCTTTTTCATCTCCCTGCGGAAACTTTCATCCATGCCGTAGTTGTCGTCCGCATGAAGGAACCCGCCTTCCTCGAGGTACTTGCGCAGCCGCACCACCTCTTCATCGTCGAACTTTATATTACCGTGACCGTTGACATACAGGTACGGATAATCGAAAAGCTCGGAGCTTTTCAAACTGACCTGCACCTCCTGGTCATCCACAGGCAGGCCGGTTTCTTTTCGAATCGCCCGCAGCAGGTTGCGCAGGGATGATGGATTGGAGTACCAGTCACCACCCCCCTCGTAAATAACATGGGCGATAGTAAGTCTTTTATCCACAGAGGATCGGGCCGCTGTAAGAGACGCTGGGTAAAGCTGAACCATCAGGCTTGAAGCGAAAAAGACAGCGGGAATCCATTTTTTCAAAACCGGACGGGATATTTTCACTATTTATACTCCCCAGGATAAATCTTCTTTTCCGGAAGAAAGCTTTTATTATATATTAACCTAATTTCAATTTAAGTTACTGTTATTTTTCAGCGGGCTTATTATACCCATGGAACCTTACAGCAGAAAACTCAAACTGCTTGCCCTGCTGCTGGCTGTTTATACGGGAATAAGCTTCTGGGTTCCTTACAGCAAGACATGGTTTATGCAGGATGTGATGGAAACCCAGGCCCGTCTTTTTTTTGCCATTCAGTCAACAGAAAGGTTGCGCGATTATCTGATCAGCAGAGCTGAAAATCTGGATATTCCAGTCAAGCGTGAAAAAGTGACTGTGCAAAATATTAACGGGGAAATAGTCTATATTGAACTGCAATACGATCTTCCCCTGGATATTTTATTTTACCATTCAACCCTTCACTTTGAGCCAAAAATTTTCAGCCTTATCCGCAGTTTCGATATGAAAGGAACAAATGCATCGAAAATAATGGATGTAAATGAAACCCTGGCCGCGCTCTCTGACAGCACCAAACAATTTTTAAGCGGAAAGGGAGTCAAGGACTATTTCTTGAACTTTTTCGCCAAATAAGCCTGCCCCACCCTGCCCCAAGCTATAAAATAGAATAAATAAACGGATATATCAAGCAACCTCAATCCAGTGCTTGCCTGATAAGCTTTCACCTCACCTTCTTAATCCCATGAAAATGAGGCAGATCACGCATAATGTGCCTGGATCGTCAGGTGCGATTCCGTCCAGTTAGCAGCACTTAAACCTATTTTCGGCAGTTGTAGAGAAGCTTTGCTCTCGGAGTATTTTAATCGTTGTTATTTTAAACCAGCTGCCGGCGTTTTAAATGTCAAAATTGGTACATACTACTCAGGTCATAAAATTGTTTGCATCTATCCGTAAAGGAAATTTCTTTCTTCTTTTGGTGGCAAAAGAAGCAAAACCATTTCTTTTTAAACAAAAAGAAACAAAAGTTAATCCTGGCATTTAAGTCCTTTACTCCGCTTCGCCAAGCTCGCCTGGCGCGATAATGCTGCGCAAAGGCCTGCCTGGGCGTTGTACATCCAGTATGGCGATGATGGAAATTACCTGTCTTCTACACGCTCCAGAAACAGGGTTCCCGGACTTCAGGGCTTCTTATGGCCTGGTTTCACCTGGAATGATCTACCATCTCGGGTCGTTGCACTTAAACCTCTTTTCGGCAGTTGGAGAAGCTTTTCTCTCGGAGTATTTCAATCGTCGTTATTTAAAATCAGCCGCCGGCGCTTTAAATGAAAAAATTGATACATAACAAAGATTTTTTTCTTATTCGATTTCTACGAATAATCCAAGACATTGGAATAAGAATCTTTGAAAGCCGGGCAGGGTATTAAACCTGTTTCCTGGCAAATACGTTGATCCGGCGGAAGGTCTCGAAACACCTGCCGCCTTCCAGGGATGTCTCCTCGATCATTCTGTTGACCACAGAATCGCGAAAGCTCTGCTTTTGGTCGCTTTTGTCGAGGTGTTCAAGAAAAGGCACGATACACGGCTGTTCGATCCATTTGACCAGCTCCGCTGAATCGGCAAAGTATCTGTCGGCATTCTGGAGCCAGACTTTGTATTCGGTGAAAGGGGATTTTTTCAGCAGCACTTCGTACTCTTCAGCAGCGGGCATGTACCAGGGCCAGTCAAAGCCCCTGAAATGAAGCTGGTACCGGGGATAATTCATTACCTCCCTGAGGACTTTGATCAGGCTCGAACTGTTGCCGTGGCCCGCAAAACTGAGGCGCATGAACCCATTTTCCTTCAGGCACCTGTGCACATTATCGAGCAGTCTTTCGTGATCCTTTATCCAATGCAGGACTGCATTAGAGAATACCACATCGAACTCGGGAGCTAGATCGAGGTTGTTGATATCCATCACCTTAAAAGAAAGATTATCGAGCTTGCGTTTTTGGGCAGCCTGGATCATTCCCCGGGAGCCGTCAATGCCTGTTACCTGCCCGGTGGGAACAAGCTCCGCGATCTTCTCGGTCAGGAATCCTTCACCGCAGCCCAGATCCAGCACCTTTTCATCTCCTCTCAGGCCCAACTCGGCAATCAGAAGCGTCCCCCATTCCTTCTGGTGAAACGAGGCCTGGGAGTATTTCTTTCCGTCAAATTCAAATACCATGGCCACTGTCCCCTTTGCTTGAATGGTCTAATAAGCGTACATGCGATTTCTTTGCGCAATTGGTCAATTGAAACATAATATAAAAGAAGGAAAAAATAAAAAACAGGTTAAGAAACCAGTGGAAAGAAAGAAATGCCGGCAATCAAATGGTAAAAAATATTGAAAGCCGGGATCGAATTAGAGAGTTGAGCAAAGAGCGAAATAGGTATTTAAAAAACATTGAAAATCATTTAATATGTTATCAACCCAGTTGCTGCCAACATCTTAGAGGTCTGAAAACGTACAGGAGGAAACCCGATGAAAGCAATGGTGTTAAATAAAATCTGCAGTCTCGAAGAAAACAGGACTCCGCTGGAGCTGACAGATCTCCCGGTTCCTGTTCCGGGAGAGAAAGAGGTTTTGGTGAAAGTGTCAGCCTGCGGGGTTTGCCACACTGAATTGGATGAGATTGAGGGCAGAATGCCTCCGCCGAGTCTCCCCATTGTGCTGGGCCATCAGGTTGTGGGAAGAGTCGTAAAGACCGACAGCAAGACAAGCACGCATAAGATTGGGGACAGAGTGGGAATTGGCTGGATTTATTCGGCTTGCGGCAAATGCAGGTTTTGCCGGGAGGGTAGCGAAAACCTGTGTCATGCTTTCAAGGCCACAGGCAGGGACACTAATGGCGGATATGCACAATATATGACAGTGCCGGAAGACTTTGTCTGCCCGATCCCGGCTCTCTTTTCGGATTTGGAAGCAGCACCACTTTTATGCGCCGGCGCAATCGGCTACCGGTCCCTGAGGCTGACAAGGCTCGAGGATGGACAGAATTTGGGACTCACCGGATTCGGGGCCTCGGCTCATCTTGTGCTGAAAATGGCCAAACACCAGTACCCGAGCGCCAGGGTTTTCGTTTTTGCCAGAAGTGAGGAAGAAAGAGCTTTCGCAAAGGAGCTTGGGGCTGTCTGGGCCGGCGACACTGAAGAAGAGGCCCCGGAGAAACTGCATTGTATCATTGACACCACCCCGGTATGGAAACCGGTTGTCGAGGCCCTGCGGAACCTGGCACCGGATGGGAGACTGGTGATCAATGCTATCCGCAAAGAAGATGCGGACAAGGCATATCTCACAAGACTGGATTATCCCACGCATTTATGGCTGGAAAAGGAGATCAAGAGCGTAGCCAATGTAAGCCGGCGGGATATCAGCGAATTCCTGCGGCTGGCCTCGGAAATTCCTGTCAGGCCTGAAGTTCAGGCATTTACGCTGGAAGAGGCGAACAAAGCATTGGTTGAGCTCAAGACAAGAAAGATCAGGGGGGCAAAGGTTCTGCGAATTGATTGAACAAAATTAGAGCGGCCTGCAGTATGGCCTCTAAAAGTGTTTTGCACTAAAGGCTCGTCCGGAATGCGTCTTGAGATATCTTTCAAACTCTGCCGCTTTTACGCGGGTGCGGAACGCGATGGCTGTTTCTATTCGCCAGGGGCGGAACTTGGATGTGTGTGGTACTTGAGCGGTGTTATGAGCCTTGATACGTATTTCGAGATTGTCTGTAAGTCCTGTGTAATGGCGGGCTTCTTCAGATTCACTAACCAGAATGTACACATAATGGAAATTGTTCATTGGTCATAATCTTCAATGGCTTGCCCGGGCGTAGTTCGAAACGCACATATTTGCTCTCTTAAGAAAAGTCTGGCTTCGCCTGAAGGCTATGCAGTGACAGTAATCGTTCTTTACTTGGTTTCGAACGAAGAATGGTGGAGGCGGCGGGAATCGAACCCGCGTCCGAAGATAGACCAGATACAACCGCTACATGCTTAGCCGTTGATCAAAGCTTCTCACCCGGCGGCTACTTCACCGGCAAAGTGCGCCGCCAGGCCAGCCGGTGTTGTCTCACTCATCGAGGCTCCGGCGGCCTCGCGAGCCAGCCTGCTTTTTCGTCGCCCGGCGCTTGCTCCGCAGGCAGGGATCATGCGCAGGACGTGACCGCCTTAATTAGGCAGCCAGAGCCAATTCATCGTTGGCACTTATCAGTTTCCCTTTTTTTAACGAGGCAAGGGTCCCCGGCATGCTGTTATATCCCGTCATTATCCCCGTCGAAACCTTATCGCCCCCATTATTTGATTAAAATACCTGCCTGATTAAATTTACTTTATTTGTTGACATTGTCAAGACGGCGGGTTAAAATGAGTTTGTTTCAGTAATTCCGCCTGATCATTAATTTATTCTCCCATATCTGCCGCACTGAATGTCACTATGACTGTGATCGACTTTATAATCATTATCGCCCTTCTTTTTTTCTTCCTCCTGGGACTGTTCAAAGGGTTCCTGCTCGAGTTTTTCGGCCTGCTGGCCCTTACAGCAGGCCTGTTCTCTGCCGTTAAATTCGGTCCCATGGCTTCAGGTTATTTTGAAAACATTTTCCCCGAGGGTCCTACACGGAATGCGGCTGGTTTTGCCTCTGTTTATCTAGCAGCCTGGCTGGTTGTTAAAATTATGGGATGGATACTCAATAAAAACCTGGGCGAAGCCGAGACAAAGCCCCTAAGCCGCCTTGCAGGTGGAGTCTTGGGATTCAGTAAATGCTTCTTGATCATGGCCATGGCCATTTTTATAGCGGAAAACGCTTTCCCGGGCAACAAATTCACCGCTCCGAATAAATTGACTCCTGCTTTTATCAAAACCGCCCTCCTGATCCAGGAACATACACCGCTCAAACTCCCGAAAAGGCTCGACCTGCAAAAAAAATTACTGGATAAAGAGAAAACTCAAGAAAATATTTTGGATAAGCTCGATAAAAAAGAGTTAGAAAAAAAATTAAAACAAGATTTAGATTTACTGAAAGAATAAAAAACTGAATATCCCCACCTCCTTGCAAAACTCTCGTAAAGCCAGCAGAATATTTGGCTTCTCCGGCGCTTTTCCAATTTTCCAGATAATTATACCCCTTGAACCCTTCCGGGGCTTCATAAAAGCGGAAATTGAACGGGTCCCGGGACAGAGAAGCTGCTGGAGAGGATTATAGAAAGCAAAGATCGGACGTAAAGCCCTTTTGCTAAACACCGGAGAACTTTAGCTCACCAGCCTGAAAAGTGAGATCCGGCTCTCTGAAAAAGAGCTCGGTCCGGCTGCTGATTGAGAAAGTTTTTTCATTCTTAAAAAGGTAAAAAAAGACCCGCTCCAGCTACTAACCAGAGTGGGTCTTTTGTGATTACATATTTGTTTCGAGCACTTTTTTAACGTACCCGTTGGCCGGGTTTTCACCCATCTGCAACAACTGGTTGACTTTGCCCCGCCCCCTGTTGTAAGCCAATAGAGCCAATCTGGTATCACCGCGAAAGAAATGTAAATGGTCTTTCAAGTGCTTGATGCCGATCCGGATGTTGTAGGCCGGATCGAAAAGCTTTTTACGTGTTGCACCGGGATCAATTTGGAGCGCGGTAGCGTACTTTATCTGCATCAGGCCGATCTCGCCTACATCCCCGATGCAATTGGTCTTGAACCTGCTCTCGGCCCAGATGAGCCTGAAAATAAGCTCAGGATCCAGGTTTTCATCCCTGCTGATAGCGAAAACGAGTTTCGCCATGGAGACATCGATACCAAAACGCTCGGCGTATTTCTGCATCTCCCTTTTCACCTGCATTTTGGCTTCTTGTTCCAGTGCCGCGGTGCGCATTCCTATGGCTTGGACAATAGTTGGAACCTCAGAGTTTGAGATCTGCTCCCCGGCACGAATTTTCGACTCAAGGGAGATAGAAACCGGCATCTGGTACACAAAACGTACCACTGTGACCATTAAAGCCACTAACAGCAGGCTGAACAGGAGGTTTGACGAGCGCCTCCATGCCTGCTTCAGGAAGCTGTTGTAACCAAATCTCCCTTCCCTCAGACAGCGCTTGGTTTTCCAGTCTATCACCAACCACAAGCGTTTATTCTGCATCTTTATTTGCCTCTTCTTCTCAGGGCTCTAAAGGCCCATAGTTTGCGAATTAATTCCCGGAAAAAAAGATTATCATGAAAAAAGATATAAACAATAAATATCTTAAAAAAAAAGGATATAAAAAAAAGCAACCTTTATCACTCATTATAGAAAAACGACCTGCTTAATAAGTTTTTTTTTTAATAAACGAGGTCGTCTATTACTTAGTGGAATTAAAAGATTGCTTTACCACTATGCAAAAATTGATTATATTCTTAGTAAAGAAAGAAATACTTTCGAAAAAAACCTCCGTTTTTTTAAAATAATTGCTTCTGAATCAAAAAAAAATAATAAAAACTTTAATTAAAATATAATTTTTCAAATTATTTGTCAAGTTTTTTTTAAAATTCTGTTTTTTTAGTTCTTCAAAGCAACGCCTGCAAAAAATAATAAGCAGGATTTGTGCCAATATTAAGAAACATTCATTTTTTGGAAGCCTGGCAATGAATGATTGGACTGCAAACCTCAGTTATTACTTTCATGCCACCCTGAATGTTATGTTAAATATCTTGATTTTTCTAATGTTATACCTGATTGCAGCCAAAGTGCTGAAAAACATTACCACTCTACTCAACATTATTTCGATTTGATTCCGCTTTTCCGACTGCTTTTTTTAATCTCTGCTTACACTTCCCCATTTTAACATTTAGCACGGAAAAATATTTTCTATTTAGTGATCAGAATTGTTACATCTTTCGCTGCTGATTGGCCGCTGACAGTATCTTGAACAGTTACCAACAGGTTGTAGTTTCCCGGCAGATATTCACTTGGATCAATGGAAAGATAGATTGGATCTATATTTCCCGGCCGGTCAAAATCGCGCTCGAAAGTGGTGATGACCTTTCCCACCTCGTTCCGCACGCCGATAAATCTTCCTAAAGTCGAGATTATTTTCTGGGCCACACTGAGGCTCTCCCCTGAGGAAGAGAGGAGATATTCCATCCGTATATGTTTGGCTCCCATCTGATCCGGGACAAGGTTGTAAAGCTCGTAATACACATAGATCGGCTGATCCTTTTTAAAGGAGGCCGAGGGCATGGGTGTTATTCTATACCCGCGGATATTGAACTTGCCCGGAGTGTCATCCTCGACTACGTTCGTCCCCAAAATGAGATCGCTGAGATACAGACTGTCCGGATCGCGGTAGGAGTGAACGAAAAAATTACTCTTGTAGATCTGCATTAAATTGCCCTTGGCCTGTTTCATCCTTACAGCCATGTGATAGTTGCCTGGAGAGACATTCAGCCCTATAAGATCGGGTATCAGTCTTTCCTTGTCAGCGATAAAATTCGGCACGCGATAGGTTTTGCTCTGGTCGATTCGGGTTTTCTCCTGCCACCAGCTATCATAGAGCACGACTTCGAGTTCAACCGGGATTTCGACAGTACCGAAAGGATCAGGCACCTTTACCTGATCCGTGGGCAGGGCGAAAAAAACGCCCAAAGCGCTCAAGGAGTCGCTGCTTTTGAGGGATACCGGAAAGTAGTAAAAGTTCATCGGTTCCTCTTCAAACTCGTACTTATAAGTCTCCGAAATTTCTCCCTCAGTGAATCCGCGCTCGGTCAGCAGTTCCTCATCAGCAAAAATATCCATCAAACTCCCATGGCGGGCGTTCTCGATGCTTCCACCCTGCCAGTTTTGAAGCTCATTAGCCAACTGGTCATACTTGGGATCGATTTCCGCCCGCGAGCGCATGAGTTCCACAGCGTTGCGGCCGCCCATAGCCATTTCTGACTCCAGGTCCGTGACCAGGGCCTCCTCGAGACGGTAGACCATCCGATAATAATTGTTCCTTTCGACAAAATGGTAAATCAGGGGGTTGGATCTGTTCTTGCTGTAAAGCCAGGACTCGTTCTCCCGTACCGCCCAGTTGCCTGATAAGCTGATTTTCTGATCCGGCTCCCCATGCTTGATATATACCCTGCCCCGCTCGTCATATCCAGGTTTGAGGGGACTATAGTATTTTTCGTGCGCTGTCTCGATTCTGCTGTAGTGCTCGATAAGCCTTTCGTTTTTGACAGTGGTGGGCGTGGGATCCTTCCGGCCCCAGAAAGAGATTAAAAAGATGCCCTTCTTGCCCGAGGGAGTCAGATTGAGTTCCCTGCGCTCGTCGCTGACCGTTATGTCACGCAGGTCATTGAAAGCCTCCAGGGCAAGCTCGTCATCTGCATCGCGGGCGGCGCTGAAATAAGCCAGGCAGCCCAGGCTGCCTTCTTCCAGACGGAACAGTTCTTTGGCCATCAGGAACCGGTGCCGGGGCGGTAGCTGCTCCAGACCATTCTCTTCAATCTTGTGAAACATGTCGCGCGCGAGATCCTTGTCCCCGGTATGAGTGTAAATCCTCGCCAGTTGAAAATGCAGTTCGGGCTTCTCGCCCAAAGTATCTATCATTTCGTTGAGAAAGAGCACGCCCCGTTCATAGAATTTATCGTTAATGTACGCATCGCAGAGAGTGTTTAGAATGCGCTGATCTTCGGGATTCGCTCGTACCAAATCTTCCATGGTATCCCAAAAGAAAGTTTCCTCGTAGCCTTTCAATTTGAAACGGTCCACAGCCAGGGCCAGATAATATTTATTGTTGATATTGTCCGGATCAACCGATTTGAGGTGCTTGAGGAAGTTAAGCATCTCTTTCTCTTTGTCGCGAATCAGGTAAACCTCAAGCAGCCCCTCAAGTGCTTCCACCCTTTTTTTATCGAGTCTCAGCGCCTCTTTAAACGCTTTCTCAGCATCCTTTTCCTTGCCCCGGCGAAGTTCGGTTTGTCCCAGATAAACCATAACCTCGGCGGTCGGAGACTCTTTTTTTAACAGCTTTTCCAAAGCTTCCTTGGCCCGGTCCCAACCCTTGTTTCCAATAGCCTCCCGGGTGATTTTTATAAGCTCTATGCCCGGAAGGGTATCCGGAAACTCTTCAGCTCCCAAGAGAACCCGGCCTCCCGAAAGGATGGCGCCTAAGAGCAGGGCTACGATAAAGCCTACATGGAAATCACGAATCATTTTATCCATCAGTTCAGCCTTTGGGAGTCTGTTCCCGTAAAATCTCACTATAATATTACACATAATTGTCTGAAATGTTTTACAAAATATAACTCTCAGGCCTTTGTCTGGCAACACCCAAGGTCTTCTGCCAAGCTTACAGAAAGCTCTTAAGCTTGATCTTTAGACTCAAGCTCCATAAAAGTTACGTCTGATCTGCCCTCTTAAAGTTCTAAAAAAGGCAAAGATCGAGAAAAATCTATACCTCAGGTTATTTTTTATTTATATATTTGTTTTTTAAAGCGTCTTATTACAATGCAGATTTAAACCGGATTCGAGCAAAATGGACAGAGCGAAAAACATTTGTAAATCAGCAGCGGAAGTAATCGGTCAGACACCTTTGATCGAGCTTTCCCGGTTGACCAGGGGCTTTGAAGGACGAATCCTGGCTAAATTGGAATACCTTAATCCCGGTTTCTCTAAAAAAGACCGCATTGCACTGCAAATGATTGAAGAGGCTGAAAAATCAGGAGCTTTAAGACCGGGACAAACAGTGGTCGAGCTCACCAGCGGCAATACGGGAACAGGGCTGGCGATAGTCTGTGCAGTGAAAGGATATCGTTTTGTGGCCGTGATGAGCAAGGGGAATACTGTGGAGAGAGCACGCATGATGGCAGCTCTGGGCGCCGAGGTTGTGCTTGTCGATCAGGCGCCTGGCGCACCCGCTGGGCAGGTTTCCGGGGAATCCCTGGCCCTGGTTGAGAAAGCGGCCCGACAGATAGTAAAAGAGAGAGAGGCTTTCCGGGCGGATCAATTCGAGCTTGAAGGTAATTTCAGGGCACATTATCTGCACACAGGGCCGGAAATAATCCAGCAGACCGGGGGCAAAGTCGATGCTTTTTGCGACTATGTCGGTACGGGCGGGAGTTTCGCCGGCATATCCAAAGCATTGAGAGAGAATAACCCGCAGACCCTTTGCTACATCATAGAACCGGCAGGCGCAGCGGTTCTGGCAGGCGAGAAGATCACGAATCCGGATCACAAGATTCAAGGCGGCGGTTATTCAATGCCGGATTTGAAATTTCTTAAAGAGATCAAGGTCGATGGATATTTGCAAATTTCGAATGAAGAAGCTATAGAAACCGCCCGCAGACTGGCCAGGGAAGAAGGCCTTTTTGCCGGTTTTTCCTCAGGAGCGAACGTTGCCGGAGCGCTCGAGCTTCTCGACGGCCCCTGCAGGGGAAAAACTATCGTGGTGCTGCTTTGCGATTCAGGGTTAAAATATTTAAGCACTGATCTATGGGCCCCGCTGGAAACAGAATGATCCGCTTTTACCGTT
>Ga0307379_10006742_pt1 | contig 15734 bp, 14 predicted proteins | sample UN2MG_FD_202237 | JGI IMG/M metagenome (GOLD analysis project Ga0307379, IMG submission 202237) | Soil microbial communities from Risofladan, Vaasa, Finland - UN-2 | ecosystem: Environmental > Terrestrial > Soil > Coastal area > Acid sulfate soil | place: Finland: Risofladan, Vaasa | collected... | reverse complement strand
ATTTCGGAACCTCTGACTCTATCGTCCAATGCAGTTCGGTATGCGGCGACGGCTACAAAACCGGCAACGAAGAGTGCGACGATGGCAACCCCCTAGCGGGCGATGGCTGCGACGCGTGTCTGATCGAGTGTGGTCTCGCATGCCAAATCCTCGGAACGCCCTGCGAGCAAAACTCGGACTGTCCCGTGCAAGCTATCGGATGCCAGGATTTTGGAGACTTTGGATGGTGCGAGTATGGCCCGAGCGACCCGATGCTCGGATGTCCTGTAGGCACTGTCGACATAGAGGGTCAATGTGTCACGGGTATTGATACGTGCGACGATCCATGCCCGGACGTGTTTTGGACGTGCACCGCGGAAGCATGCACACCCGTATGCAGCGATGGCGAGATGAATGGCAACGAAGAGTGCGACGATGGCAACATTTTCCCGGGCGATGGGTGCGACATGATGTGCCAGCTCGAGAACAAGACACCCACGGTAAGTAGATTTTTGAATGTGTGAGTGTCGTTTGTTTTTTTTTATTTGAATCACGCACGCGCGAGAGAGAAAAGAGCCCGACAAATGCTTGGACCGCTAGTGGCTATGAGAAATGCAAATGATTAAACCATTTACAAGTATAAAATTCTGCCCCGCGAGTTTGTGGATAGTGTCTTTTCAGAAGTCGCAAACGATTTAAATCTCTTGAACAATTCAAAAAAAAAAAAAAAATGAGACTGCGACTCTTTCTGGCCTTGCTCGCTTTGGCAGGGCTGGTATTGGCTCAAACGACCACACCAAGCGAGCTCTGCGGAAATGGCATGCTCGATTTAGGTGAAGAGTGCGACGATGGAAATACCATAAGTGGCGATGGATGTTCTGATGTTTGCATCACAGAAGATGGCTATGTATGCTCTACACCTGGACAGCCATGCGTTTCCACGTGCTGTCTTGCCGAAAGGCAAAACAGTAGCGATTGTGGAGAGGGATCCGTGGTTCGCATGATCACCTTTGACGAAACGGATTGCGTTTTCGCATGCGAAGGTATCTATGTACAAGCCGTATCGGCTACACTTGTGGGTTTATTTTTCGAATCTACTTGTTCTACAGTACGAGTGGACGCTTTTAAAAACGATTGCATCAGATGCGACGATAATACAACGATCGATTACGCTCTAGGCCCATGCCCGCCTGCTCAGTGTGGCAATGGCATGCTCGAGCTGGGCGAAGAGTGCGACCTCGGTGCGGCGAACAATTCCGACTCGGGCGACTGTCTCGCGAATTGCACCCTCTCGCAGTGCGGCGACGGACTGCTCAACTCGCTCGGGCCCAATCGAACCGAAGAGTGCGACCCGGCACTCACGCCTACCGGGAGCGTCAAAGCCGAGCAAAAGATTAGCAATCTACAAGGCAATTTGAACGCCACATTGCTCCAAGGAGACGAATTTGGATCTTCAAGCGCATTTATTGGAGATCTCGACGGCGATGGCATTCAAGACATGGTCGTCGGTGCCAGAGCGGATGACGATGGTATATCTAACTCTGGCGCAGTCTACATATTCTTTCTGAACGCGGACGGAACCGTCAAAGCCGAGCAAAAAATAAGCAACCTCGAGGGCAATCTAAGCGCTACATTGGATTTAAATGACCGATTTGGATCTTCAATTGCATCTCTCGGAGATCTCGACGGTGATGGCATTCAAGACATTGCCGTTGGTGCCGAATTGGATGACGACGGTGCGATTCAAACCGGCGCAGTCTATATACTCTTTCTGAACATGGACGGAACTGTCAAAACCGAACAAAAAATAAGCAACCTCGAGGGCAATCTAAGCGCTACATTGGATTCAAATGACCGATTTGGATCTTCAATTGCATCTCTCGGAGACCTCGATGGCGATGGTATTCAAGACATTGTCGTTGGTGCCACAGGAGATGACGACGGTGCGATTCAAACCGGCGCAGTCTATATACTCTTTCTGAACATGGACGGAACTGTCAAAACCGAACAAAAAATAAGCAACCTCTACGGAAATCTAAGCGCTACATTAGACCAATCAGACGAATTTGGAACTTCAGTTGCATCTCTTGGAGATCTCGACGGCGATGGCATTCAAGACATGGTCGTTGGTGCCATAGGGGATGATGATGTTGAAGAGGACTCGGGAGCAGTCTACGTACTCTTTCTGAACATGGACGGAACTGTCAAAGCCGAGCAAAAAATAAGCAACCTCGAGGGCCACCTGAATGTTATGTTGGACGTCCAAGACGATTTTGGATCTTCAATTGCATCTCTCGGAGATCTCGACGGTGATGGCATTCAAGACATAGTCGTCGGTGCCTCGGCGGATGACGACGGTGCAGCCAACTCGGGCGCAGTCTACATACTCTTTCTGAACATGGACGGAACTGTCAAAGCCGAGCAAAAAATAAGCAACCTCGAGGGCAATCTAAGCGCTACATTAGACAATGCAGACCGATTTGGATCTTCAATTGCATCTCTCGGAGATCTCAACGGCGATGGCATTCAAGACATTGTCGTTGGTGCCACAGGGGATGACGACGACGAGACTCAATCCGGCGCAGTCTATGTTCTCTATCTCGCGTTTTGTAGCGACAATTGCACGCTTCGCAACGACACGCGCGAGTGTGGCAACGGTATTGTTGAGCAATACGAATGCCTCAACGGGTTTTGCTTTGGCGGGCCTTTTGATCTCGCGATTTGCACCTCTGATGTGCAATGCTCGGAAGAGTGCGACCTCGGCGCCAACAACTCGGACACGGGACTCTGCAGCACGCAATGCACCCGCGATCCGGAATTCGGATGCACCTACACGCAGGGCTTTTGGAAGAATTTCCCGCGACGTAGCGACTACCCGATCGCCGAGCTTTGCATCGAGCGCTCTTGCGGAAACCTACTCGCCGAGTGCCTCGAGTACGCGGCGTTTGTCAATCAGAGCGCCGAGCTCGACACTGTCTGCCAGCACTATCACGCGCAATGCGAGATGACTTGCCAGGATCTCGACGACTATGCCGACTATGCGTTCCAGCGCGCGCGAGGCTCTGCGTGCATCATCTACGCGCGACAGTGGCTCGCGTTTGTGCTCAATGTGGGCTTTGGCGGCGGCATTGGCTCCTCGGTGCCCGATAGCCTCTGGATGATGCTGCTCTCGAATGCCTCGAGTCCGCACTTTGCCGACATGATCGTGTGCGAGGACCTCGAAGAGCTGGATCGCGAGGCAATCATCCGACTCGCGAAAAAGCTCGACAATTACAACATTGGCATTGACGGCCCGGGACATTGCACAGACGAGCCCGCATGCATCTACCTCTCGCTCTACGGAGAGGATACCACCTGCAGCAACCTCAACGAGCCCGTGCTCTTTACGCAGCAGAGCGTTTGCGCCGGCCAAGTCAGTCTCTCGCAGGATCTCGCGGGCGACTTTTCAGGCGCCTGCATCATGGGCGGTAGCCGGCTACGCCTGCAGATCAAAGAGCGCGCCAACTGCAAGGGCAAGACAATCTCAAACGCCAACTTTCCCGCCGATGGCTCGTGCATTGCACCCAATAGCGCGCAAAACCCCGATATTAGCATTGGCGAGTACCACTCGTGGCTGTGCGATCTTGGCTGCACCGAGCAAGACCTCTCGGATGCATACAATCAGCTCTTGTCCTCGCTGTCCGCGCGTTCGCTGGACGTGTCTGTTTCGTTTCAGAATATCACCATTCCGCAGGTAGAGCCTGGCAAATGCGATCAGGGCTGCGCGCCGAATCGCACCATCGAGTCCGAGTCGTGCGGTCCAAGCTGCAAGTCCTACCGCTTCCCGCGCATGCCCGACGAGAACACGACCCTCTCGGGAGTGTCGGATTTCCTCCTCAAGATACCCGAGTGTGTGTTCTACGGCAACGAGTCGAATGTAGAGTTTGAGAATATCACTCTGCCATTCGTGATTGGCGATATTACCATTGATAGCGTTTGCGAGATTGAAAAGATCGAGATCAAGAGCGACTACTCGGAGAACAACCCCAACTGCCAAGACACGAGCCGCGAGACGAATTTCGAAGGCCTCGTGGTGCTCAAGATCAATGTCGACACGAGCGATTGCGAGGATCCGATCAACATTACGATGGAGGGCACTGTGTGGGCTGCCGACTGTCCCCTGGGATTCTTTTTGGGATTCAAGGGTGGTTTCTCGGATGAACTCGACGATATCGAGTGCTGCAGCTGCAACACGGATGGTCTCGTGTGTCCCAACAAGACCTCGTCTTCGGTACGTATACGCGTGTAGTGTTTTTTTCTCTTTCTTTCTTTTCTATTGCGCGCGCGCGCCAGACAATCTTCCAAAGCTTGGACAACAAAAAAAAAAATGCTCCCGGTATGTTTATTCCTCTCTTTTTTCTCGCAATAGGTTGTGGATACGCACGCGTTAGGCATGGTTCATACGTTGTATGCATTGCTCGGATAGTTTTGGATCGATGCGTTGCCACTTCCACTCGCGGAGGACACTCGTGTGCACCACGCCCGCTGTGTCGGGCTTGTTCTTGCGCGGCAGCGTAAACACTCGACCTGGCCATGGATGATGGATCGAGGACATGAATAAAGCCACGTCATGCGATACGATAATGTTTTGTTTACGATGCGTAACAGGGAGACCGGTCACACCCACTGCTCGAGGCGCCGAGACAATGCTAAACCCCGGGTAGCTCTCGAGCAACTCGCTTTCAAAAGTAGAAAGTTGCGCGGGCACTTTGGACTTGCGTAGAAATCTACCAACCTCGGCATTGTCTTTTGCTTGACCAAGAGCGATATCGTTTTCAGTGAGATTGACGAAATCCATCAAAAAGCCAACTTGATGAGAGAGAAAACACGTCAAAACGCATGCTTTATACACGTATGCAATTTTACCAAGGCAAGTCGGAGCGATTTTTGGACGCATCGCAAGAGTCCTTTCCCAACTTGGCCGCAGCGTACTCGCGTAGACTGTTTTCAATCAGGTCCTTGGAACCCGAGTCCCCGATGCGCAACTTGTTTGATTTCAATATTTGATTGATATGTGCTGCTGGAAAATCGTCACATATCAAGCATACATCGTGAACAGATTGCTCTGAAATACCATACGTCCGGGCGATTCTTTTTTGTTGTTTTTCTCATTGTAAACAGCGCGACCGTAGACATACACCACGAAAAGCGCGAGCATAATAATAAATTCAAGATTCATTTCCACTCTCTTTCTGTGATTGGCTACTGAAAAATTTCACAATAGAAAACAAGCTACATCATTTTATAAACTATTCACTCAAATTTTCGAATTTTCTTCGCTTTGTATTCGATTCGTCACCATCATACTCTTCGGGGGTCTTGCGTTTCTCACCCTCGGGCGGTAGCTGAAGCTTGTAGAGCTCGTGTCCGAGTTTGCCGAGCACGAGAGTGCTAGGCGTTCTGTTTCCCATGCAAAGGTATTGCATAACGCCAATGATAAACTCTTCTCCGAGGCTCACGACATCTTTGAATCGCTCATGGCATAGCAGAGTATATTGTTCTACGAGGAAACACTTGTCGAAATCGAATAGGTACTTTGGGTTTAGAGCACTTCGAATCGTCTCGCGATCAACTCGGGCACGGACGAGATCTGCCACATCCGCGCGTCGTTCCCCGATGGCCTTCGAAAAGACCACATTGCTATAGTGCTGCCGCATCGAAGGATGCGCCTTCCTCTCGAGCAGCGCACGAATCACCTCAATGTCGCGATATCGAACAATTTCAAAGAAATCTAGCTTTTTGTCCTCGAGAGACTCGTCATCGATAGCGTCCAATAGCATAGCAACGTAGGGTCTAGTGTTTGGATAGCTCTCGCTCTCTTTCCGAATGTGACCTAGCAGCTTAACGATGCTGCGCTGAGACTCTTCTTTGAGCATAGAAAGCATGCGTCGAAAGTAATCCTCGTCTATCTGTGTCAAATACACACAATAGCTCTCATGATAAAACGCCCTGAAAAACACGTCCACCAGACGCTTTCGGGAGACTTTGGTTTCTAGCCGCGCGGTAAACTCTGCAAGCATCGAGCGGTTGCGAGTGTAGAAAAAACGCAAAACTTCCACAACCTGGGTATGATTCCGGGAAATATCCACGAGATAGCGCGTTTCTTCCGGCGAGAATGTGTTTTCACCTTTTCCGGTTAGAAAACACACACACACACACACACACAAATTTGGAAAATACCTGGTTTGTATAGGTCGAATCTCAAATCCGTCAATGGGTTACTTAGTCCGTATCGTTTCGAGACTCCTAGAACGCACCGAATGCCTTTGGCCTTCTTTTTTCGCATTGTATCAAACACACTTTCAAAAGGAAACTCTTGATCACCATCCGAACCAATCACACAAAACTGCATCTTGTCGAGAATACGCTCGAGCAGAGGCCAGTGGTCACGTTTGAAAATGCACCCGAGTGTGTAGAGAACACCCAGGGAGGGTTTGAATTCGCCAGCAAGAAACCTTTGCAAATTCTCTGATTTGATCTCTAGACGATTGCCATATCCGAGCACCCAGTCGAAAATGTGCGACAGCTCGGTTTGACTTAAAGACAAAATACTGCCTAGAGCATAAAAAAGAGAAAAACTTCTTTACCTCCCGAGAAAAGTGCAAACGCCTCTGTCCATCGACACGGATAGAAACGACACAACAGCCTGACCTGGCATTTGCTAAAGTTGGCAAAGAGTTTTCGAAGGTCGGGAAAGAATTTCTTGTACCCGGCCTGGCCTAGCGCCCATACAAAAAAGTACGGTGCACCCGTAGAGAACAAGAAAGTAAACTCGCCCGGTTTACACTTGCTGGGAATAAACGAAAGCATCCAATCGTCACTTTTCGCGCGATACTTTTCCAAAGTTTTGAAATCGATACGAGCGCGCATAAAGGGCTTTGAGCCATTGTAGGGAATTTCCCCACAAGGTCGCCAGAGACACTTGAGTGCAAAATTGAAAGCGTACGCAGCAGAAGTATGACTAGCGCAGGGCGCTGCGATAGGCTCGGGCACCTCGATGCAGTAGGTTTTGTGATTGCTCAGAGGAGGAGGAGGAGGAGAAACCTCGATGCTCACACGCACCTCATGAAAGTCTGGCAGCGCTCCATAGAGAAAGAGGAGGGTTTTTTCGTCGTCTGACGGCAAAAAAGATCTCTCGCCGAGTGCAGACTTGACCACTTCTTGCATGGCTTTCGAGAGCTGGACACACGTACGAACCCAAGCCTCGACCTCTTTTTGTTCGCAATGCTGAATGACGTATTGGACATACGCTTCCATGTTTCCTCTTTTGTCTACTGCTCGAGTCTTGCCAATTTTCTAGTATAGACTTTTTTCCCTTGCGAATAAAAAATTTAAATCCAATTTTTTTTTTTTTTTTTTGCAATCCATACAATAATGTTTGCTCGCGCGCTTTTTCCTCTCACACTCAAATGTCTTGCACATTCCTAGACAGTTTTCGCAGCAATCTAGAAGAGTGGAAAACGCACACACTCGACAGCGCGAGCTGGATCATGACGCGCAAACTCTCGCCCGAGCACTCGCTCTCGAGTGATGGCTTTCGCGAGCTTTTCGACGCACAGCCCGAGGAACACGCCAAGGTTATGATGCGTGGTTCACTCGTGGCAGTGCCTCGCAAGCAGCAAGCCTATGGTCGAGCGTATGCATTCTCGGGTGTGGATCATGCGGCTGCCACGCAAGTCCCTCGCTACGTCGAGCAACTACAACAACACATTAACGAGCTCCTGAGCGCCGAGAATTGCCCGCGCGAGTTGTCCGAGTATCGATTCCAGCCCAATGGCGTACTGGTAAACTGGTATCGCAACGGTCACGACTACATTGGTCCGCATCGCGATGAGACGCGCGAGTTGCAAAAGCTCGGCGACTCGGAGCGTTGCCTAGTGGTGGCGAGCTCACACGGCACCGAGAGGGTGTTTCGCGTGCGCGATGCTTCGAGCAACAAGGCTGTGCTCAATCTCCCGCTCGCGAACAACACGCTCTGCGTCATGGGTGGCGAGATGCAGCAGCGCTTCAAGCACGAGATTGTCCGAGTGAATGGTGTCAAGGGCGAGGCGCTCGGGCCTCGCATTAGCATCACTTTTCGACAGTTTGTCAATCGGAAAAAACGCCCACTCGAGCAATAGTTTAAACATCCCTTTTTACTGTTTTCTGCTTGACAAACACCCCCGAGTGACAAATGTTGAGAAAGAGCCGCTCGGGCGTGGCGAGCATGCACTGGCCTTGCTTGGGTTTGATTTTGTAGCGCAGCCAAGCAGAGACCTCGGGCACTCGGAGGTTGCGGTCGAGCCACTCGCAAGCCTCGTCGAGAGCACGCGCGCATTTCTTGGTGGATTTTGGCTTTCCCACATACTTGGCATAGGCCGCGCGCATGCCGAAATACTGCTCTTGCTTCTCGAGGTCGGTGTCGCTCATCGTGTCCTCGTGCGCCTGATCATCCAAAAACCACTCGCCGTCCTGTCGCGTGTCCTCTTTCTCTCTTCCCTCGGCCTTGTCGCAAATCAGATTCTTGACAATCACATCGCGATGCTTTGGAAGATCGCGCGAGCACCCTACCGCCTCGGCCACGTAGCGCAGCGCCTCGTAGGTAAAGAGATCGATGCGAGACTCGCCATCCCACACGGTATTGTTGGCGAGCACGAGCATTGCACAATCGAGTTTCGAGAGCGCATTGTGCGGAATGACCCAGCGAGTGGCCACCGACCACTCTCGCACCCACAAGAGCAGGAACTGGAACGCGCCATACTCGCTAGGAACTTGCAAATCATCTACATAGAGCACAATCCGACGCTTGGATGCGCTTTCTTCTTTTTCTTCTTCTTCTTCTTCTTCTTCTTCCAACCCCTCGAGCGATTCGGATTCGCCTTGGCTATTTTCGAACACAATCTTTCCGAGTTCGAGCTGACACTCGGGCGCTTTTTCCTCTTCTTCTTCTTCCTCCTCTTCTTCTTCTTCTTCTTCTTTTTCATCATGTGATGATTCGTACGATTCACTCGACGAATCTTCTTGCCCTGAAGAAGCCAACGACTCGGATGATGCAGACATTTTGAGAGGAAATTCACAAGTACCCACGTGTACACACAAGAGAGAGAGAGAGGTTGAAACAAAAAAACAAATGCGTCTCTCGCAATCTCGAATAGTCTTGTTCAAGACTTTTTTTTTTTTTTATTTTTTTTTTTTTTTTTATCACGGTAGCAGCATTTCATTGGGATCGATACGAATGCGTGCGCCTCCCGGGAGTTGTCGCCAAATGTACATGGGAAAGCGCTTGTTTGCGAGTTCGAAATCGGCAATCTGCTGAGGACTCGAGAGGTCAACGCCCCGCGCGCGCATCTCCTCGTCTTTGAACATGAGTTTCCCGCCCTTTTGAATAGCGAGCGCTCGGGCACCCTTGATTTTCGCGTATTCGAATCGAGTCAGCCGCGCGAGGGTTTTAGGCACCTCTTTTTGTTTCGACTTTTTGTGCTTTCTCGGCATGTATGTGCGAGAGTGGGTGAGAAAAGAGACTGACAGACACACAAAAATCTAGAAATAGCTTTTATTTTTTGGATTGAGAAAAAAAAAAAAATAAATGATTCCCCTGCCCGGGTACTTTGTTTTTGACCAGAGACAAAAACCTCTTGACACACACACGCATGACTTTCAAGTGCCAGGGCTGCAACCAGTATTTCGAGAAATCTCGCAAACTGATTTGCTCTCGATGCAAGGACGCGGCCTATTGCAGTGCAGAATGCCAAAGATCAAAATGGCAAACACACAAGAAATTGTGCAAAATACTCAAGTGTGCCGAGTGCCTGGGCCAAGATGCAACCAATGTCTGCAAAAAGTGCAAAGTCACGTGGTTTTGCGACTCTGGTATGTGCAAACAACGCCACGACCGTCTTCAGTGTGACGTGGCCATCAATCGCCAAGTCGCGCGACGTCTCAAAGAGCTAGACACGCTACACAATTCCCATGCTATCAGCAAAGAGGATCGATTCCGAGAGTTTGAGCAGCTCTACGACAACTATGGCGCCCGGCATTATGGTGCCGCGCGAGCGTTTGCGTTTTGCCTTTGGCGTTTCGAGAACAAACGCGAGCGCGCTATCGAGGTTCTTGTGCGAGATTGTTTGCCCAAGTTTGTCGCAAACCCACACAGCGTACCTGCGCAAGAGCGCGTAAAAGTGTGCGAAATGATGCTTCAGCATGCTTTCAAAAAAATCCACCCGAGAGAACTCAAGTACAATACACTCTACCAGACTGTAGTGGAAGCGAAAAATGCCGCCGAGACCGAGCTACGCCTCAAAGACTCGTGGAAGCGCAAGTATCGCGCGATACTAGACGAGTTTCCCGAACCAGAGCTCTTTTTCAAACAGTCGGTCGAGTTGCTCGAGGCCAACAAGGCCTATGACTGGGAAGAGGAGACGCTCCGAGAGGCCGCGAGACGCATCACCTCTACTTGGAAAGATCGCACACCTTGGCCCTCGGTAGACTCTTCCGAGATTGATGCGAACGCGCTCGAGTCGCAAATGACTCACGCGCGCGACCTATTCTCTCGACGGTTTGCTTTGCTCTTGCCCTCGTACGAGACTGCCGCGCGCTTGCTTGGTCTAGACACGAGCGAGAGCTATGCACTCCCGAGAGATGTACTTTGGCAAGAGTTTGTGGTACACGTGGACGACGATGCGCTCTCGAAAACCAATGATCTCAGCGCCGAGCAGCGAGCGTACGTCGATGCCCAGTACAAGGCACAGGATGCTCTACGCGCGCGCTTTCTCTTTCGACGAAGCGCGAGCTTTGACGAGGGTATGCGACCTTTTGCCCGAGAGCGCCGCGAGCTCTACACGAGCGAGTATGTCGAGGCACTCGCGCGCAAGCTTTTGCAAAGCGCCTCGCGTTTCTGGGATTTTCAGAACAAGCGAGTGATCCGTATCCATCAACTCGGAGCGGTCGATGGACGCTTGTGCTTTTTCCTACAACGCATGCTCCTCGGCATACGCGACGCGCTGTCGGCCTCCAACAACATGCCCGTCTCGAGCATTGATAGAGACGAGGACGATTTCTATGATCCCATCGTGATTAGCAACCTGGGAGACACGCGCGAGCACATGATTGTCAAGCTCTCGTGTAGCGACCCCACACCACTCTCGCCGGGTGATCCGTACGCTTGCGCTTCCATGCCCGCGGTCAAGAATGCTCTCGAGCGCTTCAAGCCCGATATTGTGTTGTGCGCGTGGATGCCGCCCGATAGCGATTGGACTGCCGAGATTCGCCAACCCGAGCACTCGGTACGACAGTACCTGCTCATAGGGAGTCCAGACCTCGCACAGATGGGCAAGCCCTGGGAGACGTGGCAGAAATCACTCATTGAAGCACCTCTCGACAAGCACCCGGCCACTATCAATGGCTGGCGATGCACACCACTCGACGAGCTCTCGCGCTGGCAAATCTCAAGTTTTGACAATCCCTCCAATCGACACTGCTTTCGCTCGAGAACACTCTCGTTTAATAAACACTAAACGCTTTCATGATATTTTCAATCTTCTCTACTAGGATGGCGGCGCTCTGCTGGAGGATGCTCTCGGGCGGGAGTTGTCCGAGTGCTTGGAGGTGAAAATCAAAGCTCTCGGGAAGCTCATCGATACGCATCGACTCGCTCGCGCTGCCCTTGTGCACCTTGGGATCCTCGCAGATGCCGCAGCGCACGCATCGCTCGGGCTCGAGACGCGTGAAATCCTCCATATCATTGCTATAGGTGTAGGCACCATTCGGGCACTCGGTGATGGCCGCGCGACCACTCTCGGGTGCCTGGATGCGTGGTCGATTGGAAAACCACGCGCGCGCACAGCTCCACTTGGCATTTGCATAGCCAATCGCTTTCCGGGCGTACATGCGCACCTCGAGCTCTTGCCCGGGACCTAGCGAGAGCAGCTGAAAATCAAACGCCTCCTCGGGCAACCCATCGTGCGCGAAATACGCGGCAGTCTCGCGAGCAGCGTCGGCGTACAAGCAATTGAATTGGAATCGAGGATCCGAGCACTCGATCACGCGATGCGTATAGGCGAGTTGCTCGCGACTCACGAGCGGCGTGTCGTTGCGAATGTGCAGCCGATACTCTACCGAGCAACTCGGGCAGCGCTTGGCGCACTTGTGTTTTTTGCGCTCATTCACCTTGCCCGAGCGACACTCGGCACAGTTCTCATCGATGCAGCGACACGTGCAATCGAGCTGAAACAGCACCCGAGAGGCATAGTCGCTGTTGATTGTGAGGAGGCCAAAACGATGCAACAAATAGGTGTCGTCGTAGCTCGTGTCGTTTCGAATCACCTCGAGATGATCGATTGCGAGCACAGGCACATCGGCCTGTGCAATGCGTCTCAGAGCACTCACATAGCTCACATCTACAGCCTCGATGTGCAACTCGAGAAACTCGCGACGTTTGCTTGGCAGCCGTGTCACATTCATGCTTTGTGACAATAAAAACTGAGTGCAAACGCGTGCGTGTGCTCATACCCTAGTAAGTCTTTTTTTTTTTTTTTTTCAAATGCACGGATTAAAAAAAAAAAAAATACAAAAGCATCCCTGGGCAAACCTACAAATTCTCATTCTAGTCTTTCTTACTCTAATCTTTGAATGCACGTGTCGAGCATATTCAAAGCCCTCTCTGCAGATACACACGATATCAGTTTTGAACCCACACCTAATATCGCAAACGGCCCAAAGCTCTACCGCATAGAATTCCACAATCGCGTCCTATCTCATAGAGGCCTAGATCATTACAGGTATACATGCTTGGGCGATTGGATCTACGCAAAACTCCCACAACTATGGAAAGGACAAACAACTTGGAAAGATGTTGGCATTTTTACATCGCACGATTTTGGTATTGATCTCGACGAGACTGGCTTGATCGCCAAAATAATTATACACGGATACGATCAAGGAGATCCCGACAAATGTTCAGTGTACAGACAAGACTATCCACCGGGTTCATTTCACATACCATCCGATATTCTCATCCAGTTCGTATCGTGTACTCCGCTAATATCAAAGTTGCGTATGTTTTTACAATAGCAAGTAAACATTCTTTCAATAGGAAAATAAAAGATAAATTCTATTTACAATAATGATCGATTGTGGGATAGTTTGCTGGCATGGGAATATCGAAGGGTTCTTGGATGTTTTTCTGTACAAATGTTTGAACAGCGGTCCGGACCAATTGATTCTTGAGATCTCGGGCACTTTCGCGTTTCTCGATGTAACGCTTGATTTTTTTGCGATTGCGTCGTTTCCGGCGATTGCGCATTTTCGAATCAGACACACCAAGCAGCATGGCCTGAATGTCACGATTGTCGCGTTTGGACATGCGGTGATTTGTCGGGTGTGATTCTATTTCAGCTCTGTGCGAAAAGGCAAAACGTTATAATAGAACTTTTTTCTCATTCGTCTGGCGAGTGCGTGAAGAAAAAAAATGACAACCTCTGAGCAGCTCTCCCGCCTCGAGCGCGATACTCGTGTGCTTTTAGCCAACACGGATCGCTACACGTATCGCGAGGTGCGCTCGGATATCCTATTTCTCAGTCGCGATTTGGCCGAGCTTATCAACACATCGCCCGAGCTCTCGAGACTCTACAAAAAGGCTCGCATCTCAGACTCGTCCGAGTGCACTCTGGTCCTCGAGCCAAGACCTCTAGCAGTAGAGTGCCCGCGGGACAATCGCATAGTGGCCACACTCACGAGTATCGAGAGCACTCTCGAGCGTCTCGAGAACAAGCTCGATGTGGATATCACCAATCTCGCCAGCGAGCTCGAAAAGGAGAAACGCATTGTCAGCGTGTTTCGGCGTATTTTCGAGCTAGAGGAAGACGAAGAAGACGAAGAATATTTGCCCGGAGAAGAAGGCGCGTCCGAGGAAGAAGAAGACCAAGTGTGCACCATTGACACTGAACAAATCGACGATATTCAGCAGCAACTCGAGGAGATTTCCGACTGGACACTTTCGCGATTCTACGTACCAGCTACCGAAAAGTGCTCGGACGAGTGTACCAAGTGCTTTGCGGCCGACTCGCGTGCGCTCTCCACACGTCAAAATTGGCTCACGCTACTCGGACAAGAAGACGACACTAACACTCGCGAGCTCTCGCGACTTGTTTTGGCTCTGCATAGCGATCGCGCCAATCCCAAAGCGGGCGACTATGACTTACCGCAGGCGATTCGTGAGCGCTCCATTCTCCAGGCACTCGCGTCACTCTCCGAGCAGAGTGTGCAAGTGCTGAGCAATTGTGGCGACTCGAGCAGCTATGCCTCGCAAATGTCCACTGTGTGGCGCCGATTCATCGCCGAGTTTGTCGAGCGCGGTCTCGACGCGAGCTTCCCGAGCAAAGCGCCCGAGTACACGATTTGCAACGACACCTCACAAACATTCACCGCCTGGCAGATTGCACTACTCGACAAGGATGTGGATCGCCGCAGCGCGCAACAGATTGCCAAAAACCTCGACATTATGAAAGTACCCAACCGACAGTCGCTCGCACAACTCAGCAAGTCCACACAATCATTTGTGAAACTAAACTTTTAAGTCACACGCGTGCTCGCCGGGGACGCTGTCGTGGACGTTTTTTGGGTGGTTTTTGTTCTTGTTGTTGCTCGCGTGTCTTCCTCTCGAGAATTTCGAGTTTCTCTTTGCGTATCTCTGTCTCTCGCAGCGCCACGAGTGCTCGGGCGTATTTTCTGATAAATTCGGAAACAATGCGAAATATCGTCCGGAGAGTCTTGTCGGTTTTCGCAGGGTCGAGTGCGAAATAGTCAAATGTGATCTTGGACGCTGCCTGAGCCTTTTCGAGTGCCTCTCGCGCTTGTGCATAGCCGGGTAGCGAGGCCACGCCACCCGAATACTTGTCGAGTAGCGCGTCCTGGCCATCGATGGCACGCGCATCCTGAATGTCCCGATAGCCTTTGATGGCAGCCTCTCTAAGTGTGTCGAGCTGTGAGAGAAGCACTGCAATCTCGGCAATGTTGAGTTGCTCGGCTGCACTCACTGGCGCGAGTTGCTCGAGGAATGCCTCCTTTTCGGGATAGTCGCGATGCACAAACTCGACCAGATAGGTGAGGAGGTTTTCGCTTGCGTCGCGCGGCGATTTCGTGTCGGGCACTCGACTTAGCGCGTCGACCGTGTAGGCAAACGCATCGCCTTTTGACGTGTTCTGATTCATGAAATTACCCACGCGCAACAGAATACGCAACATGTCGGCGAATTGTGCGCTCTCTTGGATAGCGCGTGCGGCGGCCGAGATGTTGTCCGAGAGCTCCTCGATCACCTCGGCCTCTTCGCCCACGCGTAGCGTATAGTCGAGGATAGCGAGACGCTCCTCGATATCTCGGACGCGTCGCACGAGCGCGTACACAAACGCCTCGGGCTCTGCGAGATTTGCGTCCTCGGGTAGTCCAAGAAGCGCGGCAAACTCTTCACGATTCGGGAGCATGGTACGCACCTGAGCGACTTGCTCGAGAGTGATGTTGCCATCGCGGATGCGCTCAATCACCTGATCAACGTCCTGGGCTCGAAACGAGGAGAGGAAAATCATCACGAGCTGCGATTTCTTTGGGCCAAACACTGAGATGCGCTCGGGAGCAGCAGCTGCACGACCTCTTTCTTCTTTTCGACGTCGCTCGACATCCCTCTTTTTCTTTTCCGTTTCTTTGGACTCGATACCAAACAACTCTTCAATCTCGCGCGGCTCGAG
>Ga0307379_10006740_pt1 | contig 15736 bp, 8 predicted proteins | sample UN2MG_FD_202237 | JGI IMG/M metagenome (GOLD analysis project Ga0307379, IMG submission 202237) | Soil microbial communities from Risofladan, Vaasa, Finland - UN-2 | ecosystem: Environmental > Terrestrial > Soil > Coastal area > Acid sulfate soil | place: Finland: Risofladan, Vaasa | collected... | reverse complement strand
GGGGTTTCCGGCGTATGCGTCCACGGCGGAAGCACCCCTGTCGGGAGAGCCGCCCGTCCCGGCGGCCAGTCACCAGGCCGAGCTTCTCGGCACCCAGGTGCACGTCGCGGTCTACGGCATGCACCCCGACCGGGCCGAGACCGCCGTCAACGCCGCACTCGACCGCATCGATCAGCTCTCCCGAAAACTCAACATCTTCGACCCGGAAAGCGACCTCAGTCGCATCAACCGTGAGGCCCACGGACCCCCCGTCAGGATCGACCGTGACCTGCACCGTCTCGTCGACATGTCGGGTCGGGTGGCGGCGCTTTCGGACGGGGCGTTCGACGCGACGGTGGGTCCCCTGACCGCCCTCTGGCGCACGTACCGACGTCGGGGAGAGATACCTCCGCCGGAGGAGGTCGAACGGGCACGGGCACGTGTGGACTACCGGAAGGTCAGCGTGACGGATGGACCGACACTGACGTTCACGGTGGAGGGGACGTCGTTCGACTTCGGCGGCATCGCGAAGGGGTTCGCAGCGGAGGAAGCCGGGAAGGTCCTGGCGGTGCACGGCGTGCGCTCGGCCGTCATCGACTGCGGGGGGGACCTCAAGCTCATCGGCAGCCGGCCGGGCGGTGAGCCGTTCCGTGTGGGTGTGGACGACCCCACACCGGGCACGGTCTCGTCGTTCCGGTTCATCCTTTCACTCACCGACACCAGCGTCGTGACCTCCGGCAACTACCGGCAGTTCACGGTGATCGACGGCAGGCGCTACAGTCACATCATCGACCCGCGGACGGGACAGTCGATCGAGGCCCTGCCGTCGGTCACCGTGATCGGTCCGGATTCCGGGATGTGCGACGCCCTCGCCACCGCCATCAGTGTGCTCGGTGAGGAGGAGGGACTGAAGCTCATCGAGAAGGTGAACGCGGCGGAGGACCGTCGGCGCCGGGCTACTCGGGGGATTTGACCAGCGACAGGTGCCGGTTGAAGAAGCGGGGTCCGGAGGTCTCGCGCCAGCCGGTCCACACCTCGACGGGGTCGGACGTCTCCAGTGTGAACGGCACCTCGGCCGACGCCCCCGGCACCAGACCGTTCACGTAGCTTTCCTGCCTGCCGGTCCTGCCGGTGACCACGAAAAGCGCCAGCCTGGCCTCCTGATCCCCGTGGTTCGTGATCTTCTGCGTGATGCGCCACGTGCCGTCCGACAGCCGACGACGTGACACCACCGTGTCGATGGTCCGGGGTCTCAGGGCGATCCGACGACGTACCACCATCTGCCGGCCGTCGAGGTCGAGCTTGAACCCCAGCACGTGGTCGCCCGTGACCTCGGTGATGGGGACCTCGACACGCGTCTCCAGCACCGTCGGGGTCGCCGGGTCGAGACGGAGTGACTGACGCGGACGTTCGATGTGCCAGTCGTCGGGGGCGATGATTTCGAGTGTGCCGACCACGGGCCCCCGGAAGCCGCCGAGCATCTGGATGCGGAGGGTCTGTGGCCGGACCTCCGCCCACAGCTGGGGACTCAGTGTCGCGTCGTTCGCGACCCGCAGGGAGAGTCGTGTCAGGAGGGCCTCGACGTCGAGTCCGTCGACGAGGTAGGGACGTCCACGGTTGGCCAGCAGGGCCTTCGTCCCGGCCGATTCCAGTGTCGAGACGTTGCCGTCGAGGTCGATCCGCCGGAGGGCGGTGCCCAGGTAGAGGACGTCGCCCAGGGCGTCGGGCTTCGGCACGACGACCAGTCGCGCCCCGCCGGGTCCGACGAAGAGACAGGTCGGGACGTTGGTCGAGAGGATGCCGGCACACTGCTTGCCGCTGAGTTCCCGTGCGAGTGTTGCGGCCGTCGCCGTCATCACGTTCGGGTCGCCGTTCCCGTCCGTCAATCGCCCGCCGGGAAAGCGGACGTTCACACGGTCCGCACCGGCGACCCGGGCCAGCACCATCCGCTCGACGAACGCCGCAGCCGGTGTGGGCCCCGCGTCGTCGTCACGGGAGACGTCCAGCGACACCCACACCTCGTCGACGATCGGTCTCAGACGGGCGATGCGTTCCGGGAGCTGCCGACAGGCGTCGACGCCGACGCCGCAGTCGAGCACGATGAAGTCGCACCCGGCCGCGGCGTTCACCATTTCGTCGGTTTCCGTCCCGTCGAAGACGACGCCGACGCGGTGACGGAAGGTGATGGGCTTGAGTGTCTGACGGAGTCGTGCGACGGCCCGGGCCAGGTCGGCCGGCGAGACGTTGGGGTCGGCGCGGCGGCCGATCTGCCAGCAGACCGTCCGTGCCAGAACCGCCCCGGGTACACCGGCGATCACGGGTGATGCGTACTTCGCGTCGAGGGAGAGGGTGCGGAGCCAGGTGGCCTCTCCGACGCTCAGGACCTGTTTCTCCCTGAAAAGCGTGTCGACGAGGACGGTGGGGACGGTGTCCAGGACGACGACGGGGTCGATGATCTGCTGTCGGAGTTCACCGAGTCGGGGTGCGGCGCGTCGGGCGAGGGTGGTGATGTTGTCGGGTCCGTCGGCGCCCGCGAAGAGGTCGAAGCCGACGGTCCCGAAGCGCGATTCGAGCAGCACGTTCACCGTGCGGTCGTCGAGACCCCCGAGCCCACCCGCGTAGACGCCGAAATCGGGTGAGACGCGTCCCCCCGCGACCCCGGGCCAGTAGAGACACGTCTTCTCGAGCGAGGAGACCGGCCTTCCACCGGCGGTCAGTTCCACCGTCATGTGGTACGGTCCGAAGGTGTCGAGCGGGAGGGCGAGGTCGGCGTCGGCGAGGAAGCCGAGACGGGGTTTGACGTCGAGGGTGCGGTCCATGACGGTGCGTCCGTCCGGACCGACGAGCTTCGTGGACAGCCGGTAGTCGCTCTCGATGAGCGTGTCGACGGCGATGCCCGCGCACGCCGGGTCACCGGGTGAGAAGAACCCGTCCGGCTTTCCGGCGGCCACGTGAATGCCGGGTCGTGGGGTCAGTGTGATCTCGTCGAACCACGCCTTGCCGCTGATGGCGACCCCGTCGATGATGCAGCGGATGCGGACCAGGTGGAACGGGCGTGTGACGTCCCGAGGGAGGTCGAGACCCACGCGCGTCCAGTCGGTCGTTCCCGTCACCCCTTCGGTGCGCGCCGAGAAGACGACCGTTTTCCGGTCGTGGGCGATGCCGACGAGTTCGATCCTCGCGGCACTCGTCCGCAGTCCGGTCGTGGGGACGTCCGCCGTCCTGATGTACCCCGTCAGCCGGTACGAGAACCGCGGGTCGAAGCGATACGTCTCGCGCGTCTCGTAGACGTTCGCGATCCCGTCCAGTTCCATCAGGAACGACCGCTGGCCGGTGTGGTGCTCGGTGTCGTCCAGCTTGACCCGGATGTCCTGGGGGTGTCGTCGTCCCACCACCAGCACCCACTCGTCCGGGAAGTTGTCGGCGTCGACGTCCTCCTCGAAATCGAGCCGCACCGAGAGCTGCTCCATGAGCGGGACGACCGTCCCCTCCTGTGCCGCCGCGACCCACGCGACCAGACCCGCAGAGAGCAGCATTCCGACGACGACGGTCTTCAGTCGTGGACGTGTCATGACGTGTCCCGATGGCGTGTGCGAACAGACCCTCTCCCCGGTCTAGTTATCGGAAAATCGCCCCCTTTTCTTGAGGACACGCCTGTTTCGGCCCGGAGGCTGTCTCCTTGACCCGGGGGGCATCGCACGGTATCATACAGAGCCCCTTCGGAGGTCCGAAATGCCGACAGGTCGCTCGACAGCACTGGAAGTGGTCCATTGTGACGAGATCCGACTGCCCTTCTCGTCGGGGGAGTGCTTTGACCGTCTCTGTCGGCGTCCGGGGGTGTTTTTTCTCGACAGTGCCCGCGGGTTCGGACGTCTCGGACGGTTCTCGTTCTTAGGTGTGCATCCTTTCATGACGCTGACGGCCCGACGCACCCGCTCCAGTATCCTCGTCAACGGTCACCGACGGTCCCATCGGGGCAACGCGTTCGCGGTGCTCGCCAAGGTGCTGTCGGAATTCCGGACGAGGCGTCCGGAGCTGCCGGTGCCGTTCGCGTGCGGGGGCGTGGGGTATCTCAGCTACGACCTCAAGAACTGCATCGAGCGGCTGCCGGTGACGGTCCGTCGGGACCTCGACGTCCCCGAGATGCACTTCGCCTTTTACGATGCGGTGCTCGGTTTCGACCACGAGACCGACCGTGCGTACATCACGTCGGCGGCCGGCGGTCTGAGCCGCAAGGTCCGCGGACGCCGGGCCGGCGAGACGTCCTCCCGGCTGCGGAAGCTCCTCGAGCAGCTCCCGGATTCCCTGCCCGTCTTCGACGACGACGTGGTGCCCCCGGCCGAACTCGACAGCAACTTCACGCGTGCCGACTACCTGCGGACGCTCGCACGGACCCGGGAGTACATCGCCGCGGGCGACATCTTCCAGGCGAACATCTCCCAGCGGTTCCACACCCGGTGGCCCGGGACGCCCGAGGCGCTCTTCCGTCGGCTGCGCGAGGTGAACCCGGCGCCCTTCGCCGCCTACTTCCATTTCCCCGGCGGGACGGTGCTCTCCAGCAGTCCCGAGCGCTTCCTCAAGGTCACCGGCCGACGCGTCGAGACGCGACCCATCAAGGGAACACGTCGACGCACCGGTGAGCCCGAGGCCGACCGACGCGCCGCCGACGAACTCCTCGACAGTGAAAAGGACAACGCCGAACTCGCCATGATCGTCGACCTCGAACGGAACGACCTCGGCCGCGTGTGTGAATACGGCAGCGTGCGCGTCACCGAGCCGCGCGTCCTCGAAACCTACGCATCCGTCTTTCATCTCGTCTCCACCATCGAGGGCATCCTGCATCCCAAGCACGACCTGGTGGACCTCCTGCGGGCGACGTTTCCGGGGGGCAGCATCACGGGGGCACCCAAGATCCGTGCCATGGAGATCATCGACGAGCTGGAGCCCACGGCACGCAACGTCTACACCGGCAGCATCGGCTACATCGATTTCGGCGGCCGCGCCGACCTCAACATCGCCATCCGCACCATGGTGAAGCTGGGCGAGGACGTCTACTTTCAGGCCGGGGGCGGCATCGTCGCCGACAGCGACCCGGAAGCCGAATACGAGGAGACCGTGGACAAGGCCCGGGCACTCATCCGGGCACTCGGCGCGCCCGAGTGGACGGGGGAACCATGAACAAGGTCTATCTGAGCGGGAGTTTCGTGAACGAGGACGAGGCGGTGATTCCGGTGGGCGACCGCGGGTTCCTCTACGGTGACGGGCTCTTCGAGACGATGCGTGCCTATGACGGTCGTGTGTTCCGCATCGACGACCACCTGAAGCGGCTCAAGAACTCGGCGGGACTGTTCCACATCTCCCTCAGGGAGTCGACGGAGGAACTCTCCGGCATCGTCCACGAACTCCTCCAGATGAACGCCCTCACCCAGGCCTACGTCCGCATCACGCTCACCCGCGGGATTCACGGGGGGAACCTCTGGCTCGACACCGGCGAGAACATCACGCTGCTCGTCAACACCCGGGAGTATCACGGCTATCCTTCGGAGGCGTACGAGCGCGGGATGAAGCTGCTCGTGGGCGACACCGTCCGTCACACCCGGTCGGTCATCGGACGGCACAAGACGCTCAACTACCTCGAGAGCCTCATCGCCCGTGACGCCGCGAGGACGGGCGGGTTCGACGAAGTGGTGTTTCTCGACGAGACGGGCTGTGTGACCGAGTGTGCGACGGCCAACATCTTCTTCGTGCGCGCCGGTGAGCTGTGCACCCCGAGTGCCGAGATGAACCTCCTGCCCGGCATCACCCGGGGCGTCGTCATGGAGCTGGCACGGTGGGGGGGGCGGAAGGTGCTCGAACGGAAGTGGAAGCTCAGGGAGTTCCAGCAGGCCGACGAGGTCTTCCTCACCAACTCGCTGATGGAGGTCATGCCGGTGAGTGAGCTGGCGGACACGGCCATCGGCGACGGCGCTCCCGGCGAGGTCACCCTGGAAGTCGCCGCGGCGTACCACCGGGCGGTCGCCGAGGAGTGCGGCGGACAGGACGAGGAGGTCTGAGACATGAGGCGAGTGCCCGTTCGGAGGGCCGGCGCGGTGGTGTTGTGCGCGGTGGTCGTCCTCCTGGCGCGCGCGGCGGACGCGCAGCAGCCGGTCAACGCCCTGGACCCGAAAGCCCAGGAGTTCTTCTGGAAAGGCGACTACGCGAAGCTGGCGGCGGTGTGCGGGGCCCGCTCCCGCAGGGCCGATGCCACGCTCGACGACCACCTGTGGCACGGTCACGCCTGGCAGCTGGCGGGTGAGTGGGCGAAGGCCGTTGATGCCTACAAAGACGGACTGTCTCACATCGAGCGCGAGCTTGCCCGGCCCGAGAGGGCGCCCGTGCAGCCGCGCAGCGGCAAGGGACACCCTCCATCCCATGACGGACGCCTGCGGAAGGAACTCCAGGAGAACTGGGCGAAGCTGGTGCTGCTGATCGGCCGATTGGAACTCGAGATGCTGAACGACCCCGCCGCCGCGGCGAAGACCCTTTCCCAGGGGCTCAAGTACGCCGACGAGGCCTCACGCCCCATCGACGTCATGGCCGCCGACGCCGCAAAGGCGATCGCGGGGCTGAAGCGGCCGGGGACGAGCCTTCCCGGGGACGATTCCCGCCTGTGGACTGAACTGATGTATCCCCTGACGACGCAGCGATACCTGGCCCTGGCCCACGAACGTCTGGGAACCACCCGGGAGGCGCTCGAGTGCTGGACGCGCATCCGCCTGGGCAAGACCGCCTACCGGGCCGCGATGGCACGCACCGACGTGATGCAACTCGCCCGGCTCTGGGCCAAGCTGCCGCCGGGCGCCAAGCTTCCCTCCCTGCCCGTCTTCGCCGTCCTCACCGCCGAGGCGGACACCGTCACCCTCCGGCCCGAGGAGGGCCGGTCGCGACTCGTGTGCTGGAGCATGAACGACTGGACCATCTACGCCCTGGCGCCGCCGCCGCGACAGGCACTCGCCGCAGTTCACATCGGGTGCACCGTCGAACATCCGGGAGAGGGGCTGCTCTACTGCTGGGTCGGCAACAGCGGATACCACATGCAGGGGAGTGTGCGTCTGCTGACGCACAGGTTCCCGGACGTTCCGCTGGACGGTGCGACCTTCTCGTTCGACGTCGAGGTGCCGTATGACGCCGACGTCGTCTTCATCCAGGTGATTGGCCGCCGAGGCGAGGTGAGTGTCGTCGAGATGAAAATCAAGGGGACGCTGCGGGGACGGGGTGGGGCACCGGCGGTGCCCGAGGCGGGACCCCGCGTGTCCACGCAGTATCTTCCCGAGGGCGGCCGGCGCACGCTGGACGGGCAAGACATGCCGGAGAGGTCGACGCCGCCCATGAAGCCCGGACGGCACGTCCTCACCTACACGCATCCCGATCACCCGAAGCCCTTCCGGGGGGAGTTCGATCTCAAGAACGGCGACGGCTTCGGCGTCTTCGTGAACCTCGAGAGTCCCTTCAGGCCGGCCCTCGTTGACCTGCCGAGATTCTCAGAGCTGGGACCTTCCCGTGCCGACATCGTGGGACTCCCCGACGGACGCATGCTGATGGCCTTCACCACCGGTGACGCCTGGCACCGCAAGGTCCTCCTCACCACGAGCACCGACGGCGTCACGTGGGACGAGCCGTGGGAGCTGCCGCACAACGGCGTGTTCAATACCATCAGCCCGTCGATGGTCGTCGACGACGAGGGTGCCGTCTGGATGCTCTACCTCTCGCAGCGGCTGTCGATTGAGCCCTTCTGCAGCGGGTACTATCATCCGTACCTCACCCGTTCGACCGATGGCCGGCGCTGGTCGGCGCCGCGATGCATCCGGGCGCCGGGTTATGCCCAGTACCAGAACACCGCTCAGCTGACCCGGAGTCCCAACGGGGTCTGGTGGGTGTTTCAGAACGGCCTCGTGGGACGGGGCAAGTCACCCGACGACGTCCGGGAACTGCATCCCCTGAAGCTGCCGATCGCCGAGAACGTGTATCCCAATAATGTCGATGCCGTGTTCGACCGCAAGGGCGCCTGTCACGTCGTGTTCGACGATTCCGGACAGGCGATCTACTACTGTCGCACGAGGGACATGCGGATGTGGTCCGAGCCCGTCCGACTGGAGCAGAAACGTGAAGGCTCCATGACGTCACACCCGCAGCTGGTGCTGGACGGTGAGCGTGTGCTGTTCGTGTTCGAGACGACACAGGGCGGCTGGATGAGACGCGGCAGGATGGGACGCGAAGGGCCCGAGCTGGGCGGGGCGATCCAGATGAACAGTCACTGGGCCCCGCTGAACGGTGCACGCGTGTTTCGACGCGGAGACACCCTCTTCCTGCCTTCGGGGGACCGGCGGCCCTGGATGCTCCGGGCCGACGTGGCCGACGCGTTCGGCGGCGGGAACTGAAGCACGGACGATGGAAGAGGATCCGTGGGGCAAGCGGAAAGGGGGCGCCGGTGGGGCGACACCGGGCTTGGACTTCGGGTGCGGCGTTTCTGGTCGTCCTGGCGGTCCTCTGGGCCGGGACGGCGTCCGCACAGGAGCTGGACGGGCCGCTCGACGCGAAGGCCTCACTCAAGCTGCGTCTCGAGGGACAGGACGCCTTCTACGCGGCGGACTACGAGAAGATGGCCGCCATCTACGGCCGATTGTGCGACTCGCCCGCCGCCGAACTCGAGGACCATCTGTGGCACGGTCACGCCTGGCAGTTGTCCGGGAAGTGGCTCGACGCGGTGCGGGCCTACAAGCGGACGCTGCCCCTCATCGAGCGGGACGTCGGCGACCGTCGGCCTCAGCTCCGCCAGCGCGACTGGACCCACCTCATCCTCCAGATCGGCCGGATGGAACACCACCAGCTGCGCGAGCCGGCCGCTGCGGCGAAGACGCTCGCCGAGGCGATCCGTCTGCTCGACAAGGCACGGGCGAAGGTCGACCCGGGCCGGCTTGGCGTCCTCAGGGAACTCGCCCTGGCGCAGGAAGCCGCCGGCGAGATGCGGGCCGCCTTCAAGACGTGGGCACGTCTGCACCGCGACGCTCACCGTGCGGGACGCGAGCCCTTCGGGACGGCGGCCGAGGTGGAACGCATCGCCCGGGCACTGGATGAACTGCCGCCGGGAGAGGGACTGCCGGACACGCCCATGATGTTCGTGCTCACGCCCGACGCGCCGCGGACGGAGCTGAACCTTGACGATGCGGCGGCGCGTGAGCGGTCGTACCGGCCCTCCAGCGGACCCCACGCCCTCTTCGCCTTTGCGCCCCCGCCCGGAAAGGAATTCGCCTCGCTCGAATTCGCGTGCGACATCGAGCAGCTCGCCGAACGGGCCGGTGGACACTTCCGCTCCTTCGTGATGACCGACGACGACCCGCCCCTCAGTGTGACGCTCGGAAGCATCAGCTTCTCCGGAAAGCAGGTCCCCGGCCGCGAGACCACCCGGCAGACATTCAACGTGCCCCCGGGTGTGCGTGCCGTCCACGTCGAGACCGGGTCGTGGAAGGACCATTTCACCGTCCACCGTGTCGAGGTCGAGGCGACGTTCCGTCCCGTGACGAGGGACGCCGAGCCCCTGAAGACGAACGCCAAGGCGTGGGTTCAGACGGAACTCATCCCCGACGCCGGGACGGTGCGCTGCGGGGACCGGGTGCTGACGTCCGGCCGGTCCGTCACCATCGAGCCGGGCACCCACCGGGTGCATTTCGAGGTCCCGGGCATCGAGAGGACCTTCGAGACGGACCTCGTCGTGAGGCCCGGGAAACGCCATGGACTCTTCGTCAACCTGCACAGTCCGTTCCGATGGACCCCGGCCGGGCCGGAGGACCTCGGCGGGTTCCCGCCCGCACGCACCAGCATCGCCCGGCTGCCCGACGGCAGCTTCCTGGCGGCGTGGTGCGCCACCGGCGGCCGGATCATGCTCTCGCGCACCCGCGACCTCGTCACGTGGTCCCGGCCCGAGCCGGCGCCACTGGGCGCCGTCTTCCAGAACATCGCCCCCGCCACCCTCACCGACGCCGACGGCACCGTCTGGCTCGCGTTCTTCTCCGACCGCATCTCACTGATGAAAGCCGACACCGGCGGGTACACCCTGTGGCTGACGAGCACGCGTGACGGCGGGAGCTGGACGCCCCCGAGACCGGTGGCCGTCGGCCAGGTCGGCGGCTGGCCCCTCGGCGCGGTCCACATGTTCCGTGACAAGGCCGGGCGACACTGGGTCTTCTGGCGGGAGGACGCCGCCTCCGGACAGGCCATGACCGACATCCGCAGGCTCGACCCCGTCAGCATCGAGCACGAGGGCGGAAAGCGCCTGCACGTGTGGAACCCGCACGTGACCGTCGACGACGACGGGCTCTACCACATGGTGTTCGACAACTTCGGACGCGGGATCTATCACACGACGTCGAAGGACGGGTGGAACTGGACCCTCCCGAAACTCCTGGTGGAGGAAATGCCCGGGCGGCCGGTCCGAGGTCCACAGCTCATCCTGAGGGGCGCGAGGGCCGTGCTCATGTACGAGACGACGGCCGGCGCCTACGTGGTCCCGGCACGACTCGAGGGGCCGCCCCACAAACCGTGGGAGGGCATGAAGATCACCAACCACGTGATCCCGCTCGGCGGGGCACGATTGACCCTCACGGACGACGGCCGCGTCCTGCTTCTCGCGGGGGCGGACACGTCGTGGCTCTTGTCCACGACACTGCGGGACCTCTTGGGTATCTGACGTGAAACGAACGGACATCGAGGTCCCGAAGGGGGACCGGGACATCCTGATGGTGCCGGCCGCGCGCGAGCTGCCGGGACTGGTGCACGCGAACCGGGAACTCCTCCGGACGCACGACTACCGTCTCTCGGGACGGTCGGCGGCCGAATTCCGCGACGCGGCACGACACGAGGTGATGGAGGCTTCCGGACGGTACACCACGTCGCTCGGCGTGTCCGCGTCCGACTGGTCCGGCAAGCCCGTCGTCATGACCGGTCACCAGCCCGAGTTCACCCACCCCGGCATCTGGGTCAAGAACCACCTCGCCGCGAAACTCGCCCGCGCGACCGCCGGCGTCGCACTCAACCTCGTCGTCGACAACGACGTGCCCCGCGAAGGCGAGCTGGCCTTCCCCGTCCACGCCCACGGGGCCTTCACCCAGCACGGCGTCCAGTTCGCCGAGGTCGACAGCTCCCGTGCGTGGGAGGAGCACACCGACAAGACCTCGTGGCGGTTCGACCGCCTTGCGGGCGAGGTGAACGACCTGCTGCCCCTCGATGAGGACCTCGTGATTGCACGGTTCATGGCGGACGTCTCGGACTGCATGGCGAAGGCGAGAGACGTCGCCCACCTGATGACGCTCCTGAGACGACGATACGAAGAGAGGATCGGTCTCGGGAACCTGGAGATACCGGTGTCGGTGATGAGCGACACGCAGGCGTTTGCGCTGTTTGTGCTGGGCGTGGCGGCGGACGCGCGGCGGTTTGCGGAGACCTACAACGCGGCGGTGCATGAATACCGCCGGGTGAACGGGGTCCGCAGCACGTCACACCCCGTGCCCGACCTCGGCATCGAGGAAGGACGCGTCGAGCTGCCGTTCTGGGTGTGGCGGCCGGGGGGCGAACGACTCCGCCTGTGGATCACCACCGGCGAGACGGCGACGTTCCTGATGGACGAGTCGCCCATCTTCACGCTGCGCGACGCCGACCGGCGCGGGATGCTTGCCGGCAAGCGGGAAGCCTTCGACGCCGCCGCGGAGAAGATGCTCGCCGAAGGGGAGGGGCATTTCAGGATCCGTCCGCGGGCCGTCTCCAACACCCTCTTCTGCCGGATGTTTCTCTCCGACGTCTTCATCCACGGGGTCGGCGGGGCCAAATATGACGCCGTCACCGACGAGATCGCCCGGGAGTACTTCGGCGTCGAGCCGCCCGGGCTGATTGCGTGCTCGGCGACGCTTCATCTGCCCATCGACGTGGCGACCTCGCGTCAGGACGACCTGCGCCGGCTGAGGTGGGAGCTGCGGGATTCCCTCTACAACGCCGACCGGCACATGGACGACCGGCTCCGACGGTCCGCCCCCGTCAAGGAACTCATCGCCGGGAAGCGTCGACTGGTGAGCCGCAACCAGGAACTCCGCAGACGTCCAACGGGCGCTCCCCGCTCGACCCTCCGCAGTCGCCGACGTGACGTCTTCCTCGACATCCGCCGGCACAACGACGACCTCGCCGCCCTCATCGAGCCCAGCAGGCGGGCCCTCCGCGAGGAGATCGCCCGCGTCGAGTCCCACGTCGGCGACGAAACCGTCGTCAAACAGCGCGGCTACGCCTTCGTCCTCTATCCCGAACGGCAGCTCCTCGACTTCTACGCCGAGAACATCGATATCGGCTGACTGGCGGGCCAGGCCCTTGACGCTCAACGACCACCAACCGAAACGACTTTCCGTCGAAGCCATCGTCATCTGTGCGATCGCGGGCATCGTGCTGCCGATCGGGTGGTTCGTGTCTATGAACGCGAACTACGCAGACGGCCCCGAGGTCTGGCCGGGCAATTTCACCCGCTACCTCGTGCCGATGCTATGTCCCCAGGTGTTCTGGCCGTTCCTGCCGTTCGTGGGCTTCGGCATGGTCTCGATGGGGTTGGCGCTCGGGAGCGTCCGACGCTTCGCCGGGTCGTTCGTGGTGCGCTTCGGGCTGATGACGGGCACGATCCTGGCGCTCCAGTATGCGGCCATCCTGGCAGTGCTCCTGGGGTACGTGGAGGAGCCATCCTCGCCCAGCCGTCTCGGCTTCGGGGAGGGACCTGTCACCAGTGTCCTGCTCTTCCTGGGTTTCTCGACAGGGATTCCTCTGCTGCTCATCGGGCTGTGGGTCCTGGTGAAAGGCCGCTTCGGGTGGAGGCTGGCGGTTCTTATCATCATCCCGATGCTGCTCCTCCCGGCGGCCGTTGCGGTCGGCACGGATCTCGACATATACGGGACGGACGAGGGCGTGCCGCTTTTTCTGATCTTCTGCATTCCGTTCTGGTGGCTCACGGTCTCCCTCGCACTCGTGCTGTGGCTCTGGCGGCGTGTTCCGAGGAGGCCGTTTCCCCCCGGGGCGGCACGGCTTGTCTGGGGGGGATGGCTGGTGGCGTATGCCGTCGCCTGGGGCTTGAGCATCGCCCGCCTGGCTCAGATGCTCGCCACGCGGGCGCAGTAACCGGCAGGGGACGAGGTCGAAATCGAGGGTGCTTCAGATGCCGACGGACGAGCGCGAGAGACTGCACCCGGAGACGATCGTCCTCTGCGTGATCGTCGGGATCGTCCTGCCGATGGTCGTCACCGGCCTGGCGGCCCAGGACAACCCCCTTGCCCCGGACTGGCAGTCGGGGAAGTTCCAGGGCTACGTGGCGCTCCTGGGGTCGCGCGGCTCGGCGAGTCCGTTCTACCCCTTCTTCGTCTACGCGATGATCTGCATGGGGCTGGTGCTCGGGAACCTCCGGCGCTTCGGCCGGCTCTTCGTCGTCCGATTCGGACTCCTCACCGGCGTCGTCCTCGCCCTTCAGTACTCCGCCGTCATGGGGATTGCCCTGTGGTGGGACGACCCGTGGTTCGTCGCGCCCGTGGCGATCTCGGCGGCGGTGGGGATCCCCCTCGGACTCTTCGGTCTGTGGGTGTGGGCCCGAAACAGGCTGGGCTGGCGGCTGGCGGTTCTCTTCGCCATCCCCCTTGCACTGGTCCCGCCGATCCTCGTGGTTCTCGTAAGGCCGACTCCCCCCGGTCTGGATGATATCGCCATCGGTCTCTACATTGCGGTGCTGGGCAGCGCGCCCTTCTGGGCCTTGACCGCGTATCTGGTGGTGATGCTCTGGACGCGGAAGCGGGTGCCGGCGGCGCCGATGCGCGCGTCGCTCACGGCGCTGGTGGCCGGGACGTGGCTGGCCGGCTATGCCGTCGCGTGGTGGTACGCCGTCGTCAGGATGTTCGAGGCCTACGCCGCGCTCCCGACGAGCCGCCCGGGCTGCTACGTGGCGACCGCCGCGGCAAGAGGCCACCCCAAATTTGTGAAGTCCCAACCCGTCGTGCTCGATGACGGTACGGTGCTGCACGTGAACGCGCAGATGCGCACGCTCAAGGGCGCCGAACTCGTCCTCAGGGCCGCCTCGCCGCGAGTCCACCGGGCCTGCCGGCGCGTCTACGACACCCTCGGCCCCGCCCTCGCCTTGCGGCTCCGCCATCCCTTCCTCGCCGACGCCGCCTATTTGACGCTCAAGCCCGTCGAATGGCTTGCGTGGGCTGTGCTGCGGTTGCTGATTCCGGGAAGGGGAGACCTGGTGGCGCACCTCTACAGGAGGTAGCAGGTGGCGGGGCGGGAGCCCCGCCACCCGTTGACGGACTCGGCTCACGTCCCGATGGGCTGGGGCTCGCCGGTGATCTGCGCGAAGTGGGTGAGCGTGGTCTTGTCGGCGGTGGTGATGAGGTCGAGGTTGGCCTTCGACTTGACGTCGGCCTCCACGATCCACTTCCTCGCGACGGGGACCTTCTCCTCGTTGATGGACGCCTGCCAGAGGAGTGCATATCCGCATACGACGTCGATGCCCATGTCGACGAGGTTGCGTGCGTAGAGGTCGGTCACCTGGTTGTCGCCCCGGGTCTTCAGCGTCTCCACGGCCTGCTTCACCCGTTCGTGACAGGCGGTCGCCTTTGCGGCCAGGTCTTTCAGCTCGTCCGGGTAGCCGTCGACCGGAAAGTCTTGCGGCACCGCGTCCACGCGTCCGGCCAGCACGCCGCTGACCGCCGCGACGACCTGGAGCTGCGAGGTCCCCTCGTAGATGCTCGTGATGCGGGCGTCACGGTAGAGCCGCTCCAGCTTGTAGTCTTTCATGAACCCGGAGCCGCCGAGGACACTGATCGCCTCGTAGGTCACGCGGTTGCACATCTCACTGCAGTAGTACTTGCACATGGGGGTGAGGAGCTTGGCGAGTTTCTCGTGGCTGCGGAACCCGGCCCGGGCCTCCTTGAGCTTGTCCTTGTCGTCGGCTTCCTTGGCCCGGTCCATGATCCGCTGGAAGCTGCGGGCCCGGTCGACGGCGACCGCGGCGTAGTAGGTGAGTGCCCGGGCGGCGTCGATCTGCACCTTCATCTGGACGAGGAGTTCGGCGACGGCGGGGAAGTCCTTGATGGGGCGGCCGAACTGCTCGCGGCTGTAGGCGTAGTCGAGGGCGTCACGGTAGGCGGCCTCGGCGATGCCGATGGACTGTGCGGCGATGCCGAGACGCGCCCCGTTCATCATCGCCATCGCGTAGCGGATGAGCCCCAGCCGCCGCTCACCGATGAGCCTCGCCGGGGTCATGTTGAACTGCAATTCACACGTGGGCGAGCCGTGGATGCCCAGCTTGTTCTCGAGCCTCCGCACCCGCACCGTCGGACCCCGCTCGGCGTAGAAAAAGCTCAAGCCCCGCCCGTCGTCGATGTCCGGCTCACTGCGCGCCAGGACCAGCAGCACGTCTCCGCACCCGTTCGTGATGAACCGCTTCACCCCCTTCAGATACCACTGGTCCTCCGTCTCGCCCGGGATGGCCTTGAGCTGCACGGCCTGGAGGTCACTTCCGGCGTCGGGCTCGGTGAGCACCATCGCGCTGGTCACCTCACCCGCGCAGAACCGCGGCAGCACCTCCGTCTTCATCGCCTCGTCGGCGAACTCCTCGATGGTCTCGGCGATGCCCTGGAGGCCGAAGATGTTCATGAGGGACGCGTCGGCCCGGCTGATGATCTCGATGGCCATGGCGTAGACGAGC
>Ga0307379_10006739_pt1 | contig 15736 bp, 17 predicted proteins | sample UN2MG_FD_202237 | JGI IMG/M metagenome (GOLD analysis project Ga0307379, IMG submission 202237) | Soil microbial communities from Risofladan, Vaasa, Finland - UN-2 | ecosystem: Environmental > Terrestrial > Soil > Coastal area > Acid sulfate soil | place: Finland: Risofladan, Vaasa | collected... | reverse complement strand
GATAAAATATGCTCAATTGAACTCCGACGTATTTACTGGAACTGTTACCGTTGACTGGAACCAGATTCGTGACGAGTATCTGCACAGCAAAAAAGTAGCTGGTTATGTAGAAGATTCAATTTATGAAGTAGCGCTCACACTGCGTCACTTTGAACGGATAATTGGAAAATGCAATTCTAAACAGATTACTCAAAGTGTTATTGACAAGTACATACTCGAAAGAGGCAGAGAAGCCATTCGGTCGACGCTCAATAAAGATATCAGGAACCTGAGAGCATTTGTTCGTTGGTGTAGGAAAAATAGATATGTGAATGGAGAAATTGAGTTCAAAGAATTAAAGGAAGATGAAAGGCCCGTTAAATCCCTAAGTAACACTCAGATAAAGAAAATAATTTCAGCTTCCAAGCGACATAAGACATTGAGGATGAGAATTCTGTTGGCTTTAGGCACAGGACTTAGACTAGGTGATATTGATTCAATAATGATCTCTGATATTGACTTTGAAAACAACTCTGTCACTACAAGGAGCAGAAAGACCAGAAAAAGTATGGGCTCACGGCCTGTGCCTGTTCCAATTATGGCTGAGCTTAAGAAATATGTTTCCAGATTGGATACTAAACAAGAAAAGATATTTAATAATTATTTCAGCCGGTACACATGGAAAAAAATACGTCGGAAACTTAGCTTAGATGATTTGAAATTTCATGATTTACGTAAGACCTTTTGTTCTGTACTTGCTCAAAACGGTGTATCTACTGCAGTCACACAGAAATTGTTAGAGCACTCTTCTCCAGATCTGACTAATAAGGTGTATACGAATGTTGATCCTGTTTTGCGGCATGCAGTAGATCAAATACCAGTTGGTGACTGGCTGTAATAAAAGGTTTACGATTTAGTCCGCTCTTCTTTGCAGCATGTGGCTTGAGATATTCTATTGGTTTCAAAATTGGTTATGTTTATAATAAAAAGAGCAGCCCATTTCTGACTATTTTGACCAATCGATTAGAAATCCCCATTAACGAAAAAAAACTTCTCCTAAACTTTAGCAAAAGTTATTAAAATCTTCGCAGGTAGCGTTCTGCTCCTTCGTTTCAAGCATGGCAAGACTAGCTCGGCAGAACAAGGCAGGCACTTCGGTCAGGTATGCGTGCGTTGGAAAATCAATCCACATTGGGAGCAGAAGATCAAGTTCTGGACACATGTGTGGGTGAAGAACACGCAAGGCAACAGAGTGGACGTCGAACAGGCAGAGGTACTGGACAGAAAACGCTGAGAGTTCTGCGATGACGAAGGGATTGACCTCTCGAAGGCAATCGAGCGACTGAGCAAGCCGGACTTTACAGCAAAGGAGACAATGACCAGGCGTGATATAGTCGACGAATTCTCAGTGCACCCGAGTAAGTTGCGGAGCATCCTGCAAGAGAGGCAATGAGTTTTCTCGAAACAGGTAAGCGACCTTTCGGAACAGTTCTCATTTCCTCAGTTCCAACGACGAGATCAGTCGGGGTAAAAACGCCGCGATTTACTTCCGCTGGGTTGTTTCGTTTTTTCCTTTACCCATATCGGACAGTAATTAATTGCATCAACCGGGCAGACATTCAAGCACCGTGCGCAGCTAAAGCAATCAGCAGGAAAAGTTTTACTCTCAACTCTACCTTTTGCTGCATGTAATGGACAAACCTTGATGCATGCACCGCATTCCGTACACTTTTCCTCGTTAATGATTACACGGCAAAGGCTAAAACTTTCGGCTATCCAAGAAGCAAGGCCAAACGGACAGATAAACTGACAAAACGGCCGGTAGAAAACGAAAGCTATCATTAATACAGATATGACTGTTATTAGAACACTAATACTGTCAAAATCGAAATTAAATAGATTAAAAGGATTAATATAATGGTAGATCACGACCCCTTTTCGTCCGTCAATAATACCGAAAAGAAAGAGAAGCATAACTAAAAAAAGAAGAGTCCGTATTGTATTTGTTAAAATAAATGGAAGCTTTCGTTGTTTAATTTTACGAAGTATCGGAAAACTATAAATAATTTCCTGCAATGCACCAAAAGGACACGCCCAACCACATATAGCCTTGTTGCCAATTATTGCCAGAACAATGAAAAAAACAAAGGCAAGCACTTTAATAAAAGGATCGGGATAAAGACCTACCATGGATTTAAAGACCTTTACAATACTTTCCATGGGATTTGGAGATTTACCAAGAACGAAACCACACAATATTATTGATAGCAAAAGAAAACCAATGTAAGGGGCACGAGGGAACCATAATTGTTTTTGTTTGACATCGATACCATCCGGCCTTCCTAAACGTATAAGAAATACTACGGCTCCAAAGACCAATGCAGTGAAAATATAATATTTAATTGAGGTATCCTTATGCGACAGCAAATGCTCAATAGCATGTTCAAGATTCCCCATTGTGATTCCAAGTTCTTTAAGGGGCCTTTTTTTGGGCACATCAAGATTAAGTTTAAGCTCTCGAGCTAAAGCTTTCCCAGTGACTCCAACTTGTGGAGCAATATCCTGGATAGACATATCGGTAGTGAATATATCTGAGGTCGTTTGCTCATTATGCAAATTCATAACAACGCCTGCTCCGAGTATAATCGCCATTATCAGCACTATAGCAACCATCTCTGAACGTTGTCTTGTAGATAACAAAGAAAACCATTTGTACATATTTATCATTTGTGCTTTCCTACTTTATTCCGCCATTGGTTTTTTCTAACTACTACTTAACTCAATGAATACGCAATAGCATCCAACTACTGTTTTTCAATGTAAAACATGTCATGAGCCACTCTCAAATCGTCGGCATAGTCCAATCAACCACTTCTGCTGCTCAACAGTAAGGTAAGGACGCAGTACCAACACGTGCTCTGCAATTCGCCTTTCGATCCAAGTGTGTGTTGATATGAACTTCTCAATCTGTTGCAACAATTCATCATCACCGCTGTTGGGATTTTCGAACATGGATAAGAGCTTCTCCCTTTCGGTCATGAGGGCATAGCGCAAATTCATAGAATTGGCTTCGAAGTCTGGATCCTTTTCTTCTAATAGCTTAGCTTGCTCCTGGTTAAGTCCCAGTCTGCGCGTCAACCTGTCCCTGACTCTCAGACGCATTCCGTAACCACCTCCGCCTCCGCGTCCGGCGCCACCACCACGGCCGTATCCATAACCTCGTCCATCCGGTCCGCCTCCGCCAGCTCGGCCGCCCAGCCTGCTCATCGGTCCTCTCACAGTCTCAGCGCAAAGGTGCATCAGGTAATCTCGGTTGTCCGCTTGCAGTTTACTGCGAAGTTCGACCACATGTTCGCCTACTCGTCTTATCAGATGCTCATGCGCCCCAATGACATCTTCGGTGTGCTCTAGAACAACCTCATTCGGTGTGCACGGATCCTCCAGTGCCAGCGCGAGGGATTTCTGCTGTGCTGCAAGATTGTTAATAAGTCCACCTAATTCCTCATCAAATTTCTCCTCCAGCTCGACAGCGGCGCTGGATGCATCACTAAGCCATTGTCCTGATGGCCTGAGCTCTGTCTTTTGATCGCTGAGTGCCGTTAAGCGGGCGCTGTAAAACGAGATTGCTCCACAAGCAAATGCAACTATCGCAAGCATTGCTGTTCTTTTTCGATTCATCGCTCCTCCCCCATATTCGGCGAGTCGTCCTCTAATATAAACCATGCCAACTCGCTCGACCATTCCAGGCCCAGTGCCGCAAGATATTCAGGCCTGTTTTCCGAGGCTGCGGCTTTCGTTACATTTCCCGTAACACTGTATTTGCCCAGCTTGTGCCCAACACCAATAGCAATGATAATTGATGCCGCCACACGGAGGACCACCAGTAGAAATCCTACCTGCAGAACATGAGTTTTTTCACCTTGTTTCTGCTTGCGCTCGGCCTCCTCAGCCAGGGCAGTGATTCTGCCAGCAACATCGTGACCGGCTGTATCAACGCTCCATTGTCCGAGCGATTTCCAGAGTTCAACAGCTTTCCGCCAGCGAACGGAACACTCATGGCATGCCTCCAAGTGCACACGCGCCTTTTCGTTTCCGAGTGCGGTTAGTTTGCCGGCTACATATTCCATCAATTCGATGTCATTTACATGTTTCATGATACTTACCCATATCTTAAACGGTCTCGAAGCCTAAAAACTGTGGACTATTCATCAAAATATTTCATTTTATTTAATTTTTCCCGTAAATTTGCATATGCTCTAACCAGCAACGATTCGACTGCCGAGGTTGTCCAGCCTGTTACTTCGGCGATTTCTGTGTGGCTCAAGCCATCATATCGATGTAGAATCACCGCAAGCCGCTGTCGCTCTGAAAGCTCATTAACGGCTGTTTTAACCGATTCTACAACTTCCTTTCTTTCAGTGGCATGACAGTCCGATTCGGCCAGTACTGCCGGATCCACATCCTCCAGCGGTGCTACGGCCTTAGCTCGCTTGCGTTGTTCATCGAAGCAAAGGTTTATGACAATACGGTAAAGCCATGTTGTGAACTTGGCTTTCGGCTTGTAGTTTTTTGCCGCCCTATAAATCCTCAGAAACGTTTCCTGAGCAACATCCTCAGCTCTATGCCAATCTCCGAGGACACGGTAAGAGAGTGATAAAACCTTGTCTTGATGTTTCCTTACTAAATCACCAAGGGCGGATATGTCGCCTTTAGCGAGGCGAGCCATTAATTCCGTGTCATTTGAAATGTCATTTGTCATGAAAGAGATTTAATTCCCGGGTCTTTTAAAAACACATGTCCTTATACTACTTCTCTGTATCCCAAGTTCAAGTAAAAATATTTTCAAGAAAGACCGCAGGCTATAGATGGCTCTATCCGTTAAAGGCATGACCGTAAAAGTTTCCGGAACCGTATACGGATGTTATGAACCGATTAATTAACAAATGATTCTAAGGAGAAATGAAATGAAAGTTAAACCATTACTGATTGCTGTCGCTATACTAACTGTACTGGCTAGTATGACAGTTGCAACTCTAGCTGGGCAACAGCAAAGAGCTTCGCGGCCCTTGCCGGCCGCCGTTCAACTGACAGAGGCTGAAGAGCAACACATTTTGTACATGCGTGAAGAGGAGAAACTTGCACGTGACGTCTATCTGACCATGTACGAACTCTGGGTCGCCCAGATTTTCGCAAATATAAGCGAATCTGAACAGCGACACATGGATGCCATCAAGACCCTCATCACAAGATACAGCCTGGTGGACCCAGTTGTCGATGATGCGGGGGGTATATTCACAAATCAGGATTTTGAGATTCTTTACGACGAACTCGTAGCTGATGGGTCTGACTCTCTGGAAGAGGCACTGAAAGTAGGTGTACGTATCGAAGAGCTTGACATTGCTGATCTGGAACTGGCACTGCAAGAGGCCTCTATGCGAACTGTGAAACGGATTTTTCAAAACTTGCTTAACGGCTCATACAACCACCTCAGCGCCTTTGAAACAAACATAGAGACGGGCGGAACGGAATGCCAGGGGCAACTCGGACTGGGCGACGGTACGTGTACGGCAGACCAGGAAGGCGGCATGATGCGTCGGGGTAATCGAAGATCCGGCAATAGGAGAGGTCAGGGCAATGGCGGCTTTGGTTCAGGAAGATGGAGTCGTGATCGGCAGACGGATAGATTTGCACCACCGCAGTGAGCCGGGTGTCTTTAAAACCCTAAAGAAAACATTTCAAAAAGGGGCTGCATGTTACTATGCAGCCCCTTAATTAATAATATTGTCACACCATGACCCTGGACTATTGTTATCCTGCTAAAATGAGTTTTGATTGCCATGTAGTTTTGAATAAGTCACACAGTCGAAGATATTTTTTAATAGAAACCCCAAATTATCCGCAGGTTCTGACACCTTCTCTTCGTTAAAATGGTGGACATGCAAAACTCGAGTATTGCGATTCCATTTGAAAAGTAAAAAAGAAATATCGGCATTGCTTCGCAATGAAAATCAAACTGAAACGATAAGAATTAAGGAGAACAAAAATGAGAACGAAAATGAAAACGAGAATGTCAGTAGTTATCATTCTGCTTGCCGTTGCAGCAGTGGTATTTACCGCTGTCCCTGTAAACGGAAGCACAAACGAGATCCGTAGAGCTCGCTGGGACCGACGCTCTAAGGCCCTTGCTTCTCTCGAAGCACCTGTCAACCAACAACTGCCCTGCCCTGGCGAACCCATGGGTGAAGGTCGTGGACTCGGAACAGGCAGAGGCAATTGGATGGGCGGTCCCGGTGTAGGACGTGGAAGAGGCCAAGGCTTCAGCGGCGACTGTGTCGGTGTTAGTCAAGGTCGTGGAGCCGGCAGAGGCAACCGGATGGGTGGCCCCGGTGTAGGACGTGGAAGAGGCCAAGGCTTCAGCGGCGACTGTGTCGGTGTTAGTCAAGGTCGTGGAGTCGGCAGAGGCAATTGGGTGGGCGGTCCTGGTGCAGGACGTGGCAGAGGCCAGGGCTGCAACGATTGTGGTGGTGTCAGTCAAGGCCGTGGAGCAGGTAGAGGCAACCGGGTAGATGGCCTTAGTGCAGGACGCGGCAGAGGCCAAGGCTTAAGCGATTGTGTCGGCGTCAGTCAAGGCCGTAGAGCAGGCAGAGGCAACCGGATGGGCGGTCCTGGTGCAGGACGTGGCAGAGGCTACGGTCGTAACTTTGCTCCGCAGAATCAAGGAGTATACCGCTGAAAAAAACACGTACATCGGTATTAGTTTTACACACTTGCAGCAAGATGGGATTACTCATCTTGCTGCAGGCAATATTAGTAGGACTCCAATTCTGTTTCCGCATGCCAAAATTTACAAAACTCAAGTGAACTTGAGCGGAGAATTGTCTGAGTGTACGGTAAAAACGGCTTTTTAAAAAAATCTTTTCCTCCTAGCCGCACTATCGGATAACTGTTTTATAACGATGGAATCCGTATTTCCGTACTGAAAACAGAGTTTCTCAGGCTTTCCTGAGGTTTGAGCAACAGTAAAAATTCACCTCAGTTGCAATGAAGCGGTTACGATTCTTGACATATTTGAATTGACAGACTGAGAAGTTTATATTAGTATATTAGCGTTTACTAAAATAGATTGAAAAGAATGGGTAAGACCTTAGATTTAGCTTATGTTTGTAAGATTTTGTCCGTAGGTACACGGGTACAGATCCTTCAATTATTGAAGGGTCGCGCTCTTTGTGTTGGAGCCCTTTCTGCCAGGCTAGATGTTACCCAGGGAGCCGTATCGCAGCACTTGAGAATTCTCAGAGATGCAGATTTGGTTGTGGCTGAGAAACGTGGGTACTTTGTCCACTATCGGCTGAACGAGAAGACGCTAAGTAAATGGAAGAATATGGTTGACAGGTTGCTCACAACCAATGCTTAGCCTTTTAACCACAACACATATTGATAAATCAAAGAGGATAAGAGCCATGCATAAAGATAAGAAGACATGCCAAAGACCAGAAAAACTTACTGGTAAGCCTCAGGATTGCTTGCCTGAACGTATCCGAAAATGCCACGGAAACGTCGGAGAACATCAGTGTATAAAGAGAGCCAAAAAGAAATAGCATTGGGACTGGCAAGTGGCTGGATGCATCATTCTGTTGCCAGCTATAACTCCTGTCGGTGAGGTATCTCATGAGCATTTTGGAAAAAGTCAAGAATGAATTCATTCGTGTCTGTAACGAGCGTAGCCTCGATCTGAATCAGATCATCATTATCCATCCCTTACTACCCCGTGAAGCCATCGGAGATGCAGAGGGCGATTTCGTAATCAAGAAGGGCAAAGAGTATGTGATTGAGGCCACATTTGAAAATGCATGTGGGCAAGCCTTTACCGGCATACCCTATGAGTGGAACGGAACGTTAGAAGAGTTATTATCTCTGGAACTGTCGGACGTAAGCAATCGAGGCATTTTCGTGTCTGCTATGAACGCGGTACTGCGTACTCTTGGGGTAGCGACCAACACAATCCACTGCCGCGATGAGGACCCGACCAACTGCGGCCCCGAGATTGCAGGAAAACTTAAGGCCCGCTTCGGGACCAAACGATTTGGCCTTGTTGGTCTTCAGCCAGCCATTTTAAAAGGTCTTACAAAACATTTTGCACCAGAGTTAGTTCGTGTCGTGGACCTTGATCCTGACAACATCGGCAATCTGAAGTTTGGCGTCGAAGTCTGGGATGGACAAGCCGATCTGCAACGTCTCGTGGAATGGTCGGAGGTTGGCTTGGCTACAGGATCCAGTATTGTTAATGGTACCATCGACGAGATCATTCAATGTTTCAAAGATGATGGGAAGCCTCTGGTGTTTTTCGGCAACACCATCTCCGGCGCAGCGGCCTTATTGGATATAGACCGCATCTGCCCGTTTGGGCGTTGAACATGTTTGTTTGGATCGCATGAGTTCAGTCTTCGCGAATTAGCAGTTTTGAGGCCAGCTTTCTACAAGGATGTCAGCCTGCTCGTCTTGCCCACATGATACGTAACATCCAACCGTTCTGAAAATCTAATTGTTGTGGAAATCATTCCTATGTGGTACAAATAAATTATGTTAAATAGAGTACAGAATAAAAAACGAGATGTTATTTTAGACTCAATAACCGAGGGTGTTTTCACAGTAGATTCAAATTGGCGGATCACCTCCTTTAATCGGGCCGCTGAGGAAATTACCGGCATTCCTCGATCGAAAGTCCTACGACAAAAGTGCAGTAATATTTTGAGAGCGGATGTTTGCGAGACAGACTGTGCACTGCGTGAAACAATAGCAACCGGCAAACCTATAATCAACAAAGCAGTCCATATCCTTGATGCCAGGGGAGAGCGACACGCAATTGCCATATCTACGGCTTTGCTAAAAAATGAAAATGGTAAGATTATTGGAGGTGTGGAAACATTTCGTGATATGAGTTTAGTAGAAGAGCTTCGAAAGGAAATTGAAGGTCGATGGTCCTGCGAGGATATAATTAGCCAAAATCACCGAATGCATAGGCTGTTTAGTGTTCTTCCAAATATTGCCGAAAGCGATTGTACAGTTTTAATTGAAAGCGAAAGCGGGACCGGCAAGGAGCTCTTAGCTCGTGCGATTCATAATTTAAGTTTTCGCAAGGACAAGCCTTTTGTCGCAGTTAGTTGTGGTGCTCTTCCTGATACTTTGTTGGAATCTGAGTTATTCGGATATAAGGCGGGGGCGTTTACAGACGCTAAAAAAGATAAGCCCGGACGTTTTGCAATAGCGCAAGGCGGTACGATCTTTTTGGACGAGATAGGCGACATATCTGCGGCCGTGCAAGTTCGACTGCTTCGTGTTTTGCAGGAACGTACTTATGAGCCGTTGGGAGCTGTTTCCTCTGTTAATGCTGAAGTACGTGTTATTACAGCAACCAATAAAAAGCTTGACGAACTCGTCGAACAGGGCCAGTTCAGGGAAGATTTATATTATAGAATAAATGTTATGAAATTGGAACTACCTTTGCTGCGAGATCGTAAAGATGATATTCCACTGCTTGTAAACCACTTTATTAGCCGTTTCAACCGTTTGCGTAGCAAGAACGTTAGCTGTGTTACAGATGAGGTATTGGCGACTCTTTTGGCATACGACTACCCAGGCAACGTGCGTGAACTTGAGAATATAATTGAGCATTGTTTTGTTTTGTGCCAGGGTGAAATAATAGAAAAGAAGCATTTACCAGCCTCGGTCTGTCCAACTTTAAGTGTGGACAAGGTAAAGACTGGTGAGTTAACAACACTTAAACAGATGGAAATCCTTCTTATTATCGAGGCACTGCGGCGAAACAAGGGCAATCAGACGGCTACATCTAAAGAATTGGGCATCAACAAAAGTACGCTGTTTCGCAAACTGAAAGCGCACGATATCAAACCCGATGCTTACACTTAAATTAACGTTAATATAGCCAATTCATAATATCATTTAGGCTGAGCAAACTTCAAGGTTGCATATTGCAATCGCTAGCAGTCACCAAGAATTGCAAATTGCAATCCCTTGAGGCACTTTTTAGAAAGCCTAAAACATCTGCAACTTATCATAATTCCTTATAACAAAGAATGTTGAGATTCTTTTTTTCGTTTCTGCCGATCTTTCTGGTACATCACTTGCTTAAGCAATATTTGAAAGGTCATTGTAATGAAAATAGCAATTCCAATATGGAACGACTGTGTTTCGAGTGCCTTTGATTTTGCTCACAGACTTTTGTTGGTTGACATACAGAATGGTTCTGAGACTAACCGTTCAGAGATTTCTCTGGATCGGGAGCCAATCCCCCAAAAGGCGAGTAGATTAAAAAGCTTAGGAGTTAATGTGCTCATTTGCGGAGCAATTTCACGTTCATTAGCTTCTCTGGTTGCAGCATCTGGAATCGAAGTTCTGCCATATGTGCTTGGTCCGGTAGATGAGATATTGAAAGCATACTTGATAGGCCAGCTTGGTCAATCAAAGTTTGCAATGCCCTGTTCGTGGCCTGGAGCCCGGAAAGGTTTCTGCCGAGAGCGTCGATGTCGTCGTGGACGGCAGTAGCATAAGATAAGTTTTTTTGACACCAGTTACGGTTGATGAGATTAGAAATGTAACCGAGGGGGACGGAGTCTAAGTTTAATAGTAAAGGAAAAACAAATGAAAATTGCAGTAACATCACAAGGTAAAGAATTGTCAAGTGAGATAGATCCAAGATTTGGACGAGCCAAGTGGCTATTATTGGTGGATACGCAAACAGGAGTGTCTGGGGCGTATGATAACACCGTGAACTTGAATATCGTTCAAGGGGCCGGCATTCAGACAGGTCAGAATGTAGCCAATCTCGGAGCAGAAGCGGTAATAACAGGCAACGTAGGGCCTAATGCTTTTAAAACACTCAATGCAGCAAATATTAAAGTCTTTCTCTCCAAGGCAAAGACGATTCAAGAGGCTATAGGATTGTTTAAGGCGGGAGATCTAGACGAAGTAAAACAAGCTAACGTAGAAGGCCACTGGTCATGATTAATGTCTGAGGTTTACGAGACATGAGAACTTATTTCGATTGTATACCGTGCTTTGTACGTCAATCGCTGGATGCTGTTCGGTTAATGACCGGCGATGAATCAATTCATGAGCAGGTGGTTCGGAATATTCTTCGTTTAGCGGCTGATTTAGATATGAGCCAGAGCCCGCCGGTGCTTGGCCAGAAAATACACCGCGTGATTCGAGAACTTGTAGACATGGAGGATCCGTATCACAAGATAAAGAAGCATTTCAACAATCTGGCTTTGACGGTATATCCCGAACTACGGAAGTTGATTATCGGGTCCGAATATCCGCTTATGACAGCAGTTCGTTTGGCCATAGCAGGAAATATCATCGACTTCGGCGTCAATAGTCCTTTGGAAGAGTTGAATCTTGAGACGGCTATTAGTGAGTCCTTGGCTGCAGAGTTTCACAGCGCTCAGTTGGAGTTCTTTCAGGACTCTGTAACAAAAGCGGAAGAAATATTTTATCTTGCTGACAACGCTGGTGAGATTGTTTTCGACCGTTTGTTAATTGAACAGTTACAGTATGAAAAAGTTACTGTGGTCGTCAAGGGAAGGCCGGTCATAAACGATGCAACAATGAAAGATGCCGGGATTGCCGGCTTAACTCGAATTGTAGAAGTGATTGATAACGGCTCAGATGCGCCGGGTACAATCCTTGAGAATTGCTCAGATTATTTTCGTGATCGTTTTGCGCGTGCCGACCTAGTCATAGCTAAAGGACAGGGTAATTATGAAACCCTCAGTGAAGTCAACAAGAACATTTTCTTTATCTTAAAAGCCAAGTGCCCCGTTATTGCCAGAGACCTGGATTGCGAGGTTGGCGAAATGATTTTAAGAAAAAGTAAAGCATTTGAGAAGAAGAAACTATATGCCGGCTAGGTGAATCCTTGGCTTCGGAGAGGCTTCGGCTTTGGCCGAGGTGGGGTAATAGTAAGAGTCAAATTTGGTTATTGGCAGCAAATTCAAATTAAAACTTAATTACAGAAAGGATGTGGATTATGCCAAGAGGAAACGGTACAGGACCAAGGGGCCAAGGGCCCAGTAGAGGGCGAGGTCGAGGACAAGGTAGAGGCAGAATGGGCGGACCATTTGCTGCAGGCCCGGGTGGTGATTGCGTATGTCCAAACTGTGGAGCAACAGTTGCTCATGCTGCAGGACAGCCTTGTAATGCAAAAAGCTGTCCTAAATGCGGAGTGAGCATGACCCGAGCTTGATATTGCTGGGTTATGGCTTCAAGCGAGTAGGAATTTTCAATGGTTTATTTGTGGTCCGTATTGTCTTTTGCAGGCCTTGCAATGGCGCTGGCGGCGTTGCTGATGGTTGCCGAACGCCTGCTGATAAACTACGGTATCTGCAAGCTCGATATCAACGCAGGTGAAGAACCCCTCGAGGTCAACGGCGGCCAGACTTTGCTTGCCGCCCTTTACTCCAATGATATTTTTATACCATCAGCGTGCGGCGGCAAGGGCACGTGCGGACACTGCAAGATCACCGTCCCTGCCGGCGGCGGGCCTGTGCTCCCCACCGAGACTCCCTTGTTGACCCGTAAGGAGATTCGCTCAAACGTTCGTCTGGCCTGCCAGGTAAAGATTCGCGAGGACATCTACGTTCGGATACCAGCCGAGCTGCTCGATGTCAAAATGTTCAGCGCCACTGTAGAGAGTTCCGTAGTGCTGACTCACGATATAAAAGAGATAAGTATGCGTCTCGATGAGCCAGCGGAGATTTCGCAGAGGCCGGGCCAGTATGTTCAGGTTCAGGCCCCATCTCCGGATGGTCCCGTATTCCGTGCCTACTCTATCAGCTCGCCCGCTTATGAAACCAATATTGTCCAGCTCGTTGTCAGATTAGTTCCCGGCGGGATAGGCTCTACCTATCTGCACAACGCAAGTTCGGGTGACCCAGTCTGCTTCACTGGGCCGTATGGCGAGTTCTGGCTCAATGATGACCCGTCGGTGGAAATCGTATGCGTCGGGGGCGGCTGCGGTATGGCGCCTATGAGAAATATCATCTATACCCTCTACGATAAGTGGCCCGATCGAGTCTGCTGGCTGTTCTTCGGTTGCCGTACCACGCAGGATATGTTCTATCTCGAACAATTCGAGGAACTTGCCAAAAAACATCTCAATTTACATGTGATCTATGCACTTTCGGATCAGCTCGGTGAAGACGAAAAATGGGATGGAGAGACAGGCTTCATTCACCTCTCGGCTGATAAGTACCTGGAGCCCGACATCCGGCGGCAGGCGTTTCTGTGCGGCCCGCCGTTGATGATCGAGGCTGTTACAAGAGTGCTTAAGGAAAAAGGGATTAGTCCCGACGATATCTTTTATGACGAATTTTGAAAGGAGAATAAAATGCCACGTGGAGATGGAACAGGTCCCACTGGGATGGGGCAAATGACAGGTAGAGCTGTTGGTTTTTGTGCAGGCTATCCGAGACCAGGATATATGAATCCTGTTGGTGGACGCGGATATGGAGGCCGTGGCCGAGGTGGTGGTCGGGGCCGCCGCAATTGGTATTACGCAACCGGTCTTCCCGGATGGGCAAGAACTGGATATGGCTTACCGGCTTGGGGCAATTCTATGAATCCTCATGCTTATGGCAGTGCACCATTTGCCCCAGTCTTAACAGCTCAGCAGGAGCTGGACGGCCTGAAAGGTCAGGCGGAGTATCTTGAAGATAGCCTTGATGGAATCAAAAAGCGTATAGAAGAACTCGAGAGCCAGAAAAGCAGCAAAGAATAAGGAACAGATAACTTCATATCTATTTTCTTAGATGCTTCTGAGTTCATACAGAGATGGTGTATTTACACAGCATAAGATACCCTCCCCAGCCTTTTCTGTAGATTCAGATCTTCTGTGCTCGATTTCGTACAGTAGTTAAGATATGGGCTCGATGCAATGTTTAAGAACACTATGCTTCGGGCAAGGTCTTTAAGAAATTTACACGGAGATATGACAATGCCAATCTTTGAATACAAGTGTAACAAATGTGGGCATAGGATGGAATATTTAGAAAAAAGAAAGACCAAGACCAAACACATTTGCAAAGATTGCGGAAGTTCGAATTTAGAAAAAACACTATCGAGTTTCTCCGTTGGACAGGGCAACAAATCTTCGGCACAGGGCAATGAAACCTGTCCAACTGGAACGTGTGGCCTCTCATAGAAAGGAACTCTTATGAAAATTGCAGTGACTTCAACGGGCCCTACTCTTGACGACAATGTAGAGGCTCGATTCGGTCGGTGCCCCTATTTTTTGGTCATTGACACCGACACAATGCAGTATGAGGCACTTGAAAATCCCAACATTGCCCTCGGCGGCGGCGCGGGTATTCAATCGGCTCAACTAATGTCAGAAAAGGGAGTAATAGCGGTACTCACCGGCAACTGTGGACCTAACGCATTTAACGTATTTGGTCAAGCTGGAGTACAGGTTATCGTTGGTGTTAACGGATCTGTTCGTAACGCCGTTGAGCAATTCAAAGCAGGTACTTTTTCGTCTGCTTCGGGGCCAAATGTAGCCAGCCACTTTGGTATGAATGTAGCAACTGGTCAAACGACAATCGGACCAATAGGTCAAGGCGGTGGGATGGGCTTAGGTACCGGTGGTGGACGCGGCATGGGGCGCGGTGGTGGAATGGGACGAGGTATGGGCAGAGGTATGGGTTGCGGACGTGGCATGGGTATGGGTGCTGGTTTCGGAATGGGCAACTGGCCGGCATTAGAACAGCCTGCTTTTTCGTCTGAGTCAGATGATGATCCGGAGCAGGCAAAGGCTTTTCTGCGGAGACAGGCACAGGTCCTGGAACAGCAAAAAGATGAGGTAGAACAAAGGATAAGAGAGTTGGAAGCAAGCCAGAACTTGGTCGCTGTTGTTCTCTCTGACAAGTGTGCAGGCTGTGGTATTTGCATTGATGTGTGTCCGACAGGTGCCATTGAAGTTAGTGAACAAGCTGTTGTCAACGGCGAAGCCTGCTCCGGCTGTGCTGCCTGTGTTTCAGAATGTCCCAATGAGGCGATCATACTTGTTCAGAAAAAAAATAGTAAGTAAGCTTTCTAAAGGAATAGGTAAGTGAAAAAGAGTATGCCTCCGCAATGTGGACGATGCGAGAGTAAAGAATGTCGCGATGGCATGGATTGCTTCTCGCAGACTCACAAGCATAGACCATTATATTATAATGATGTAGCTAAATTACACCAAGCCGCTTCTGCGGTCGAGGCAAAGCATTATTGCAAAGAAACAAGATTGGGCGAGATAATTTTATTTGCTAAGGAGTTGGGATATCAAAGAATAGGTTTGGCCTTTTGTATAGGTTTGAGCGAAGAAGCAAGGATCATTGATAATATTCTTTCAAAGCACTTTGAGGTCATTTCAGTCTGTTGCAAGGTTTCTGGAATTGACAAGAAGGATTTTGGTTTACAGCGAATCTCATTAGTAAAACCCGAGGTTATGTGCAACCCTGCGGGACAGGCCCAGTTGCTTAATGAGGCAGAAACTCAGTTCAATGTTATATGCGGGCTTTGTGTTGGACATGATGCGATCTTTGCCCAGCTTTCAGAGGCACCTGTGACAACGCTCATTGCCAAGGATCGAGTCTTGGCTCATAATCCTGCGTCAGCGATCTACTGCCAGTATATTCGAAGACAATTCGACGAAACACAATAGCGGAGATGCACGATGGAACAAGCATTTACTGCAACT
>Ga0307379_10006738_pt1 | contig 15736 bp, 13 predicted proteins | sample UN2MG_FD_202237 | JGI IMG/M metagenome (GOLD analysis project Ga0307379, IMG submission 202237) | Soil microbial communities from Risofladan, Vaasa, Finland - UN-2 | ecosystem: Environmental > Terrestrial > Soil > Coastal area > Acid sulfate soil | place: Finland: Risofladan, Vaasa | collected... | reverse complement strand
TCAGATCGCTCTTCAACAGCGAGCCGAGCCCGATGGCGGTGGTGATGGCGGCCACGGTGCAGGGCCGCCAGCCGTGTTGCAGGGCCCGATCGGCGGCCCCGGCCAGCCCGCCCTCGCGGACGGCGTCATGATAGTAGTTGACGATGTGGATCGCCCCGGAAATCGCCAGCACGTAGACCAGCGACGGCATCGACATCAAGATGGCGTCGACGATCCCTCCGCTGAAGAAAACGATGGCCATGCCCGTCCCGGCGGACAACAGCGCACAGACGAACACGATGTTGGTCAGCCGGATGCTGCGGAAGCAGAGCCAGGAGACTCCCAGACCGACCGCCAGCGACAGGAACGCCAACCGGATCAAGGTCCGCTCGCCTTCGTAGTCGATCGCGGCGTTGTCCACGGGCGGACCGCCCAAGCGGATCTCGTCGCGCGACACGGCACATTCTTCGGCCGTAGCGCGAATCTTCTCCAACACGTCGCGGAGTTCCCGGCCGTGGTAAGTGTCGTTGAGCGTGACGACCAGGCAGGTATTACGGTCTCCGTCTTCCCGCTCCTTGCCGATCAGCGATTCCTCGAACCGCTCGAGAATCTCTTCGCGGGGGTAGCCTCGGATTTCCAGCTTCTCGACCAACGTGAGGCCGCTGACCACCTCCTTGAAATACTGCGGCTCCTCGGACGACCGTTTTGCGTCCTGCGGCGGCGTCAGCTTCTTGGTCAGCAGCCTCAGCTTCGAGTCCTTGTCTTCGAGCGTGCAGCCTTCCCAACTGATCAGCACGAACTGCTCGTGGGGGAAATGTTCCTCGAACCACTGGTGATCCTTGGTCTCGTCGAAGCCCTCGGGCAGCCACTTCTTGACGTCGTTCTTGTTGCTGAGCACCGCCCGGCGCGTGCCCATCCAGATCAGCGGCAACATGAACGTCACCACCATCAAGACGGTGAAGCTGCGGCGGGCAAAGAAGGAAGGTTTCATCGATCGACCGGCTTGCCGGATGTTGGGGCGAGCGGATGCGCCGGAGACCGAACGCCGGCGCATATCATCCCGAGCCACGGTATGGTTGGTCCAAGGGGCGCGGCGTGGCGCGGCAAGCCTGTCCGTTCTACGTGCGTTGCCGAAACCCTGGAAATGCTCGATTCATCTATAATCAAGCTTAATCCGATGCGGCCTCCTCGTCTATCCCGTCATCGACCGATCCGCGATGATTCCTTCGGCGTAGACAGCACGCTCACCCCGGATTGGCTAATCGGCCAGCTTTGCACAAACGGAATGCTTGGGGTTCACAATCTTCGGCGTCCGATTTTCCCGGAAGAAGATCCTCACGCCTCCGCGTGGTGATATGTAGCCCATATTGATGCTTTTGCGACCGTAGTTCACCTGGACACCCAGGAAACGTTTTGCGAACCACCCTATTGCCCCCAGTTTTACACAGGGAGAAATCTCGAATCCGACACGGACTTCGCCAACGGCAGCCGAAGGCAGGAATTTCCACGGATTCGGTATTTCCCCGCCGGGAGGTTTCGAGTAGCATCCGCCCTCCTCTTCAGAGACACGGGACTTCTCCCCAAGCGTGCTTGAAGCCTCGCGGGTCATTTCGTTTGCGTTCGCAGCGGTCGAAGACCGCATCGGAAAAGGATCTGTCCAATGGAGCATGTCGGAGTGTTGAAACTCGGGATACTCTGCTTGGCCTGTGCAGGAATGATCCTTCCCGCCCCGACACTGTCGGCCGCAGTCAACGGCCAGCCGGCCGGCGGACGAGTCGCCGACCCGGTTTCGGCGCTTGTCGACGTGGAATTGAGCGACGGTGGTTTGTTGTCGGGGCAGGTGATCGAGTCGGCAGGCATGCCGCCGGCGGGAACCCGCGTTTCGGTTCGGCAGATGGGGTTGGAGGTCGCGGCGACGGAAACGGATCGGACCGGCAACTTCCAGGTTCGCGGCCTTCGCGCCGGACCGTGCGAGATCGTCGCCGGACGGGCCTACGGGACGTTCCGGCTTTGGGCCCCCGACACCGCGCCCCCGCTGGCCCGGCGCAGTGCCTTGGTTCTGGCCACCGAGGGACCGATTCGTGCCAACGAGGGCCCGATCGGATACTGGCTGGGAAAGCCCTGGGTGATCGCCGGGATCGTGGCCGTTGCCGTGGGCGTGCCCGTGGCAATTCACAACCACCGAATCGACCGGATTTCCAGCCCGTGAACAACTCCCTGCAAGGAAAACGTTCCATGAGCTTGTCGCGACTCTTGGCGCGAGCGTGCGTCGTATTGGCAACTTTGGGCCTGATGCTGCCAGGCTCGGTCTTGGAAGGGGCACAACCTTTCGGCGGGACCTTGTCCAACGCGGGCTCGGCGGGCGATATCGAACTGGATCCCGAGGGTGTGCTCCACGGCGTCGTGGTCAACGTTCAGGGAGTTCCGGTGGCGAGGATGTCCGTCCTCGTTCACAACGCCGCCGGAGAGGTGGCCGCCGTCCAGACCGACGCCTCGGGGCGTTTCTCGGTCGCCGGTTTGCCCGGAGGGACCTACCGGGTATCGACGGGTGGTTTCACGCGAGAGTTTCGCACGTGGGTCGCCGGCACGGCCCCGCCCCGATCCAGGCAGATTGCCGCCATCGTGGTCGGCGGCGACGTGGTCCGCGGCCAGATGCCTTTGGGGGATTTCTTCAGGTCCGACGCGTTTCTCCTCACGGCGTTGGTCAGCGCGGCGATCGCCATTCCCATCGCGGTCCACAATTCGAAGTCGCGCGCCCCCAGCAGTCCCTGAGCAAGACGTAGAGGGATCCCAGCGTGGACGTACTCCGGCCAGCGGTACAGAAACAGATGCCTCCCGGCGGGCGGCTCGCCGTCCTGGCCATCCTGGCCATCGTGTTCTGCGGTTTCGTATTGCTCGAGCAACCGTGCCCGGCGGCTTTGCCCGGCGCCGTTGAGGCGGATTCTTTTGCGGATGGCGACGTGACGGCCGGCAGCGGCCCGTCCTATTCGGCCGGCAACGTGGTGGACGTGAGTCTTCTGCCCGACGGCGCGCTGTCAGGCCGCGTGGTCGACTTCGGCACTGCCCCCGGTCAGGACAACGTGGCCGCAGTGCAGGTCGAACTGCTCACCGGCCGGCGGACGGTCGCCCTGGCGCGCACGGACCGCCACGGCCGATTCGGATTCGAGAACGTCAGGCCGGGACCGTACCAGATCGTCGTCCGGAGCGGCGACGGCCCGAGTAGGTGGTTTCTTCGTGCGTGGTCTGCGTCCTCGGCCCCACCGCATGCGCAGAAAGAGATCGTCGTGTCCATCGGCGGCCTGATCGTTCGGGGACAGCACCCGATCGTTCTTCCGGTGGTGAGTCTGCGCCAGGCCGCCACCGTGACGGGCCTTGTTGCCGGAGCGGTCGCCGCTCCGATGATCTATCACAACAGTCTGGTCGACAACCGGGTGCCCACGAGTCCGTAGGGTACTCAAGCCTCGAGCACGTCCAGCGTATCGAATTTCTCGCCGAGGATGGCCGAACTGTCCATTCCCAGCCAGCGGTCCAAGACGGTGGCGTAAACCCGGCGGAAGTCGGTGTGGAATTTCTGGCCGCCGTTTTCCAACTCCGTAAGGGCCGGGTGCGCGCCGATCAAACGGCCCTTGAGCCGACCACCGGCAAGGAACACCGGGGCGGCCGAGCCGTGTCCGGTGCCGTGGCGTCCGTTCTCGGCCACGGTGCGGCCGAACTCCGAGAAGGTTATCAGCAACACCCGATCCAGCAGCTTGTCACGTTTCAGGTCGTCGACGAAGGCGGCCACCGATTCGGACAGTTGGCTGAGCAGCGCGCCGTGGTTGCCGCGTTGGTTGGCGTGGTTGTCGAATCCGCCCGGCCCGTTGCCGCCGAGTTCCGTGTGGAAGATCCGAATCCCCAACTCGGCACGGATCAACTGGGCAACGGTCTTCAACGACTGCGCCAGCGGCAGCGGCGGATACTCGGCCGTGGGGGCATTGGCCGCCGCTTCGATCCGTCGGCTGTCGGCATGGGCGGTTCGCGCGCTGAGCCTGAGGAAGTCCAACAGCGGGTTGTCGTCGCCGGTCCGCGTGCGTTGGGCGGGACCTGCCGAATCGAACTCGGGCGTCAACATGCACTGCTCGAGGTTCTTGATCGAGGGGACGACCGCCTTCTCGGTGTTGAGTCCGAAAGGCTGCGCGATCTGCCCGACGAACACACCCGGTGTGTTCGCTTCGCCCGGGTGGCAGGCGTGGTCGATCGCCCGACCGAGCCAACCGGTTTGGCAGTCGGGCTGGTGCGGCCTGGCGGTTTGCCAGTCCCGCATGGCCGCCGCATGGTCACCGTTGGGATTGGGATATCCCACGCCCTGAACGATGCTCAGGTGTCCCTCTTGATAGAGCCGCATGAATGCCTGCATCCGCGGATGGAAGCCCAACAGCGAGTCGATCTTGTGCACTTCCTTGGCCGCCCACCGCAAGGTAGGCCGCCGGCGGGCGTACTCGTCATCTTCATAGGGCACCACGGTATTCAGGCCGTCGTTGCCGCCGGCCATTTGGACCACGACCAGGATCGTATGGCCGTCGTCCTGCCGCGGCGCTGCAGCCAGGGCCGAACGGCTGAGAAACGCCGGTACAGCCGGACCCAGCGAACACAACGCCGAGGTACCTAGCGAGGTCTTCAGAAAGTCGCGGCGCGTAGTGAACATGGTTTTCCTCCCGATTTGGTCAAGCCAAGTGGAACTCGGGCAGCGTCACGATGGTCCCGGCCAATCGGCGCAGCCGACGCGAAAGATCGCCGCCGGCCGCGGCAACGTCCCGCAGCAGGCGGTCGCCAACGTCGGCCTCGACGTCTCCCTGCAGAAACAAGTCGAGCAGGAAACGTCCGGCCGGCTCGGGGTCCGGAAAGCCGTGCTTCTTGGCGATCGCCGCCGGATCGAGTTTGTCGCCGTAGGGTTCCGAGCCGGAGAGCAACGCCCCGGCCAGGTTGCTGCGGCCGATCAGCGTGGCACGGTTGATCCAATACTGTCCTCCCCGCCATCCCCGGACGGTCGGGGGATGGTACAGGTTCTCACCCAACGCCGCCAGGTCTTGACCCAACTGCGTGGTCGAAACCATCCCCTCCAGGCCACGGACGATCCCCAGGGCGAACTCCACCGGACTCTTGATCCGCTGCCGGTACGCGGCCGGCGAGAAGAACAGGTTCGAACGCAGCATCGTTTCCACCAAGGTGGCCACGTCGTAATCCTTGCGGAACGACTCGACCAGCGGTGCGAGCAGTGCGTCGTCGGATTCCTCGGTCTCACAGATCAGCCAGCGGTACAGCTTGCGAACCAACAACCGCGATACGGCCGGTTGCCCAAGCAGAATCCGAACCACGGCATCGGCGTCGAAGTCGCCCTCTTCGCCGAGGAACCGTTTCGTCCCCGTATCGTGCTCGCGCTCGATGTAGCGGAGTTGGCCCCGCAGGACGAACCAGCCGGTAAACGCCCGGGCGGCGCTGCGCAGGTCCTCTTCCGTGGCGTGGCCCGGTCCCAGGCTGTAGACTTCGACGATGGTCCGGGCCGGTTGCTCGTTGGGTTGGGCCTTGCGGTTGGCGGCGGCCTCCAGTCCCAAGAGGACGGCCGGATCGCGAGAAACGCTCTGCAGCAACGGGGCGAAACGGCCCAGGGCATGGCTGCGGAGCGACTGCACGTGCTTGTGCATCAACAGGGCGTTTTTCACCCTGGCGTTGCTGATGGCGAAATGGTCGTGCCAGAACAGCGTCATTTTCTCCAACAGTGGATGCGGCGTCTGCATCATTCGCCGCAACCACCATGCCCGCAGACCGTCGGCCGAGTCGGAGCCGGCAGTCGAGGCCTCGTACTCGTCGTAGGTTCGATGGAAGGCTTCGACGTCGGCGTCGGGACGCAACAACCTATCGACGGTGCGTTGCGGGCCGTCGGCCAACGCCTGCTGGAGCTGACCCCAATCGGCACCGAAGGCCGCGCGACGAAACAGGTGTCCCGCCCGGCGCAGGTCCCACGGCCGCTGCGTGTCCGGCTTGTAGGGTGCCCAGGCCCAATCGGGATCGATCGGCCTGCCGGCGTCCGGCGTACCGGGCGGTTCCGATCGGCCTTGGTCCGGGACGGTTCGGTTGTCGGCGAACATAGACGGCTCCCCTTTCTCCGCGAGCAGCGTCAGGGTAGATCCAACTTTAACTTCAGGTTTGCCTGGGGCCGTCCCTCGCGGCTTCCCACGCTGAGTTTCGCCTCGTCGAGGTACTTCAGCACGGCCAAGATCAGGTCTATCTGAGTTTCGGCTTCCGCTTGGGTGTTGCCTTCTTCGAGCATGTTCTGGCGGATCAAGTTCTCGCGATTGGCCGCCAGAATCGAGAGCAGCCCGGCCCCGTCGAGTTCCACCAGGCTGTGGGTCTCGGCCAGCGGCTTCGGCGTGCCGGCTTGCTCCTTCTTCAGCGCGTCGATCAAGTCCCCGGCGAGGCCTTCGGTGGAACTGAAGATGAGGTATTCGCCCTCGGTTGCCAAGGCCGGCCGGAAGTTGAAACGCGCGTCGACGTTCGTGCGATCGGCGTCTTTGGGCGATCGGAAATAGGCCACGGTGAACTTGGTGCCGGAGTGGACGGGCCGATCGATGATCAAGCCCGGCTGTGCCTGCTGGCCGCGTGTGAAGTTGATTAGCCCGACGGCCTTCTGCCACGCCTCTTCTACCACCTCGGCGAACTCGGCGGGCCGCTCGAGGTGAAAAACCGCCGCAAACGCGGGAAACTGAACCTGGGGCGTGCCCACGGCCGAATCGTAGTCCTGCTCGGCCACCACCACGCGGATTTCGGGCCGGGTTTCCCCAAAGACTTCCTCGGTCAGGTCCATCCCGCTGAAGAAGATCCCCATCATGTTCTCGAAGAAAATCAGCCCGGAAGTGCGTTCCGGAAACAGATCGTCTTTCGCGGCATAGAACCGGTGCAGGTCGCGATAGAGGCTGGCAGCGGCAATGCGGCGCGGCACCGCGAGATTCGGCAGCGCTCCTTCAGCGTCTCGGCTCGGCAATGCGAAGGCTGCGGGACTGTTCTCACCACCAGCCTTGCCGTCGACCACGGCGGAAAGCGACAGCGTGTCTTCCTCGACGTCCAACCCAACGGCCAGCCAACTCGAGTCGCGCAGGGCCTCCGTCACCCCGGCAAGCAACAGAGTCGCCAAGGGGTTGGAAGAACTCTGCGTCAGGAGATCCTTCACGGGAGGATGCTGCTTGAGCGGCTGTAAGTTCACGAAGGCCGAGGCCACCATGTCGCCGGAAAGGGCCGCCCGGGCATTCTGGTAGGCAGGCGACGAGGCCAGGCTCTGGCCGTCGGGTTTCGCGCGAAGGTCGAGGGCGGCCTTCAGCACTTCGGACCGATTGGCCAGCAGCAGCCGGTTGCCGAGAATGGCATGCGCTTCATCGCCGCCAAACGTCCAGCAGGTCGCACCTCGGTACTCTTCAGAAGCGACACGGCCCGGCTGCTCCTGTTTTTCCGCCTGGTTCTTCGCAAAGCCCAACAGGATCTCGTGCAGCCGCTGGAGCATTTGGGCGTCTTGGGCGTCGACGATCAACAACGCGCCGCCGTCGGCACTTGCCGCCAGCGTGACGCCGCCACCGACGAGCTTCCGCACACCCGTCGGCCATGGCGTATCGAGCGTCATCTCCAGGAACCGGACCACCTGCAGGAACTGCCGAAACCCCGGTTGCTCCGCTTGCTTCTGATAGGCCGGAAGGGAAGCGACGGCTTCGATCATCTTGGGATCGAAGGCCAAGTCGAGCAGGGCCTCCGGCTGAGAGACCTCCACGACGAAGATGGCCTCCGGGGAAATCCACCGATTGGCCGGCGGAAGCGAGTCGGCCGCCGACGCTCTCGGACATATCACCATCAACAAGACCAGGCCACACGCCCAAACCATTTTTCGGTGCATCAGGTTTCTCCTGCGGCAGAGAGTAGAAGATTCTCACCCAAGAACTGCAGCCCATCGCGCAACAGTCATGATACCGGCTGGCGACAACGCGCTCAATTACTCTATTTGCACCCACAATCGGCAGCATAGGTTATGCGCTTTTCGCAAGTTATTCGGGTTCCGTGCGCGTTTCTTAGCAGCATTGTTGAGAATAGCATTGTTGAGAATACTGTTGAGAATTTCGCAGAAACCGTGGAGAATCGCCTAGGTCCAGCGATAAGCCGCTTTCAACACGGCAAGTGTGGCTCGCGCCGGGCCGGCACCCCTCCTCCAGGTGGCTGCCAGAGGTAATTGGCCCGCAGCCGAGTCCCTCGACCTTGCCGTAACGCGATCCGGCTGTATGCTGGTAGAAGAACAAGCCTCTCAAGCTGGAGGTACTCGAACCAGCTTCGGTAGCGATGAATACGCCGGAGCGCCAAGAGAGCCTTCGAGCGCCGAAGTCAGAAGATCGGAAGTGCTTGCACACCTGGTGGTGGCCGCGGTCTTCAAAACCGTCGGGCGGCGCGTGATGCGCGTCGCCGGTGGGTTCGATTCCCATGCACTTCCGCCATTTTCTTCCCCGGTTTTTCCGCTGTTTTCCGCGAATTCCCGAGGTTTTCCGTTCCCGGGCTGTCCGGTGGCCGTTTGGGCGTTCACTGCACCGGACTGCACGAGGGTGCTTGATTCTGGGTCCTTTAGCGCCACACAAAACGCCACACTCTGCGCCATGCTTTCGGCCACATTTCTCCGGCCGTCGGTCCCGGTCGCCCGCTGGGGCTGCTCTGTCGGTCCGGATAGGTCTGGCAATCGCCCGAGGGCCTCGCTCAGGTCTTCCCACAGCGAATGCGTGTACCGGTCCATGGTGAGGGTGATGGTCGAATGCCGGGCCAACAACTGGGCAACTTTCGGATGGGACCCGCTGCTGGCCAGATTCGTGATGAATGTATGCCTCAGGGCGTGGAAATCGGCCACTCGGCCGGACTCGTCACGATACACCAGGAACGACGAGGATTCGCGTCTGTTGCGTTCTTCCAGGGTCGGGGCTGTATCTATCCATTCAGCCCGAGCGGCCGCCAAATCGGCCCGTACGACCCCTGCGAGCCTGTCTTTCTGGGGCGTGGCGAACGCGGCTGCCTCGGGAAGTTTCTTGGCCAGATGCTCCCTTAGAAGGTCGGCTGTGTCGGGGCGAAGGGGAAGCACATCCAGCCGCCGGCGCTTCGAGTATGCCGCCTCGACCGTCACGGTTGCGGGTCTTGCGGTAAAGTCGAAACTGGACCGGCTGAGCGTACGGATTTCCTTCGCCCTCAGACCGCTTTCCAGTGCCAACCGATAGATGAGATACCGTTCCGCGCCGCAAACCCCTGCCTGCTCTGGGCCGGCAAGCGTGGTTCGCAGCAGCCAGCGGGTTTCCTCAACCGCAAGCGCCCGCCGGTCATGTCGCCGGTCGGTCTGGACGTTCTGGCCCTGCAAATGCTCCAACGGCGACCGGTTTGCCCGGCCGTCGCGTACCATCCACTTGCAGAACTGCTTGATAGCTTGCAGATAGAAATTGCTGGTCTGGATACTCAGCCCGTTGCCGCCGTCACGTAACTCCGCCAAGCACGCTTGCACCTTGGAGGCGGATAGGTTATTCCAGAACTGAAACCTGCACTTCTTGACGAGTCGTCGTGCTCGATTGGCAACCAGCCGGGCATGTTTCTCCGTGTCCCCTTTGGCCGCCAAGGCTGCCTGAAAATCGTCCAAGTGTGCGGCCAAGAACTTCCCGGCTGCCACGCTTTCTCCGCTCAGCAAACCGATTGCTGCCAGCCGGTCGCGCAGCTTGGGCGGCATCGACTCCAACCACCGCCCCAGCGCGGTATCGGGCGATTCTCCGTTCGACCGGCACGCCACCAGCCGTTCTATCTTTCGACCCAGTTCCTCGCTTTGCTTCTTGTCCGTGAATGCCGGCAGCCGGCGGATACTTTCCAAGTGGTCCCGGAATTCGACGTACCATTTTGCGTAGGGTTTCTTCTGACCCGACTTGGTTGTCCGGGTCGGTCTGAACACTCGCATCCTCTCACCTTACCTTTCAGATTCCGCAGGAAGCCTCAGGAACGCTTCCGACCGCGATGGACCACTTCCAGGTCGAACAGTTCCCCGAGCCTGTCCAGGGTCAACGTGGTCAGCCCTCGCTCGCCCGACATGAACCGGCTTAGAACCGATTGTTCGATACCGGTCTGTCTGGCGATTTCATACCGGCTCATTCCGCTGGATTCGATGAGCCGGCGAATCTGGTCACTTAGGGTCGGTTTTTGTTTGCGTTTCTTTCCCATACTCCCGATTATCGGCATCACTTGCCGTGTGTCAAGTAGACTTCCGGAAAAAGTCAGAGCGGGGCCAGATAGCGGTACCGGCTGGCCCGGCGTTCTTCTCGGCTCCCCCTCGATTCCAGCTTGATAATCCCGTCGTGCCGTAATCCTCGAAGCCAACGGGATGCTGTGGCGTGATGGATGCCGAGCAACCGGCCAGCCGTCCGGGTATCGAGGAAGAACGACCCGGCACCGCAGGCCCGCTGCAACTCTCGACATAGAGCCACCAACCATCGCAGCTGTGTTTGTTCGTACTGCTTGGCCACTTCGGGCACTTCCGCCTCGACTGCTTTCGCAAACATCATGGCAATGGGCTCCTTTCCTTTGGGGAACTTCACCTTCCCCCAAGATTCGGCGAAATCGAACCAACTTTCCTCGAAGGGCTTGGTGTGAATATGCGGCAAAGCCCTCTTGTGCCATTCTCTCACGTAGGGCTTCAACTCGGCAATCGGGGCATCGGCCAACCCGGGCAGGGCTTTCAATTCCCTGGCCAACTCGAAAAGCAGCTTGTGCCGTTGTCGGGTTCCGGTGGGCAGCGTCCGAGAAATCGCCGCTTCCACCTGCCGGTGCAACAGAGAGTGCCGAGACGCCAGAGAGTCCATAAGACATTCAGTGGGTGGTTTTTTTGTAGAACATTCATCCACACACCTAAATGTCTTCTGGTTACTCTGGTCTCCTCGGGCTTCTACGTTCTCTCTGGCCTCTCTGTTGCATGGGAAAAATCCCGAGCAGTTCAGGTCGATGGCCGGCACCTCGTCTCCGAGCGGGACAATCCAGCGGTAGCTTGTGCCGTTGGGGTGTGGCGACGGGGGAACGAGACAGTAGCCGGCTCCCCGCAGTTCTCCATCATCGAATTCGAGGATTGCCCCACCGGTCTTGCTCACAGACCGAATCTGCCCGATATCGGCCCTTGCGTAGACGTGGCGTCCGGGGCGTCCGGTTTCGGCCGTGGGGAGTGTTCTGGCCAAGTCGGGATGTTTGGCTTCCCATCGTCCATAGCTGGTCATGTCGTCGAAATCGCGGCACACCAGACCGCCGGAGACTTCCCCCATTATGACAGCCAGGGCCTTTTGCCCGTTGCCCGAGAACCACCGCCGGATGGTCGTCTCCTCGGGCCGTTCGCTCTGGTAGGGCTTCCAACTTCGACAAGCCGGTTTCTTTGTTCCTGGGCGAATCGGAATGACCGACCAGCCGCGCCGATGGTATTCCAGCGCGATCTTCAGCACCGAACCTTGACTCGCACGAGAACTGCTCGCATCATGCATGTGCAACCTCCAAGGCGTCGTGCTGAGTTTCGCCGGCCAGCACGACGCTTTGTTCTTTTACTTCCTCCACGACGGAAAACGCAGGTAATTGTAAAGAACCCGTCCTCATGGTCCCCGTTTTCTTGCTTGCGCGTTTCGTCGGGACGTACGTTCCTTACAATTCTTGGCAGCCACCTCGGAGACAATCCGATCCCATGGCGTCGCAGAATCGTCTTTCAGTCGCTTGCGGATTATGCGCTCCAGCGTTTTGGGAATCTCCACCTTCTCAGCTTCCTCAGCGGCAGCTTGGGCGATCTTTTCCAAGCGTGCGTTGACATACTCGATTTCGGTGGCCCATCGGTAGGCAGCTTCTAAGGTCTTGCCATCCGGGATGACCTTCTTGATTCCATGTTCATGGAGTTTGGATTCGATCCACTCGATCAATTGCTCCGAAGTGAAGGCATTCAACTCGACACGATGACCACGTTTGCCCCAGTGTGGACACAGGAACTTGATTTCCTCTTCGGTGGCGCCGCGGCGGAGAAGCAATCCCGCCGGGCTGGATTTGTAATACACCTCCTCTGATTCCAGGTTCCATGCCTCGGCATCCGCCAAGCGCAACCCCAGATCAATCACCTGGACTCGGTTCCGGAATTGGTAACGCTCGCTGTTGTGTCGCAGCGTGTGGACGATGGAAAAACCTGCTTGGTCAAAGTCGCGGAGAACCAGTAAAGGCACGCCGTCACTTTCGCTGCACAGAGTGTCGACCATCTGCCGAGCCGCTGTCACCGACATGCCTTTGGTGGACATGATCCCAATGTCGTAGCGTTCGGCCAGTTGAACCTGCTGGAACAACGGCATGAAACCCTCTTTTTCGATGAACATGATGGCGTTGAAGCGGTGTTGCGGTCCGCAAGTGGGATAGGCGCTGTTCTTGAACTCGAAGTTCGCAACGTCGCCCACGGCGTGGCTCCGAACGTCTCCCAGATACTTGCGTACGTCCAGCGTGCCCAGCGCCACCGTCTTTTCGGTATGTGGTTCGTGGAAGTGTCCACGTGGATCGTACGCCACGTCCCAAGCAGCCGTTTCGGGGTGGCGTTTCATGTAGCCCGGCAAGAGAGTCTGCGTGAAGTAGTTGGAGTCCAGCTTCTGGACGTCATCGACCAATTCGAGTATCTTGCCGCGAGCGGCGTACATGATCTGGCGAGCCAGTGCCGGGTATTTCCCATTGCTGCTGGCCTTGTTGTACGCCTCCTCCATGACCTGTTCGGCCGCGTCAATCAGTGTGACTCGTGGAGGCGCGGACCAGACATAGCTTCGCCTCGTGCGCGCCGATGCTCTACGCTCTTCGGCTTTCCTCTGCTTCGTCCACTTTCTGGTGACTGCATTGACGCTCTTGATGATGCTATCCGCTTTCATGGTTCTCCCCTCTTTGGCCTTTCATTTGATTACAACGGCGCTCTTGCCTCGGTCGGTGTATTGAACACGGGGGCACGCACAGTGCAGAAGAAACACGATCGGTTCGTCGGAACCGGCGTACTGTTTCTCAAGCAGGGCCGCCAACCCATCGCCATACGAGCTGCCCAGCGTACGAAACGGGTTTACGATGCTGGCCGTCCAATTCACGCCCGTTATGATGCGGCGCTCGTCTTGACATTGCTCGCCGCGCCATCCGAATGCGGTCTCGATGACTGTGGGCAAGCCTTCGTCGTCTACCTCAAGCACCTTCCCGTACTCGAAGCTATCCATCTCGCACCCTAGGTCCTGAAACCGTCGGGCGATGTGGTCCTTGCCGATCACGCCAAGCGCAGCCGGCTTGACCGGCTTGCTCTGCTTCTGCATGGCAGTAAGGAGTCTTGCGACAACATCGTGCCGCAGACCCTCGCCATTCGTCAGATCGGAAAGGTTCGTCCTGGCCAACCCGGTCGCTTCCAGGACGGCCTTCTGCTTCGCGGTGCCAGTGAGACCACGAAACTCCTTGACCAACTCCCGGACAGACCGGTCGGTGCCGTGGTCCTGGTCATGAGCGATGTAGGCCGCAACCAGTCGCTCGAAATGTTCCTGGCCGTACCAGTGTGGCGAAGTTGGATCGCTCGGACGCCACTTCGCCCAGTCTGGCGTGGTGGCCTCCGTTTGAGTCCGCTCACCAAACCAGTCGATGGTCAGCGTCAAATGGGGGTTCAGGAGCGTGAAATCGTCTGCAAGTTGTAAGAACTCGTCCTTGGCGTCGGTCAGGATCAAGCAAGCTGAATCCGGCCACCACAGCTTGATGGTGGTGCCGCTTTTTACATTTTGGGCCGAGTGGGTCTCGCGCTGGATGACTGGTTTCTGGCGGATCGGGTCCACGGCAAAGGCGATCTCGTGGCGTTGGCCCCGGGCCGACACATCGACCCGACCACGGTCGCCGTCCAGGACGAATGGCATCGCCACCAGCGTCTTCAGCGCATTGCCTTGGGCTCCCCGATCCGGAGCGACATACGCTTCTCGGCTTGAGGCTCGGACGGAGAAGTTGAGCACGCCATCGACCGTATCGGTTGGAATGCCCGGGCCGTTGTCGGACACGGCAATTCCGTCCCGATCCACCACGATCGTGATCTCGGGGGCCACGCCGGCTTCTTCGCACGCATCCAGGGAATTGTCAACCAACTCCTTCAGCGCGACTCGGGGCCACTCTTCTTTCTCGTGGCCGATCTGTGCAATGAGTTCCTTCTCGCTGCAAAACTCCAACAGCCGCGAGGTTTCAAACGTCGTACGGTTCAGTTTGTCGGAACTCATTGAGGCAACCTCCCCCGGATCGTTTCCGGTCGAACGTTGCCTCGACGACTGTTTCCTGCTAACATGACCTGAGTCTCCTATGTTTGTGACGTAGGACTTGACCACGGCCCCGGCGTCTTGCCCACGCGCGGGGCCTCTCTTGTTTACGGACTTACTGCCTCTCCTGACGCATCGCCTCCCATCGCGAACGTTCGGGGGCACCCGCGTCTAGCCATTCCTGCAACTGCTGAAGATTCCAGCGCACAGCTCTGCCAAAGCGAAGGGGACGAGGGAGCCGGCCGCTAGAATTCAGCGCCCAAAGATGTCGCTCGGAAATGCCTAAGAGCTTGGCCACATCAGCAGCAGGCAAGGCCAAGCATTCTGGTTCGGGATGGTGCTTTGTGTTGCTCATGCCTGCATAATAAGCAGGCTCAGGCAACAGTCGAGAGAAGCCAGACCTTCAGAGAAGGGATTCGACAAGAGTCATGTCGTCTCATGCGATTACATGTCATTTCGTGTCGTGTCGTGGCTCTTCAGCGAGTCGCTTGGTGTTAGCCAAAGCATACTGTTTCTGCGAGCCGAACCAGACACGATACTTCCGAGAGTGAACTTTCACTATCCACCAACCAGTCTTGCCATGAGGTGGTCCCCAAAAGCTGGACCAGGGACCAAGCTAGGATTTGTGGGCGTTTTTGGCTAGGATTTGGCCGCAGGCAGTGGTCGAAGATCAAAGGAGTGAGCGAATGGCCAAGCGAAGGAAACGCCACGCGGCGGCTACGAAGGCGAAGGTGGCAATTGCCGCAATCAAGGAAAGGAAGACGGTCAGCGAATTGGCAAGTCAGCACTCGGTGCATCCGACGCTGATTCACCAGTGGAAACGTCGGGTGCTGGAAGGAGCGGAGGAACTGTTCGCGGACGGTCGCCCGGCGCGAAATCGTGACGACACGGCCCGGCGCGAGGCAGAGCTTTACCAGCAGATCGGCCGCTTGAACATGGAACTCGAGTGGTTGAAAAAAAAAGCTGCCCAATTCGACTAGCCGGCGTCGTTCATTGATCGACGCCGAGGATGGCGACATTAGCATTCGACGGCAGTGCGAGCTACTGAGATTGCCGCGATCGTCCTACTATTATGAGCCGGCGAGCGAGTCGAAAGAAAACCTTCGGCTGATGAGGATCATCGACGAGCAGTATCTGCGGCATCCGACCTTCGGTCGCCGCAAAATGACCGATTGGCTTCGCCTACAAGGATACGAAGTGAACCCCAAACGCACTCGGCGACTGATGCAAATCATGGGACTTTTCGCGGTTTACCAGAAGCCGAAGACCACCTTGCGCAACAAGCAGCACAAGCTCTATCCGTATCTGCTGCGGGATGTCCCGATCACGCATCCGAACCACGTCTGGAGCACGGATATCACGTACATCCCCATGCGTCACGGCTTCATGTACCTGGTTGCAGTCATGGACTGGTACAGCCG
>Ga0307379_10006735_pt1 | contig 15739 bp, 11 predicted proteins | sample UN2MG_FD_202237 | JGI IMG/M metagenome (GOLD analysis project Ga0307379, IMG submission 202237) | Soil microbial communities from Risofladan, Vaasa, Finland - UN-2 | ecosystem: Environmental > Terrestrial > Soil > Coastal area > Acid sulfate soil | place: Finland: Risofladan, Vaasa | collected... | reverse complement strand
CCATGATCAAAGCGCGCGCTTCGGGTGAGCGGGCGCGGCGAGCGGGCTGTTAGCAAGGTGTGGACGAGTCTTTTTTTTCGCTTCCAAGGCTCTCTGTTGGAAGGCGTTGTCGGCTGTGGATAAGTAAAGGGGTGCTTTGTCGTTGACCAAATGCCGATATGCGGCTAAATTCACGTCTCGTTCTCTGCAGCACTGAGTTCGATTTTAGTGGTGCGTATTCCGCCTGGGCTGTCACTGGCCGGGCAAACCGCGGCAATCAGTGCATTTGAGGGACGAAATGCCCATGGATAGCGCAACGGGAGCGGTGTGCGCGGACGGAACCTTCATGCGACCTGTCCTATCGGCGTTGCAGGAGCGCATCGGCCCGCAGAAGTTCAACGCGTGGTTCAGGCATGGGGCCCGGGTGAGCATCGAGAGCGGCCACGTACGTGTGGCGGTCCCTAACCTATTTGTCGCTAAGTGGATAGAGAATCACTACCAGTCGGACATCGGCGCGGCGGTTCAGCAGTGTACCGGAACGCCCATGGATGTGATTGTCTCGGTTGACCCGTCGCTGACGGGCGCCGTGAGGAAGACGCAGCTCAATAGCCAGGCGGAGATCGTCCACAAGGCGGCCGAGGGGCGGCTTCGCGGGGTCCGCTGGTCCTCGCCGCCTCTGCGATATCGCTTGGAAGACTTCGTTGTGGGCAAGAGCAACAGGCTTGCGCATTCGGCCGTCACAGCCCTTGCCGACGGCGGGCCGTGTGCCTTCAGCCACGTGTTCGTGCACGGGGCCTGCGGGGTCGGCAAGACCCACCTGCTGCAAGGCCTGTGCGATATGGTCTTGCGCGCGCCGCGGGGCGGCCCGCCGGTCCACTGGCGTTTCGTTACCGGGGAGCAGTTCACCAACGAGTTCGTCTCGGCGATCCGCCGAAACCAGGGCGCGCGGTTTCGCGCGCGGTATCGCCAGTTGGACCTGCTGGCGGTCGACGACGTGCACTTTCTGTCTGCCAAGAAGGGCACGCAGGACGAGTTGCTTCACACGTTCAACGCGATTCAGTCGGCGGGCAAGCGGGTCGTGTTGGCCAGCGACGCCCACCCGCGCCTGGTGAGCCAGTTCAACGAGCAGCTCGTCAGCCGGTTCATGTCCGGCATGGTCGTGAAGATCGAGCCTCCGGACGAGGGGCTGCGGCTGGCGATCTTGGCGCGGCGCGCCGCTGCGATGAGGCTCCAGGCGGGTACGGAGGTGCTTCGGTATATCGCGATGCATATTCGGGGGTCGGTCCGCGAGCTTGAGGGCGCGTTGTTCAAGCTGGCTGCCGTCGCGGCGCTGCACGAGGGGCGCGTCACCATAGAGCTGGCCAACGAGGCGCTCGCCGACCACTTGGCCCGCACGGAAAGCGCCATCACGCTGGGCGACATCGAGGCGGCGGTGGCTGCCTTCTTCGGTCTGAGCCCGGCCGACATGCACTCCAGCCGGCGGACCCGCACCATATCCGTCGCCCGACGGGTGGCGATGTTCTTCGCACGCCGGCACACACGCATGAGCTTCCCCGAGATCGGTCGCTTCATGGGCAAGAACCACTCCTCCGTGGTCCTGGCGGTGCAGCGGATGGAGCAACTGCTGGCGCAGGGGCAGGATCTGACGTGGCTGACCCCCGCGGGGACTAGGACGATGCCGGCCGCCAAGGTTGTGGAGGTCCTTTCCGAGCAATTCGGCTGATGCGCCGAACGGAAACGGCGCGTTCTGTGTGCGGTTATTCACGGACGGGCGTCCGGACAAGGATGTCCGGACGCCGTAGTATTCCCGTCGCCGATACACCCCGGACGTAGAAGGATATGATGCACCACGTCTGCGCTTGGCGCGGTGGCGGGAATGGGGGATGATTGGCGTCGGCCCGTTGGGCTGCTGTCTGTGCACCACCATCAGGGCCTCGAGGCCCGGAAAGGGGAGCCGCAATGAGACTCGGTCACTTCCTGCCGGTGGCAGCCATGCTTGTGGCTTTGGTCATGGGTATCCTGGTTGCGGCAGACGGCGAAACCAAGCCAGCCGCCACGCAACCGGCGTCCGACAACAAGGCCAAGGAAAGGGATATCCGCATACTCCTGCACATCTCCGGATCGGGGAAACTGGGGATGCAGGTTCTGAACAGCATGTTCGACAACTACAAGAAATCCTATCCGTCGGTGGAGGAGGAGTTCTGGACCGCATTGAAGAAGGAGTTTGACGCCAACGGCTTCGTTGAGATACTGGTCCCGATCTACGCCAGGCATTTCACGCACGAGGACATCACGGGCCTGATTGCCTTCTACCGGACCCCCCTGGGCAGGAAGCTGGTTGCCGTTCAGCCGAAGCTCACCGCCGAGGCGATGACGGCTGGCGCGGAGTGGGGCAAGAACGTGGCGTTGCGCGCGTTGAAGAAAATTCGCGAGCGCAGGAAACAGGGCGGGGAGGACTTCTGACGCGCATTGCGTTCAGGACTCGTGCGTCTGGGGATCGCGCAGCACCGTGTGGGGCTTCAACAGCCCGTCGGCGGGGTCAAACCGCGCGATCGCGAGAAGGCGGCCCTGTGGATCGACGACGCCAAGCTCTGCGTCTTCGGATTGGCCACGAACGCGAAGGGACTTGCCGAACGCCAGCAGGGCTGCCTGCTGTTCGTTCACGGTGATCTTCGGCAGGGCGGCTAGCGCCGTCAGAGGCGACAGCAGGTGCTGCGTCGGGTCGAGCCGGTCCGGCGCGATCGCGTCGGCTGCGCGGAACGGCCCGACCTCCGTTCGCTCCAGGCGCGAGCAGTACGCCCCGGCGCCGAGCTTGACGCCGATATCGCGCGCCAGGGCGCGGATATACGTCCCGCCGCCGCAGCGGACGTCCAGCTCCAGTTTCGGGTAGGCGTACCGCACGATCCGCATCTCGTGCACGACGACCCGGCGGGGGGGCAGGTCCACCTGCCGCCCGCGGCGCGCCAGCTTGTAGGCCCTGCGGCCGTTCACGTGCACCGCGGAGTGCGCAGGGGGCGTTTGCATGATATCGCCGACGAAGGCCTCGACGGCCTGGCGGACGGCCTGCTCGTCGCCTTCCGCGGCGCCGGGCGAGGGGGTGATCTGGCCCTGGGGGTCGTCGGTCGTGCTCGTCGCGCCCAGTGTCACTTCGGCCAGATAGCGTTTGTGCTGGTCCTGAACGTAGCGTGCCAGCCGCGTGGCGCGGCCGACAGCGAGGACAAGCACGCCTTCGGCGAACGGGTCGAGCGTGCCGCAGTGGCCGACCTTGACGCCGCGACCTATTCGCCGCCTCACCTGTGCGACGACGTCGTGGCTGGTCGGCCCGACCGGCTTGTACGCGTTCAGGAAGCCCAACATGCCCGCAAGCATAGCGGCCGACACGGGCGGTATAAAGACGGCTCCGGTCCGCGGCACGTGCGCCGGCGCGCCGCGAGGCGTGGCGCAGTTGCCGCTGGCGGCCACTGGCAAGCGTGAACTGCTCTAATGCTACGCGAGCAGCTTTGCCGATAGACGCCCAGCGGCGCAAGAACCATTCCATGAAGAGTTCATCGTTACAGCCGGTTCATCTCAAGACGGCTCGCAGGCGGCCGCGCAAGTGCTTCGACGTTTCGCAGGCCGGCCGGTCGCTTGTTCTGGTGCGGCGGATCGTGGCCGATGTGGTCCGCGCTCACTCGCAGCTTGATGAGCTTCAGGAGACGATTGAAGCCGCCCAGGCTAGCGGCCGGCGCTCACTGGTGCGCGAGGCCCACGGCGACATCCTCCGCGCGGCGGAGGAGATCCGATCCTGCATGGCCGAGCTTCGCGACGTCGGCGCCGAGCTTACGGACTGGTCACACGGCAGCGTGGACTTTCCGGCCGTGGTGAACGAGCGCGAGGTCCGCCTGTGCTGGCGGCTGGACGAGCCCCACGTGCGCCACTGGCACGACGCAGGGCAGACCTGCGCCGAGCGCAGACCAGTTCAGATGCATCTCTCCTCAACACCACAAGCCGACGGATAGCCATTCGTCGGCGCTGACTCCGCCGGCTTGTCTCAGCCCCACTGCTCCACGATATCGCCCGCGGCGTCGGGCATGACGCCGACAAGCCGCGCCAGGTCCAGTATGGTGAACCGCCCGCGCATCTCGTGCGCGTGCAGGAACGCCTGGGTCAGTTTTTCGCGCGTGCATCCTATGTCCTCGGCGCGGCAGGCGGCCTCCGCGCGGCGCAGGCAGTCGGCGATCCTGGCGGGCGGGCGCAGCATGGCCGACAGCTCGCGGCGGAGCTCGTCCCAGGCGCTTGCCTCAGCGAGCTTGGCGGCGGCGGCCTTCAGGCGGTCGGCCTTCTGCGCGTGGTGCCCGGCGATCACGTCGGCGAGAGGTCCCCAGAAGGCCGCGTCCGCCCCCTCAAGCGGCACGGTGAACCGTGGCGACTCGACCTTCAGCACCCGCTCGTAAAGCGCCGAGGTCAGGATCGTGCCGACGCCCACCTGCCGCCCGTGAAGGTCGTGCTCGAAGCCCCCGACGGCGGCTGTCATGTCCAGCGTGTGCGAGATGAGGTGCTCGGCGCCAGATGCGGGCTCGGACGACTCGGCCATCGTCATGGCGATCCCGGTCAGCAACAGCGCGTCGAACAGGGCGGCTATCGCCGCGGGCTCGCCGCGGCGGATGCCCTCGGGATTGTCGAGATACAGCGGCTCGATCTCCGCGATAAGCCCCACCGAACGGGCGCAATAGTAGTCGCCGAAGAGCACGTGGTTCATCCGCCAGTCGGCCGAGCTCACGCTCTTGGCCAGCACGTCGCCCAGCCCCGAGGCGGTCAGCTCGTATGGCGCGGAGCGCAGGACCGCCGGGCTGGAGGCGACGGCCGCGGGCGGACGGGCGCGGACGACGACCTTGACGCCCTCGACGGCCGTAGAGATATTTGCCGCGGCGTAGCCGTTCATGCTGGCGGCCGTCCCGAACGTCACCGCGGGGAGATCGCGCTCGAAGGCGATCCACTTGCCGAGGTCGCTGATCACGCCGGCCCCGACGGAGACGATCAGGCCCGGCTGGTCCATGCGGGCGTTCAGCGCGTCCTTGGTCTGCTCGTCGGTGACGGGCGAGCCGCCGCCCGGCCGGTCTTCCAGCAGCACCTCTTGCACCTGCCAGCCCGCCGCGCGAAGCACGCCGCCGACCTCCGCACCGGCCGCGGCGCGGGTCCGCACGTCGAACAGGATGCACGCCCGCCGCCCGCCGCAATGCCGCGCGCACAGATCGGGCATGCGCTCGATTGCGTCGTCGCCGTAGAGCGCCTCCCGCGGGTCGATGCGGTGCGTCCGGCCGCACTCGCAGGAGACTGTCCTGCCGACGAGGTTGGATGTCTCCATCATCGGTCCTGTTCGCCGCAGAGGCGCAGAGGGTAACAGACGGGGGGATAGAAGCAAGGTTGGGGATTGCTCATCCCATGGGCGGTCATCTCCGTGTCGCGTGTGGCGGTCCGGGGCTTTCGTTTCTCAGTCTCTGCATGCTCTGCTTTTTGCATAACTCGGCGTTCCACACAAGTTCAGCCTGTCGTAGGCCTTGCGGCCCGAAGGGCCGCGATTCACCAGCCCAGGGCAAAGCCCTGGGTGTCGGGTCCGCCAGTCTCACCGAGCCCTGAAAGGGCGCCACAACGGAGGGTCTCGCCCCCACAGGGCTTGGGCGCGGTCGGCGCTGTCGCCCCAGGGCTCCGCCCTGGGCTAATGAATGTAAGCCTTTCAGGCTTAGCCACCTGCCAGTCGCAGACCAGCGCGGCTGACTCATGCAAAAAGCTGCGTGCTCTGCGTCTTGCCGAAGGCATCCCTTCGGGACTGCGGCCCATCGCCTAGAACTTGCGGCTTCGCTCCAGCACGTCCTTAAGGCGCGAGCAGACCTTTGTGACGTCCTTGTCCTTCAGCTCCAGTATGTCGCGCAGGGCCTCGCCGATGGCCGGGATGTACTTCTCAATGTAGCTGCGCTTCTGCATCTCCCGATGGATTCGCACGGTCCTGCGCACGTGCGCGCCGAGTCGCCGCCCACACTCCTGAAGCGCCAGCCGCAGCTCCTTGAGAATCTCCGGATACGAGGCGATGGCCTCCTTGGACTCGCTGGTGAACGGCACCCATACCGAGGCCATGTGCACCACGACGGTCAGGTCGCCGCTCGGCAGCGCCCCGCGCGACTGCGCCAGGCCGTACGCCTTCCAGTTCGTTCCGACCACGGCCTTGTGGATCGCACACGCGCCAGGCTGATATAGGAGCGGCACGCGGTTGGCGAAGCGTATGAGCTTCGCCAGCGACTGCTCGGGGGGCTCTTCCTTCGCCTCGGGGGCGGCGGGCTCGGCGAAGAGCTTTTTCTGCCTTGGCTTCTTGCCGGCCGCTTCGGGCTTGTCGGGCTGTGGGGGCCTGCCGTAGGCCAGTGCCGCCTCGATGATGAACGGGTTGCCGCGATAGACTGCCGGGCTGCGCGTGGAGGCCGTGTAGAACTCGGCCGCCACGACCTGCTTCAGCCCGGCGACCAACTGGTCCTCGCCGATCGGGACGACGCAGTTGGTGGCGGGCGCCATGATCTTGACGTTCTGGATGGCCTGATAGACGGCCTTTGCGGCCTCGCCGTTCAGCCGCCCGCAGCGCGTCGTCGGCTTGAGGCCCGCCTGCTGAAGCACCTGCCCGGCCACCCGCGGCGAGACACGCGAGAACTCCTTTGTGAGGAACTGGTTGATCGTGCGGGCCTTGGTGTCCTGGAGCATCTTTATCAGCAAGCCCAGCTCCACCCCCTGGGGATGTGGGCGGATTTCCTTCGGCACAGGCGGCAGTTGCTTGGAGGCCGGCTCGTAGCGCTGCTCGCGCCCGTCGGGCGCGTGGTAGCTCAGCGTTACGTGTGGGTTGGCGATGGCCGTCTGCTGGAGGTAGTCGTCCACGCTCTGGCGGCCTTTCTGGTAGCGGGCCTCCAGCTCGATCTCGACGCGCGTGCCGCGGGGCGAGTCCCAGTCGCTCTTCTCGTCCTTGATAATGACGGGCTTGTTCGCCCGCGTGTCGATCTGAAGCTCGTAGTAGTGTGCCGGGCTGCGAGGCCCGGTCCGCGAGGTGATGCCGACCGGCCGGCCCGTAGTCAGTAGGCCGTACATGCCCGCCGCCGAGATGCCGATTCCCTGCTGCCCGCGGCTCATCCGCAGCCGGTGGAACTTGCTGCCGTAAAGCAGCCGCCCGAAGATGTGCGGTATCTGCTGGCGGACGATGCCCGGGCCGTTGTCCTGTACGGCGACCTTGAACTGCGTCTCGGAGAGCTGCTCGATCCGGATCTCGACGACCGGCAGGATGCCCGCCTCCTCGCAGGCGTCCAGCGAGTTGTCCACCGCCTCCTTGATGGTCGTCAGAAGGGCCTTGCGCGGGTTGTCGAAGCCAAGCAGGTGGCGGTTCTTGGCGAAGAACTCACTGACGGAGATGCTGCGCTGGGCCTTGGCCATTGACTCTGCCGTCGCGTGAACGACCTTGCGCTTGGTCTTGGCGGGAGGCTTGCCCGATTTCTGGACAGACGTTTCGGCGGGCGGCGGCGTCTTGGATTTCGCCTTGCGCGTTTGGCACGCACCGCGCTTCTTCGTGGACGCGGGTCTCTTGGCGGGCGTGGTTATCTGCGCCGCCTTCCGGCGAGGCGTGCTGCGTGATTTCCTCTTCACCGCGCTGACTGCCATCCGTGGCTTCACTCCGCGGCGCATTTGCCGCAGTGGCGACAGTACCTGCACGGCGGCGCTTCGTCAAGCGCGCCCACATCGGCCTTTGCGCGATGGAGGGACGCGCTCTGTCGCGTCCGGGAATAGGCCACGACGGAGCGTGGCCCTCCAATCATCACCTCGTCAACAGATACCACATCGTGCCGTACTCGGCCTTCAGCTCGATGCTGGGGACCTTGCCCTCGGCGATCGGCACCTCAGGGCCGGCTGTGCCGCCGGGCTTCAGCCCATGGCAGGTCCAGTTGCCCGCCGCCAGCCCAGCCAGCCAGAGCGTGCCCTCGACGGCCTCGATCCGTGTTGGCGGGCCGCCCCAGTCGCGGCCGACAGTGCGCCTGTCGGCGGCGAACTTCATCTCCGCGTTCTCGCATCGCCCGCATGCGGTAACAAGCACCTTGCTGCTGTCCGCGAGCTTGCCGCCGTCCACGGCGGTCACGGTAAGAATGGCAAAAGCGGGGCGCGTCAGGTCCAGGCGGCCTTTGAGTTCCTTGGCGCCGGGCCTGCCGATGAGGATTCGCGCCCCCGGCCCTTCGACGTGCAGACTCCCGGACGATTCGCCCTCGACGCTCCACGACAGGTGCGAAAGCTGCGACAGTGGACTTCCTGATCCATCGGAGCGGCCCGTCAGCGCGAGAGATAGACGGTGGCCCTTCCAGTCAATCTTCGGGTTGATCCGCAGCGCAACCTCGTGCAGGTTTCGTTGGTGCCGGTGTTGCAGTGTCGCCAGCGCGGACAGGCGGTCGGCTCCGTCGGCGAGGCCGAACGTGAACCCGTGGCCCAGCGGCGTGAGGCACTGCGTCCGGAAGATGGCGGCCCCCGCCGCGACGAAGCCCCACTTGGACGGGTTCATGTCGATGTCGAAGAAGCTGCGGAAGTGGCGGCGCTTCCAGTCGCCGTCGTGGTTGTACGCGAACAGCCAAACGCCGTCCCAGTCCTGGAGCGCTGCCACGGAGGCAATCGTGGGCACGCACTCGGCCTGGTAGTCGCTGGGGGCGGGGTGGTTGTACTCGCTGACGGTGTAGGGCTTGCCGGCAAGCCTCGATGCGGCCAATCGCCCGAACGGCGCTTCGTTGAGGTGATCGACGGTGGCGGATTGCTCGACGGTCCAGTTGGCGGGGTCCCACGGCCGGCCCGGAAAGTGCGGGTGGTGCCAATAGGCGTGGTTGTCGATGTAGTCCATGTCCTGCTGGCCCCACAGGCCCAGCGGCCCCATGGCCATCGTCCCCGTCACGAGGGCCTTGCAGCCGAGATCCTTTTTAATGAACGCGTACATGTCGTCGAAGTAGGCCTTCTCGGTCTCGGCCAGGAACTTCATGCGGTCCAGCGCGCGGGCGTCGGTCTCGCCGCTGCCGAAGAGGGCCACGTTCTTCGCCTCCAGCGACTCGTCCTTAACCAGCCCCTCGCGCCCGCCGGGACGGAACTCCACGTCGGCCAGCTCGACCGCCACGTCCGACTGACCCAGGCCGAAGTTCACCCGCGCGTTGTCGTCGGCCGCGGAGACGGTCCCGCCCGCGCGGAACGTCTGCCATTCGGGTTTGAGCGCCACCGTCCGGCCAAGCCCAAGCACCTTCCACGGGCTGTGCGCCTGGCAAACGTTGTAGTAGATGTCCCTGGGCTTGTCGGCCCGCGCGCGGAAGGTCAAGGTGTAGAACCCGCCGGCCTTCACTGCCACGTCCGCCTGGTTGAGCTGGATGTGCCAGGAGACATTGTCGGCGCGGGCGATCTCGATCCGCACGGCGTTCGATGTGCCGGCAACCGGTTTGACCGCCGCCTCGCAGGGCCTGTGCACCTCGAGGCGCCACACGTGGGGCCTTTCCTTTGTGGGCTTACGGTGCGTCAGGCCGGCCAGCATGTTCTCGCCAAGCGGCAGGGCGCCCTTGCCCCATGCGGCGCGGAGCTTGGCCGTCGTGCCGTAGCGCTTGGACAGCCACTCGTTGTATTGCCAGCGGAGGATCTTGGCGTAGTGGTCGTCCAGCGAGCGCAGCTTCTCCTCCCAGCCCCACATGAACAGGCTGTCCTCGTTGGTGATCTCGACGAACGCGACGGCCGGGTCGTCGGCGTAGCGGGCGCGCCGGTACTTGTTGACGTGCGTCAGCAGGTCGCGGGCGTAGGTTCTCTGGGCGTCGATCAGCTTGGGCGTGAACATGTCCACCATCTTGTCGAACTGGGCAGCCTTCGGCAGCTTGAGCAGCACGCTGTGCGTGCGTGACACGTGCAGATTTATGTTCGCGCGGATGCCGCGCCGGGCGAGCTGGTCGATGAAGTAGTCCAGCCGGTCCATGGCCTGGACTGAGAGCTTCGTGGTCCGGTGGGGGTCCCAAATGCCGCTGGGGAACGTACGGCCGTCCATGTGGTGGAACCGCACGGAGTTGACGCCGAATGCGCTCATCCGCGCCGCAATACGCTCGGCGTCGGCGTGGGGCGGAAAGCACCCCGCGAAGCAGAGGTTCACGCCCCAGACGCGATATCGCTCCTCGCCCACGTAGAAATGCCCGTGGCGGACGGTGACTCGCGGCGAGTCGGTGCGGATCGGCTCGGCCTTCATCGCGATCAAGGATCGCTTGTTCTGCTCGGCTGGGATGGCGAAGGGGACGAACGTCTGGCCCGAGGCGTGCTGGGCGGACATCAGCAGAAGAACAGACGGCACTAGTTGGCGTGTGGTCATGGCGATCACCTTCCCGGTTCGGCGGCGCCGCCGCGCGGCGACGACGCGCGGCCCGTAGTTGGCCCCCGGTCGCGACGGGCCGGGGGCTATATACAGTAACCCACATCGTGCCCAGTGTGGATGCTGGCCTTGGTCATTTGGCGCAGCTCCGGCCCGATGGCGCGACGGCAACTTGGGGTCGCCCTTACCGCAGCCGGTGGAGGATTTCGAGGATCTTGGCTGTGATCTCCCGGCCGGTCTCGATGCGGGAGCGGACGGAGGACGGCTGGGCGAGGTCCTCCTCGACGGTCAGGCTGGGCCCGCGCATCACCTCGTAGCTGCCCTGCTCGAAGCCGAGGGGCCGGGGCACATAGCCCTGCCGCGAGCCGTTGTAGCCCATCAGGATGTTGTGCGGGAACGGGCTGGCCGCGTGGATGTCCTGAGCAAGCTCGATGAACAACTCCCCCGGCATCGACACCAGCGCCACGTCGCCCAGAGCGACCGCATTGAGGACGGTCAGTCGCTTTGAGCCGGCCGGTTCGGCGCCCTCGGTGGACCAGTACTCGTGGCGCATCTTGCTCGGCCGGCTGTAGCCGCCGGTCGGGATGGCCGGCAGCAGGTCGCGCGTGAAGCGCTCTGCGAGCAGCTCGGCGCTGTCCTTGAACCACTGCACCTGCGCGGGCTCGCCGTCGGGCATGGGGTGGATGCAGTGCAGGTCGATGTTGCCGCCGGCGTGGCTGGCCTGCATGGCCGTCGCGCCCGGGATCAGCCGCTCGACGCGCCGCTTGACCGCACCGGGGAACTCGCCGCTGAAGTAGGGCAGTGCGCACAGGTGCGGGTGCGACGGGTAGCTGATGAACAGGGCGAAGGGGCGCTCGGCGCCCACCTCGCGCGCGACGAGCACATCCGCCCGGTCGCTGTCCGGCCCGCCCGGCCCGACCGCCTTCATGCCCGGCGGAATGACCGGCCCTGAGCCCCAGGTGTTCACGCACGTGCCGTTGGACAGGCGGAATCGCCGGTTCTGCCCGACCGGCTCTCTCAGCGTGAAGGTGGCGGTGGCGATCTCGGCCGGGCGCAGCGACCCGGCCCCCTCGACGCATGCGTCGATGAACCCGTCGATGATCTTCCGATTCGCAGCTTCCAGGGCGGCCTTTGCCTCGGGTGAATCGTCGGCGGCCTCGGGCGAGCTGCAATGATTGTGCGTGCCGCTGATCAGCACGCGGCCCGGGTCGCAGCCGGTGCGGGCGGCCACGGCCTCGCGGATTTCCTGGACCCACTCGATCCACACCGTTCGCAGGTCGCTGCTGGTGACGAAGGCCAACTCGCCGCCCGCGCGGATGGCCATCGCCTCCACTCTCAGCGGATCCAGCACGCCGCGGGTGGGCACCAGCCGGCCCATGCCGGTGGGCTTGAGCCGCGTCGGCTGCGGCGGCGAGATGTCGCGCACGGCCACGCCGATCTGGAACTCGCCGTTGGCGCTCATGTTTGGGCCACTCCTTCCCCCGCGGCGAAGAACCTGGCGGCCTGGAGGCGGACGAGGACGTCCGGGTCCTTGCGCCCGCCCGCCACGGCGCCCGTCGCGTCGGTGCAGTCAATGCGGTCTATCGCCTCGATCGCGCATCGGCGGACGTATGGCTCCGCGTGGCCGAGGCACGCGCAAATCGTCGCTTCGTGGTCCGTGCCGCCGAGCAACCCGAGCGCCTCGACAGCCGTCGCCGCGTCGAAGGTGTCCTCGGCTGATCTGGCGGCTGTATCGATAGCGGCGGCATATTCACGCCGGCCGGCCTTGGCCACGGCGTAGGCGGCCTTGATCCGAACGAAGTCCGTCGCGTCGCTGGCGGCCAGCGCGGCGACAATGCCGGTGTTGTCTTCTGTGGGTGCCGCCGCCAGGAGGCTCACCGCCGCTTGGCCGCGGACGTAGCGGCTGCGGACGCCCGCCAGCTCGCGCAGCTTCTCGCAGGCGGCGTCGTCGGCCACCAAGCCCAGTGCCTCGGCCACCATAGCAAGCGTGCCGGGGTTGGTCAGGCGGGCGGATCGCTCGCCGACGTTGACCAGCGAATCGGTTGTGATGCGGGCCCTGAATCCGGCAGCCGGGGGGTTGTCCGGCAGGTGGAGAATCGTCGGGCCGAACCACGCGTAGAACGTGTCGTCGCCCTTGTCGGCCAGCTCGGTGAGGTAGGCGGCGCCGCCGTCGTCGGCGAGTGCCAGCAGCGACACTGCCGCCGCCGCGCGGACGGATTTGCAGCCGTACCAGTACCAGTCGTCGTAGCAGTTCGGCGCGTTCACCATCGGCCGAATGGCCGGCACCGCCCGCGCCTCGCCGATCTGCGCCAGGGCCCAGAAGCCGGTGCCCTTGGCGTGGAAGCGGCTGCGCTGCACATACTCGATCAGCGGATCGACCGCCCGGGGCAAGCCCAACTCGCCCAGCAGCCGCGCCGACTCTGACTGGACGATGCGGTCCTCCGACCCGAGCCCGTTCACCAGAACGTCAATCGCATTCCCGTGCACCTATGCTCCTTTGGATGAGGCAAAGCGGGGAATCATACGCGCCGCTGGCGGAGGAATCAACGCTCGGCCCTGGATAGATGGGAGCCGCGGCGGGATGTGGATTCGTGAACTCGTGGATTCGTGAACTGGTGATCCATCTGGGCGTGGACTGCCCGGATCCACCGATCGACGAGTCAACGAATTCACGAGTCAACGAGTCAACGGTACAGCCTGTTGAGTCATCGGCCGGCCAGGCGTACTCTTGCAGACGTGAGCGACGCCATCCGTGACGAAATCGACTACCTCGCCCTAGACGACGCGGCCTTGCTTGCGCACTGCGACAAGCACGCCTACAAGGCCTCCGGGCCGGGCGGGCAGCACCGCAACAAGGTCTCCTCGGCAGTCCGCCTTCGTCATCGGCCGACCGGCGTCACTGCCCACGGCGACGACTCGCGCTCGCAGCACGAGAACAAGGCCATGGCGATCAATCGCCTGCGGATGAACATCGCGCTGAGGCTCCGTCGGCCGGTGGACCGCCAGGCCGCGGCGCCGCCCGTGGTGGCCGAGTGCATCTTCACTCCGCGCGGCAAGGCCGTGAAGCCGGGTCTTAAGCGGCTTGGAATCGGCCGGAAGGACCATCGCTTCTGGCGCGTGGCCGCCTTCCTGCTGGACCTGCTGGAGGCTTACGAGGGACGCGTCTCCGAGGCGGCGGCGCACCTCGGCATCTCCACGAGCAACCTGATCTCGGTTCTCAAGGACGATCGCCACCTGCTCGCAGCCGCGCAGCAGATCCGCAAAGCCCACGGCCACGGCCCGCTGAAGTAGCAAGTGGCACGGGCATCTTGCCCGTGAGTCCCAGGGGCGCGTCCGCCCCTGGCGATGCAATGCAGAACCCGGCCGGGACAGGGTTCCCCAAACGCGGAGTATTGCGTTTGGGGCCCCGGCCGTGCTACTCATGGGCGGGACGCCCATGCCACATTTTCATACACGTTCTCAGAGGCGAGAGAGGCAGCCAGCTTCGTGATGCCCGCACCCTGACCTCTAACCTACTTCGGCACCTTGACGACGATGTCGAAGTCCTCGGGGTCCTGATCCCTCGTCTTGCCGCCGTCGTCCTTCATGTTCGGCCCGAGGCTGTAGAGGATGTACCCCTTGCCTTGACGCTTGTAGACCAGCGGCCTGTCCGTGAACAGGTCCTTGGGGACCGCCTTGACGTACGCCGGCGCCAAGGCGCTGAGCTTGTCGGGGTACGTGCCCTTCTCGGCCTTGTGCACGGCCAGCGCCAGAGCGAGCTTGGCTAGGTCGAAGTGCTGGACTGCCCGGTCTCGCAGTTCATGTATCCTGGTCACATCCGGCTCGAGAATGGCGCGGAGGGCCTCGGCGAGTTCCTTGCTGATCTCGCGACGATTGGCGGGCTGGACAGTTGCAGCTCGTCTGAGTAGCTTCGACAGGCCCTTCAGGCCGCCGTGGCGCCGGCCTACCTTCCTCCGCAACGCCTCTGCCTGCTCTCGGAACACTGCGGCGGCCCTCTGTCGGGCGGCATGGGTCGGCTGTTTGCCCACGGCTACCAGTTTGTCGAACCGCTCGTTGAACGACCGCAGCAGGAGGTCCCAATCCAGCACATTCGGCACCGGTTCGCCCGGGTCGCCCCCGGGTTCCAGCCCGGGTTCCAGGTTGGGGTCGAGTAGGAACTGAAGCGGTTGGAGGAATGCCTTCCGCCCTCTCCTCGCGGCACGCGCCAACGACATGACATAATCGAGATGCCCAAAGCGCTCGGGCACATCCGTCGCGTCGGTCGCCTGCGGAAGCGGACCCAGCGCGGAAAGGTCGGCCAAGTACTGCTTGGCTTGCTTAGCGCCGGGTTCGGTGGCCGCGAGCGCCTTGTCAGCCTTGCAGGCGGTGGCCTCCAGCCCGATGCCGACTAACCGCGCCAGGAGCGTATTGTCCTGGCTGATCAAACGTGCCAGGCGGTGGACGGTCAGAAGGTCGGCGCAGGCGCCGACGAGGTCGCCTTCCTTGAGCCTCATCATGGCCCGCGCAGCCAAGGCTCGCCCGGCCTCACGGACCGAGCTGTAGTTGGGCATGAGCATCGAGATCATCTGGAACAGCTCCCCCGTGGGTACCAGGGGAATGAAGTACCGCGGCCGTCTGGATGCTTCCCCGACTCGCCCCAGTGGCCTGGAGTTGGCGTTCAGCCACTTGGCGATCTCAGGGCAGTCCTTGGCCGCCCAGGGCCCGTCCATCGCCTTGTCCAGTTGCTCCTTTGCCTGGTCGGGTTTCTCGGCGAATGCGTCCAGCGTTCGGAAGAACGGGCCTGTCATCGTATTCGGATCAAGACCCAACTGCCGCAAGGTCTCGGGGCGGATCACCTCGGCCAGCATCTCCGGGCCGATGGCGCTCAGCATGGGGATCGCGGCGTTGTTCTTGGGGGTCACGCCTTTGCTCTGGATGCGGTTGTACGCGGCCACGTAGTTGATCGTGCCGTCGGGGTTGACCGGGCCGTCAATGAAGGTCGTGTCCCGGCCGATGGTGATCTTCAGCCTCGCCGCCGGCCGCGTGGTCGGCTGTGTGCCGGCGGGGCCGGTCGCGGCCCCATCGTCGCCGTTGGCGAGGGTATGGACGAACACGGCCGCAAGAGCGATCCCGAACAGGACGGTGCGTTTCATCCCATGTCTCCCGTCGAGGTGTTGACCCCGTTCGCAGACCTGAATGTCTCAGATCGAGTTATCCGATGCAAGCCCTGAAGCCCTGACAGCGGCGCGCTGGAGGGCCACGCTCCGTCGTGGGCCTCTCCTCGGACGCGACAGAGCGCGTCTGCCGAAGGTATCCCGCTGGGACCTCCAGGTCACTCCAGCTTCTCTCCTCTAACCTTGCTAAGAGGTTGCCACGGGCGCGGGCGGCCGGTAGGATTCCCCGCTGTTTGCGACC
>Ga0307379_10006733_pt1 | contig 15745 bp, 10 predicted proteins | sample UN2MG_FD_202237 | JGI IMG/M metagenome (GOLD analysis project Ga0307379, IMG submission 202237) | Soil microbial communities from Risofladan, Vaasa, Finland - UN-2 | ecosystem: Environmental > Terrestrial > Soil > Coastal area > Acid sulfate soil | place: Finland: Risofladan, Vaasa | collected... | reverse complement strand
ACCCGTGCGCATGTACACAGCGTACAGGATCTGGTCCTCAGAACCGAAGAAGACCGTCTCGTTCCAAACGCAGGGAGAGGAGACGATGCCGCCGTCCGTGACGTATCTCCAGCGCTCCTTTCCCGTGTTTGCTTCCAAAGAGTACAGGCTATGGTCATAGGATCCGAAGTACACAGCGTTCTCGAACACCACCGGGGTGGAACGTATCTCATCCTCGCAGGCGAAAGACCATATGGGTAATATCTCCTCCGAGCTCGCGTGGGACCGGGGCACGGTGGCGGTCAGCGGTTGCTCGGAGGCTCTGAGGACCTTGAGCAGATCAGCCTTCATCTCATCCGCCGCTGGGTACCGGTCTTCGACCTCGTACTCCAGAGCTCGGGAGGCAATGGCCTCCAACTCAGGTCCTACAGTGGGGTTGAAGTCCCTGATAGGATGCTCGTGGAAAGTGAATGGGGGTTCCTTGCGAGGGTCACGACGAGTGAGCAGGTGATGCAGGGTGGCTCCCAGTGCGTAGATGTCTCCCCTGGGTTCCGAGATACCTCGATATTGTTCTGGTGGGGAGTAGCCCTCCGTGCCGATCATCGTGCCGCGCTTGCCTGCCTGGAAGATCTTGGCGATGCCAAAGTCCACAAGCACAAGATGCCCGTCATTCCCCAGCATGATATTGGATGGTTTCATGTCCCGGAAGACTATAGGGTTGGGCCTGTGATTGTGGAGGTAGGAGAGGACGTCGCAGGCCTGTATGGCCCAGTCTACGACATTCTCTTGTGGCAGGGGATAGTCAATCTCGGCGAGCAGTGACTCCAGATCGGTACCTTCGATGAACTCCAGGACGAGGTAGACTCGATGCTCGTGATGGAAGTAGTCGAACACCTTGGGTATGGCCGAGTGACTCAGGCCGGCCAGTATATTGGCTTCTCGCTCGAAGGTCTCCAGACTGATCCTGCTCGTGACGCTGTCCCGGATCGCGCGGATCATCTCTTTCACCGCCACCAGCTTCTCCACGCTTGGAAACCGCATGTCACGAGCAAGATAGACCGCGCCCATTCCCCCCTTGCTCAGGAACCTGAGGATCTCATATCGATCCTCGAGCAGTTGTCCAGACGACAGGAATTCCTCGTCCCGTCTGCTGCGGTCTGGTCGCCCCTTCGGTGCCAGAGTCGGTGTCGACCCATCGCGCTTTGGCAGGGTCTCTAGGACTTTCGATTCTGTCGGTTCCTTTGCGGGGCCGGCGGCTTTCTCTTCCACTGCCTGTGTGGCTTTGAGCCTGTCTAGAAGCCCCTTTTGTCCTTTGGACGGTGGCATGATCCATGACCCCTAGCATGTTGTGTCAAGGCGCCGAGTCGCCCATATTATACAACTGGCGGTAGACTGGAGCAATAGGACTTTGCGGTCATATCGTGTGCGGGACTGCAAGGGGTGTTGGTGCGTGGTTCGCGGGGAGACGCGGCTTGGCGGAGAGTGGACGGGGCAGGCCCATCCCTCCGCAGGTGGCCGATGCTGCCAGGGGTCGGCCTCGTATCCGGCGGTCCGCGCTTCGGGTTGGGGAGAAGCGTGCCCTTTTTCCGGCGGAGCGTGGGCCCGGTGTGACTGCACCGTCATGGGATGGCAGAGCAACCGCCCACTACGAAGAGCGAACCTGGTCCACCGGGACCAGCCTCACGAGGAGCAGCTGGGGGAGGAGGATTCGAACCCCCGCTTACTGATTCAGAGTCAGCTGTCCTACCACTAGACGATCCCCCACCGCTCGCTGATATTGTATCATGTCTTCTTGGAGTTGACAAGTCCGCTAAGGGCTTCGTCGGCTTGCCGAAGTCGGGCGAGCACTCGCTCTTGCCCCAGGATGCTCAGAGTTCCGAATAGAGGCGGGGCTACGCGCTTGCCAGTGACTGCCACACGGATGATGCCGAACAGTTGGCCTGCTTTGAGGCCCAGTTCGTCTGTCAGGCCTCGTAGCGACGCCTCCAGGCTCTCTTCGTCGAACGAGGGCATACCCCCCTCCAGGACCTGGTAGACGGACCTTAGCGCTTCCAGAGAAGTGGCAGGGTCCATCTTCTTCCCGATGAGCAACTGGGGATCGTAGTGGATCTCTTCTGTGAAGAAGAAGTCCACAAGGACCACAGCATCCGTGAGCACTTTCATACGTTCTTGGATCAAAGGCACCAAACGATGCACGGTTTCCTCGTCGGCACCCAGCCCAGCCTGTTGCAGGGAAGGCACAAGATGGGCCACCAGGTCGTCCTCCCCGAGACCTCGGATGTAGACGCCGTTCATCCACTCCAGTTTGTCTCTGGAGAAGATGGCAGGTGATGGGCTGATCTTCTCCAGGGTGAATCGCTCAATGATTTCTTCTCGGGACATGATCTCGGTCTTGTCATCGTAGGCCCACCCCAAGAGAGCCAGGAAGTTGAACATCGCCTCGGGCAGGTAGCCGGAGTCTCGGAAATCGCTCAACGCAGTTGCTCCGTGGCGTTTGGACAGCTTGGCACTGTCTTCTCCGAGGATCATCGACACGTGGGCGAAGCGGGGCAACTCGTAGCCAAGCGCCTCGTAGATCCTGATCTGGCGTGGTGTGTTGGCCAGGTGTTCGTCCCCGCGGATGACGTGGCTGATCTTCATGAGCATGTCGTCAACAACCACGGCGAAGTTGTAGGTGGGCGTGGCCTCACCTTTCATGATCACCAGGTCGTCTAACTGCTCATTAGCGAAGTGTACTTCACCACGGATGAGATCATCTACTACAGTTTCGCCCTCCAGGGGCATGGCGAAGCGTACAACCGGTTTCCTCCCCTCGGCTTGAAGCGCTTCGCGCTCTTTGTCAGACAGATGGCGGCAGCGCCTGTCGTACCGGGGCGCCTGGCCTGAAGCGAGGGCGGCTTGCCTCCGGGTCTGAAGCTCTTCCTGAGTACAATAGCAGTGGTATGCGCTTCCCCTGTCAAGCAGCTGCTCCACGACGGCGTGGTAGAAGGGCAAACGCTGTGTCTGGAAATACGGTTCGTAGTCGCCTCCAACGCCAGGACCCTCGTCCCAATCCAACCCAAGCCAATCTAGTGATGAGAGGATTCCTCCGATGGATTCTTCGGTGGAGCGAATCTTGTCGGTATCCTCGATGCGCAGAACGAAGACACCACCACGGTTCCGGGCAAAGAGCCAGTTGAAAAGGGCAGTCCGAGCTCCTCCCACATGCAGGTACCCGGTGGGACTGGGTGCGAAGCGAACTCGCACCGGTCGGTCATTGTCAGTCATCGTTTATCCTCTATCAGTTGTTGCACCGTACAACTTCGTGGGCTCGGACGACGGAGCGATGCGTGGCCAGGACTCGTTCTCCAACCGAGGCTCCGAAACGGCTCAAGCGCAGACAACGCTACTGAAACTCCAACCGCTTGTGCCGTATGATGATGTTCTGAACGACTCCTTCACCGATGAGTAGCGCAATCAGGGCGCTACCCCCGTAGCTGATGAAGGGCAGCGGCACTCCGGACGCAGGCAGCAGCCCGATGTTCATGCCTATGTTGGCTATGGCCTGGAAGGCCACCACGGTGGCGATTCCACAAGCGATCAGCTGGCCGAAGGTGTCTCGGGCCATCTCGGCCACTCTCAAGATGCGCCAGATCACTATCAGGAAGAAAAGCATCATCAGAATGACGCCCACGAAGCCCAGTTCCTCACCCAGGACTGAGAAAATGTAGTCGGTGTGCCTCACTCGCAGGAAGTGGAGCTGACTCTGGCTACCACGCGCGAAGCCTTGCCCCAGAAAACCACCTGAGCCTACAGCGATACGGGCCTGGTTGATGTTGTACCCAGTACCGAGCGGATCGCGCGTAGGGTCGAAGAACACAAAGATCCGTTCTCGCATGTAGCTGTGCAGGGAGAGCCAGATCAGAGGCGATGCGAGGAGACCGGTCAGGGCCATGATGCCCACGTGTCTGAGGCGCACCCCCGCCATGAGAACCATCGTGAACCAACTCACAGCCAACACGATCGCCGTGCCGAGGTCCGGCTGAATGTAGATGAAGACCATAGGAATCGCCACGTACAGGATAGACAAGAGAAAGTAGGGAACGCGTTTCAAGTCCTCCTGTCGGTCGGCCAGGAACTTAGCCAGAACGATGATGAGCAGTACTTTGGCGAGTTCCGAGGGTTGCAGGGGGAAGATCCCCAGGTCTATCCATCTCTGCGCCCCGAAGGAGATCCGACCTACCGCATAGACGAGGATCAGGGACAGGATCGTGAGCGCATAGATCAGATGATTGACGTTGGCGAAGATGCTGTAGTCTGTCAAGGCCACCAGAAGCATGAGACCAATGCCGACGACAGCATAGATGACCTGGCGCGCAAAGAAAGTGTCCCACCAATCCTGGCTGAAGTCTGCCGAAGCCAGAGTGGCGCTGTAGATCAGCGCGATGCCCAGGGCGATGAGAGCCAGGGTTGCCCCGAAGAGCACGAAGTCGAAATGCCGCCAGGCTGTTCCCTTCACTTGCCGCTACGCTCTCCTCCCGCGACCCTGAAGCGGTATGTCCACGATGAGCCTGTGGTGGCCTCCTGATTGAGACAGAGTGAGCTTGGCGTTGTCTTCGTCCACCTCAAGGTGCTTGGAGATGGCGAGAATGATCTCGTCCCTTATGGTCTGCATGAGACCTGGCGATAGGGACTGGCGATCGCGGACCAGGACCAGTTGCAGCCTCTGTCTTGCGATATCTTTGCTGCGCGGCTCTCGGGTGAGAAGCTTGCTAACGAAACCCATCGTTCCACCTCTGTCCAGCGGGGTGTGTTCGCCTCACTTATCCTCTTCCCACCAAGCGTTTCATTCGGCCGAGAATGCGTGGCTCCTGTGCGAGTGACATCAGCGGCACATCCTCGCCCAGGATTCGCTTCGCGATATTGTGGAAGGCCACTCCAGCACCTGCGTGTCCGTCCAAAGCGATAGGTATGCCCTTGTTGGTGCAGACAATGATGTTCTCGTCTTCGGGAACGATGCCCAGCAGCTCAATCGCAAGGACCTCTGTCACGTCCTCCGTAGCCAACATGTCGCCGCGTCTCACCATGTCGGCTCTGATGCGGTTGATGATCAACTTTGGTGGACTCTTCTCACTCGCTTCGAGGAGCCCGATTATGCGGTCGGCATCTCGCACGGCTGCGACCTCTGGCGTGGTCATGACGATCGCTTCCTCGGCGCCGGCTATGGCGTTCTGAAAACCTCGCTCGATACCCGCCGGTGAGTCTATGAGGACGAAGTCGCAGATCTGTCGCAGCTCGTCGCACAGAGAGATCATCTGCTCCGGAGAGACCGCGGTCTTGTCGCGTGTCTGCGCGGCCGCCAGGAGATGCAGCTCTGGGAGGCGCTTGTCTCTGATGAGGGCTTGCTGGAGCCTGCAGGTACCCTCCACCACATCAACGAGGTCATAGACTATACGATTCTCCAGTCCCATGACAACGTCAAGATTGCGCAAGCCAATGTCAACATCGACCACAATCACCCGGTTGCCCTCCAGGGCCAGGCTGACGCCAAGGTTGGCTACCCCCGTGGTCTTGCCTACTCCACCCTTGCCTGAAGTAATGGTTATCACACGTGCGGCCATAAACTCCCCTCTATGACTTGGTGTTGCTCCAAGGTTCCACCAGGATTCCGTCGTCTTGCACCCTGGCGATCTCAGGAATGCCGTCCTCTCTTGGTTCTCCCTCGGGTGATCTGGCGATGCGGTTCCCTATGCGCAGCTGAGTCGGAGCGAGCACCAGCGCGCATACGATGGCGCTATCGTCTCCAGATGCCCCAGCGTGCACGGTGCCCCTCAGCTTCCCCCAGATGACGACGTCGCCACCCGCTACGACTTGACCTCCCGGGTTGACATCACCCAGGATGGTTATGTGACCTGGGTATTGCACCGTCTGACCCGAACGGACGGTTCGCTTCACGAACAGGCCCTCTTCGAGCTCAGGAGCCCACTGGGTATCGGGCTCTTGGGACCCATCATCTTCGGTCTGCGCAGCGGTCGGGATGCCCAGGGTGGCAGCGGCCGCCGCGGTCTTCTCGGTAGTCGTCTCCACAGCACACATCTCTATCCCGCTACTGGATAGCAGCTCCCGTAGTTCTCTCAGGTGCTCCGGGTCCAGTTCCCTGGACCCTGTGCTGAGAATGGCACGCGCTCCGCCGAAGAACGCGGCTTTCTGTCTCAGGTACTTTGCCAGTCCGGCCACAGCGTCGGACCACCTACCCTCCCCGAGGCGGACGACAAGCCCCGCCTTGGTGCCCTTGATCAGTACGCTATCCGTGATTCCGGGTCTAGCCTTCTGTGCCATGAGTCGATCAGCTTGATTCGACTAGTCGGGCAGGGGTAGCCCAAAGTACTGCGCCATGATCTCCGTAGCGATGGGAACCGCTACGAGACTACCCTCTCCTCCGCCCTCGACGAATACCACGACGGCGATCTCAGGATCGTCGAGGGGAGCGAAAGCGGTGAACCATGCGTGGGTCGGGAGATTCCCATCCCAGTCTCTCTGTCCAGGGAACTCGGCCGTCCCGGTCTTGCCGGCCACGGCCACACCGCCTAGATTGGCCGCCCAGGCGGTGCCGTACGACACCGCCTCCCTCATGCCCTGTTTGACAATCGCTATCGTATCAGGGGAGACGGGCAGCTTGCGGACAAGGCGCGGCACGAAAGGCTTCACGACGTTGCCGTCTGCGTCCCTGATCTCACGGACAACCGTCGGTCTGTATAGATCGCCGCCATTGGCTATGGCCGCCGTTGCGTTCAAGATCTGTAGAGGCGTCGTGAGGATGAATCCCTGGCCTATGGCTGCATTGTAGGTGTCTCCCGTGACCCAGGTCTCGCCATAGGTCAGCCGTTTCCACGTCTCGTCTGGCATGAGACCGGCAGACTCCCCGGGCAGGTCTATCCCGCTCGGCTCTCCCATCCCGAAATAGAGACCGTAGTTGTGCAGCGCCTCCTGCCCCAGTCCCTCGAACTCCCCGTAGCCTCCAGCGAGAAGACCAAAATAGATGTCGCACGACTGTGCTATCGCTTGGACCATGTGGACTGATTTGTGACCTTGCTTCAGCCAGCAGTTGAAGGGCTGAGCCAGATCAGGATTGTCTGGAGCGAATCGATGGGGTATCCAGATCGTGCCAGGGCAGAAGAGCAGCGAAGTGCGTGTGACGATGTTCTGTTCCAAGCCTGCGGAGGCCGTCACGATCTTGAAGGTCGAGCCCGGTGGATACAGGCCGCTTATGGCGTGGTTCACCAGGGGATGGCGTGGGTCTTCACTCAGGCTCGAGTACTCCTCGCCGGAGATGCCGCCGATGAAGAGATTGGGGTCGTAGCTCGGCAGTGAGACCATAGCCAGTATCTCGCCTGTCTGGGGGTTCATGACTATAGCCACGCCTGACTCCGAGCCAGCCTTCTTGATTCCTCTCTGCAAGAAGTCAGTGACCGCTGCCTGTAGTTCGGCATCCAGGGTTAGCACCAGGTTGTGGCCAGGGACCGGTTCGATAGGAGCTTCGATGCTCCGGAGCTCACGCCCCGTGACATCCACTTCCACATGCCGGTGCCCTTTGATGCCTCGCATCTGGTCCTCATAGGTGAGTTCCACCCCGGTCAGACCCACTACGTCGTTGGGATCGTAGTCGGCATCTCTGCGGTCCACATAGCTCCCCAGATCCTGTTCTGGAATGTGCCCGACGTAGCCTGTGATGTGAGCGAATAGCGTGCCCGAGATGTACTCTCTCAGTGGCTCGAGTTCGACGATCACGCCGGGAAGGTCGAGACGTTCCTCTTCGATGACGAAAGCTGTATCCCTGGGCACGTTGGATTTCACCTGCACCGGGATGAATGGCGTCTCTCTCCCGTCCTCCACTCGCTCCATCATCTGCGGCTCTGGCTCGTATTCCCTATCCTCGGTGAGGTACCGCCGGTCCACGTCATCCGCGCCGCTGGCAGCCTGATCACGGATGCTAATGGGGACATCCAGCAAGGCAGACAGCTGCTCGAAGACGTACTCCTGGTCCTCCTCCGGAAGGTCGGCCGGGACGATGGACACGGAGAAGCTGGGGACGTTGCCGACCAGAAGTCGCCCCTGACGATCATAGATGACTCCCCTTGGGGCGTCAATGGTCTGGAGGCGGAAACGGTTGTGCTCCGCCATCTCGACGTACCCGCCACCCTGGACGATTTGCAGTTGCCAGGTCTGGAAGGCCAGCACCGCGAAAGCAATCACTACGAACGCCCTGAAGATCAGGACCTTGATGTTACTCTGTCGTGGCTCCATCTTAGGTTCGATTATACGTGACTCCCTGGGCCAATACAAGACCCTCAGGACCTCAATTGCCCTAGATATTGTGCATCACCGGCCAACGACCACAACATGTCAATGGCGAGATGACCAGGTTACATAAGTTCTAGGGCACGACTTCCATCAGGTCGATGATCAGCCTGTCGTCGAGGGCGCTTCCGGAGGCGTCGAGGAGCTGCAGGCGTTCCATGGTGCGCAGAAGGTACAGTCCGACTTCCACTCTGTACAGTCCGAGTGGGGCTTGTTGGTGGGTCCAGACCGTGTGAGGGTCGACTACCACTTCGGCCTCGGTCCAGCCGGAGGTAGGATGGGTACCACGGACGGGTGCAATGTCCTCCTGCCCCCAGATCTGGTCGTTGTCGTCGAGAAGATGCACGAAAACGGTGTAGTCTTCGTCCATCGGCGCCAGCGCCTGCCAGGTGAGGGTCAGGTTCAGGGCCCCTCCTTTCCTGACCTGGACGTTGTGGATTTCGTAGTCCAGTAGGAGAATCTTGTTTTCGAAGTTGGCGGGCAGATTGTCGGCCTCGGTGGAGATGATCGGGGATTCGGCAACTGCGTGGCCAGTGAGCAAGACATCGCGCCTCTGGCTGGCTAGCCATCCGTTGATCACAGTCAGGTTGTCATCGCTCCTTGGATCGCGCAGGCCAATCCTCAGGTCGAGTGGACCACTGGCTGTGCCTGCCATCTCCACGAGGTGCGTGTCAGCCAGGACATCGGCCGGGGACCACTCTGAGGTGGGGTGTTCGCCGAACAACGGCTGCTCGACCGCTTGCCAGACAACTGTGCCGTCTGGCCGTGAGAACTGAAGCACCACTTCGTAGTCGGCCTCGACCTGGTCAACCGCCCGCCAGTACAGTGTGAGCGGGACGCCTGGACCAGGGGTGATGGTCGACGGGAAGCTGTAACCCAACAGCAGTATCTGGTCTTCGAAGGTCGCTCGAAGAGGGTGGTGGATGGTGGGCCACCAGCCCTCGCCAGAAGTGACGGAGACATCTGCCAGGGTCACGTAGCCGCCATGAGAATCGCTCGATGCAAGGCCTTCTTGGCTGAAGGGTGCGAACAGTCCCACCTCCAGACGGTAGCTGCCGGGTGGTAGCTGCCCGGCTAGATCTATCGCATGAAAGTCGGGCACGATCTCTCCGGGACGCCATGCTGCCGTAGGATAGAGGCCGCTTACCGGTGGCCTACCCTTGGTCTGTATCCAGACGTGCCCCGTCGCGCCCACAAGACGCAACCGAACGTCATAGTTGTCGCGCACTCCTCGTTGCGCTTTCCAGAACAGAGTCAGCCGCAGGGCATCCGACCGATCCAGGTTCTGCGCGCCCAGGCGGTAACCCGCCAGCACTACCTTGTCTCCGAAGTCCAGGTCAAGTAGATGTACGTCAGGCGGAAGGCGCACCAGGGGACCTGTGCTTACCTCAACCAGTGGTCCCAACGAACGCAAGTGATAGGTGCCTTCCAGTCCTGGGAGGAAGCGGGCGAGAAGCACCGGTCGCCCCTCACGGAGCCGTGCTTCCAGCTCAGCCCTATTGGTCTCCTCGTCGGGGAAAACGCCGGTCTCGGTGTCGGGCCGGAGGCGCTCCACTCTTTGAAGATAGTGGAGCGGAGCCATCTTCTCACTGTCGGCGAGTAGCACCGAGTGTGCCGGTAAGTCTTGCTGAAGGATGTACCTCCCCCAATCGTACCCGGCGCGCGCGTCGCTTCGATCCACCTTGGGTAGGTTTGTCCAGACCAGACCAAGAGGAAGTATGCCCACTGCGGTCAGTATCGCTGAGGCGACGAGTTGCCGTCGCAACTGCGGAACGGCCAAATGCATGCGACCCAGCAGTTCCTCCAACGAGCGGCGGAGCGCAGAGACGCCGACGCCCAGAGCAATGGCGATGATCATGTAGGATGGGATGAGGAAGAGCGAGACATCAGGGACATGGTAGCTGAGCCCAAACGCCACATAGGCGCTGAAGGCCAGGAGCAGGAAGAGACCCTCCCTCCAGGTAGGATAGCCATGAGTTGAGTCGCGTCTCCATAGCAGGTAGATGATGCCCAGCGTGGCCAGCAAGAGTGCCGGCGCCGGGTACTGATCGAGAAGTGCGCGCAGGTAGATAGCCATGCGTTCAGGGTCCCGAAGAGCGGCGTCCCACCGCAAGGCCGCTGCGAATTGGGTTCCCAGGATGAGGTTGGTGAACTGATCCCAGTGCATTCCCCCGCCCTGGATTTGCCACCAACGGATGGGGATGTAGAGATGGACGCCCACGAGGGGTGCCAGAAAGGCAATAAAGGTAGCAATCCAAGATCGACGAGTCATCAGGCACCAGGCCCGTCTCAGTGTCAGGTAGGCTATGATGGCTGGTCCCAAGAGCAGCATGGTCCGATGATGGGTCAAGCTGAGGCCGTAGATCAGCGCCACTGCGACGATCATTCGCTGACCTCGGGGGACCGCACCCAAAGCGCGGCTCCAGTGGACCATGCGCTCCTCCCCCAGGCTGGTGAGGCAGGAGGACGTACTATTGGTGCCCCTGGCGAAGGTACGCAGCAACAGATAGCAGGTTGCGGACACAAAGAGGGCGTTGAGAGCGTATACCTCTGCCTCAACGGCCTGCGACCAGAACGAGTAACTGAAGGCGAAGCTGAGAGCACCGAGCGCAGCGGCAGACCGGCTCCTCGTCAGCTCCGCGATGATAGCGTGCAGTATCACCACCGTGGTGGCTGCGAACAACGCTGAGGAGAGGTTCACCCGATAGGCGACGTTGCCCAGGGGGAGGAGGGTGAAGAGCTTGCCCAGAAGGATGTACAGAGGGTAGCCGGTTGGATGCGCGATACCCAGCTCATACGAGAGGACCTGGAACTCGAAGGTGTCGTGCGCGCCCACGATCGGCGCGAGGGTTCTGACGTAGAGTGCTAACGAGAGAACGAACACGGCTATGAGTGCTATCCTGTCAAGATGCTGTCTGCGCGCCAACAGGGCTACATGGAGTGCAGCTACGAGTGCCACGGTGCCAGCGAGTAGCACGAAGGCTTGTATCGTGTTGACCTGCCGCTGGACTAGATAGATGAGCAGCAGTGAGAACGGCAGGAAGGAGGCCGCCACAGCCATTGACGTCGTCCTACTGGTCTGCTGCCTGGTCGACCAGAGGTAGAGCAGAGCCAGGAATCCCGCCCCCAGCAGGGCCATCGCGATTGTTGGAAGCCAGCCCAGGAAGAAAGCATGGCGATAGAGCAAGCTCTCGGCCAGCGACCGGGCGATGGCTGCCCCTAGAATCAAGCCCAGGACGAGGGTGAGGACGAAGGCACCGACGTGCTGCCAGCGTGCGCGATTCATCTAGTCCCCCGTACTTACCGACGACAGCTCGAGCCAACCGTTCTCCACCGCGAGGCCCGCAGCTGGTGCGAGAGGCACCAGACGCTCTGTGGAGTCGAGCAGTGCAATCTGGATGACGTAGTCACCCTTTGAGAAGTCCCGTGGAATCCGCAGGGCGTGGTTGTCCCTGACGATTTCCCCTTCTTCCCAACCCGTCGTGGGATACCTGCCGGCTGAAGGCTCTCCGGTCTGCAAGAGGACTTCCTCGCCCTCGCTATTGAGTAGGCGAATGGCGACGCCATACCTGTCGTCTATCGCGGTCTCTGCTTTCCAGAATAGGGCCAGGCGATAGAAATCGCCTGGAGGGAGGCTGTCCCGCTCTGCCGTAGAGCCGAGCAGGATCATCCCGTTGTCGAAGCGCGCCGTGGCCGGGCGTTGGATTCCAAGTTCTTCAATGGTCGGAGGTCTCTCGGCTTTGGCGACAGAGATCTGTTGCAGGAAGTACATGCCGATCTCGTGCCCTTCTTCTTCCAGGACGGACAGTCGCACCATCGTGGCCTGGTCATAGAGTCCGACTCCCAGCAGGTACTGACCTGGCGGGGTGCCGGGCGGAATTCCAATCTCGTGGGCATCCTGGTTGTACTCCTCGATCTGCCACAGGTGGGTCGGGTAACGCCCAGGGTTCAGGCTATCCCTCTGCGCGTAGATGTTCATGTGTTCGTCCACGAGGTGTACGAAAGCGCTGTAGTCTGTGTTGAGTTGTTGACCCGCCTTCCAGTAGAGGGTAATGGTCAGGGTGTCTCCTGGACGAGGGTTGGCGTTGGGAAGGTCATAGCCAAGCAAAGTGATCTGGTCGCCGAAACTGACCTGGAGAGGCTTCTGCGTCCCCGGCACGTGCGCGCCATCGAATCCTCTCTTGAAAGGCGTGTCGTACCGGTCCAGGATCCCGAGCTTGATGATCAGGAGAGCGACACCCACGAGCGCGAGCGCGCTGGTCTGCGCGGGCCTGAGGTCGCCTACATGGCCACTGCTGACGGCTGGCGGCGCGCCACCCTTCGATAGGTGTTTGCCTCGGTTGGAGCGGGCCCTCCGGACGACGGAAACTGCGCCCGGAAGGAGCAGGGCCGCGGCACTAAGGGCGCTGATGGCCTTGGATGCCGTGCGAACAGGTGTGTCCTCAAAGCGCAGCTGCACCACGTGGTTGCCCGAGGGCACAACGACACCGGCTAGCCCCAGACCGGGGGTGGGAGTGGTCTCGGTCCTCTGCCCATCCACGTAGCCCTGCCAGCCGGGGAAGTAGAGGCTGTTGAATGTCGCCTGGAACGCCTGCGGAGCGGAGACATCCACGGTCGCTGACGTCGGTGTGAAGCGAGCGCTCGAGACAAGAGTCCCTTGCGGAAGGCTGGATTCGTCGAGTCTCGAGACGCCAGATCCGGATCGGTACATAGGTTCGAGGGGTGAGGTGTTGGGAATCCACTCGACCCACACGGGTAGGTACTCGCCGAAAGAAGTCGTGCCCATGGTGCCCGTGGCTCGTTCGAACTCCATCATGTCGGCGAAGGAGGGATCGAGGGCGAGCTGGGCATAGTATGGCGGATAGAGCAGCGCGAGCGAAAAGACGATGATCATCGCCACGGAGGTAAGGGCGACGACGAAAGACGAAGGGAACCTGATCTCCTGGTCGGTGAATAAACGGGTAGCTGCCCCGGATAGGATAGCCGTCAGCAGGCAGGCCAGGCGCAGAAGCCGGTGAGGGAAGACCAGGTACTTCAAGAGGGGAAGACTGTCCCAGACAGCAACTGACTGGGGTAGAACCATGAACACCACCCCGGCAAGTCCACATAGAGAAACGGTCAGATGAGCGCGCTCCTCTGACCAAGGAAGCGTCCGCAGGCCGATCACAGAGATGATAGAGAGAGAGATGAGTACAGGCCCCAAGCTGTTGGGCACTCCTGGGTTCATTTGACCCGTATTGGCCGTGTTGGGAAGCGCGAGCAGGTCAGCCACGGTGATGAAATGGGTATGATAGTCGAGGTCAGGTGGGGTGATCATCCTGTCGAGCTGTATGAACTGCCGATCCCAGAGTGCGGGCATCCAGAAGAAGGCGGCCAGCCCTGCTCCGACCAGCAGCGCGGCGGCAGCGCGGAAGGATGCGGTTCTCCTGCGTTCAGCCGAAAGCCAGACCAGGAGCGCCAGGTAGCATATCAGGAAAGGGGTGAATATGAAGTTGGCTGGATTGTGGCTCAGGAAGCATCCTGCGTAGAGCAGGATGCTGGAAGCCCAGTAGACCGCACCACCGTTCCGGATGAGACGCCGGAAGGACCACAAGGTCAAGGGATACAGCACCATGGCCCAGGCTCCGGGCAGGTGCCCCCTGAAAAGTATGTCGTAGAGATGAAATGGGGCGTACATGTAGGCCACTGCTGAGACTATTGCCGCCTTAGAGCCAAAAACGTCCCGCACATAGATGTACATGGCAAGGCCCGACGCCACGAGGGCCAGCCCGAAGGAGAAGAGCATGGTGTGAACCAGGCTCAGGCCCGTGGCGTATAGGGCCTCGCTCACGTAGTAGGGCAGATGGGGGACGAAATTGAACAGTGGATAGCCGTAGCCGAAGAAGAGGTCTGGAGCCCAGCGCGGGAACAGCACTCCTTGCCGTGCGAGGTGATCGATTTCGACAAGACGAAAGAGGTGGAACAGACCATCGAAGCTGCGCGGTAGGCTTGACTTCCAGAGGGGAACCGTGGCGGGCAGACCGAGGAGGCAGACGACGACCGGCTCCTTGGCGCGCGCCGCGACTCTGGTGAGGAGCGTTCTGGTCACCCGATCCTCCCTCTCAGAGTTCCATCTCTTCGGGGAGAGTCCTGCGGTGAAGCCAAGTGAGTCCGCGCTGAACGAGGGGCATGACAAAGGCGCCCAGAATGGCGGTGGGAATCGCGACTCGGAGCAGTAGTTCTGCCCACGCTGGAGCGTACCCTATGAACGAGAGCAGGGTCAACAGAATGGAGTCGTGCACGATGCTAATTGCCAGGGCCAACCCGGGCGCGAAGAGAGGGCTTGTCCGGTAGATGGTCAGCTGGCCGAGGCTGGCGAGGTACGCTGCGATGGTGAGCGTAAAGGCGCACGTCCCCATGGGTAGACCAGACAGGAAGTCAAGTGCCAAGCCGCCGATGAAGCCCCAGACCATGCCCTCCCTTGCTCCCCTGAGCAGGCTCCATGAAACCACGGTCAGAAGCAAGAGGTGTAATCGAGCGCCTCCCAGGGAGTAGCGAAAGAGCACCGATGACTGGAGCACGGCAATACCGAGTAGAAGTGGGACGACCGCGTAGGTCTTGATGGGCCATCACCTCTGTGATACCTGTTGCTCTTCCTCGAAGACGATGGGCTCGAAACTCGTGAGCACCATGACCATCTCGAGACGTCCGAAATCCACGGATGGCCGCACTTCGGCCTCCTGGAATAACTCGACATCCTTCTTAGTCACGCCCGTGACCTGTCCGATGATCAGACGCGTCGGGAAATTGCCGCCCAAGCCGGAGGTGAGCACCAGGTCGCCGGGTTTGATCTCTTCTGTCTGCTGTATGTACCTCATGGTCAAACCCTGTCCTACGCGACCCTGAACTACCCCGGTGGCGCGAGATTCCTGTATCAAGGCGTTCACTGCACTGCTGGGATCGGTGATGAGCAGGACCTTGGCAGAGTGAGGAGCGGTCTCCGTCACCCGTCCCGCGAGACCACGGTGGGTCAGCACCGGCATGCCGACGGCGACGCCTTCGTCGGTACCACGGTCTATGATCAAATACCCGGCGAGGTTGCTCGGATCCCGCCCGATGACCTGAGCCGACAGGAGCTCGAACGACGGATTGGCCTGCTTGAAGTTGAGCTGCTCTCGCAGCGTCACATTCTCTATCTCAGCCTCTCGGAGGCGCACATTCTCGATTATGAGCTGATCTACCATCAGCTGAAGTTCCTCGTTCTCTGCCGTGCATGCCCTCATGTCGACGTAGAGTTGGCGGAAGTCAGTCAGCCCGCCCATAGCCGAGGTGAGCACCTCTTGGATGGGAGAAGAGACCTGTGCCACGAGGCTTTTCACGGGTTGAAGGCGATCACTGCGATCGAGGATCAGGGTCATCACGGCCAGTGAGAGGAAGAGTAGGAGGAACA
>Ga0307379_10006732_pt1 | contig 15752 bp, 9 predicted proteins | sample UN2MG_FD_202237 | JGI IMG/M metagenome (GOLD analysis project Ga0307379, IMG submission 202237) | Soil microbial communities from Risofladan, Vaasa, Finland - UN-2 | ecosystem: Environmental > Terrestrial > Soil > Coastal area > Acid sulfate soil | place: Finland: Risofladan, Vaasa | collected... | reverse complement strand
ACCGGTATGCACCCGGCCCCTCGCTACGGGGCTGACAGGCATCTACCCCGGTCGGCACCTTCCAGCCGACTAGAAAAGACGTGCCCTTAGCTGGGCACTCATCTCAGGAGCACCATCTTTCTCGTCTGCTCGAACTCCTTTGCGCTGATCCGGTAGAAATAGACGCCGCTCGCAACGTGCGAGCCGCGGTTGTTGGTGCCGTCCCACACCTCGCGGTATGCGCCGGCGTCACGCACCTCGTCGACGAGTGTACGCACGAGCCGCCCTGCCACGTCGTACACGCGCAGCGTCACCCGCCCCTTCTCCCGCACGCCGAAGTGGATCGTCGTCGCGGGGTTGAAGGGGTTGGGGTAGTTCTGCGCGAGGCTGTTCGCGGCGGGGATTTCTTCTTCGCCGATGATGACATTTAGAGCATTCCAGAACCACTGGAAGACGTCGTTGAACACATGGCTGCGCATGATGGGGCTCCCCGGCTCCACGTCGCGGAGGTACATCAGGCTGAATCCGAACCACATCGTGCGCACGCTGTAGCCGCCGTCATTCACCAGATCGGGGACCAGAATCCCCGCGTAGTACGGCTCCCCGCCGTAATCGGGATACCGCAGGGCGTACTCTCCGTTACCGGTCTTTTCGAGCACGTCGAAGTCGTTGATGACCGGACAGCCGCCGAATGCATACAACGAATCGCCCCACGTGCCGTGCCACAGCGGATTGTACGGTTGCCCGCAGGCCCTGACGAGCGGGCTCACGATCCCGCCGCCGCCCGAGAGCCCGCCGGTCATTTCGAAATAGCTGTCGTGCACCTGGCTGACGCCGCAGTAAACCGAGAGCAATTCCAGGGCGCCCGGCGATGTCGCGCCGGCGAGATCCGTCGCGACATCATCACCGCACACCCAGAGTCCACAGTTGTGCGGGGCCCATTCCATCCAATAGATGAGCATCTCCGCATCGTTACTCTTGTCGCTGTATGTCGTTCCCTCCGATATCGTGCATTCGGAGAGATTTCCCGAGTCCCATATCACGGTCCTGTAGGCGAGCGTCATTTGATAAATTTTGGCGCGGCTTCCCGGGCCGTTCGAGACACCGGACGAGGGCTGGTTGACATCGTAGCGGTCCGGCCGGTTGCCGGGGGGCACGCAGTGGCCGAAGGCCGACTCCCAGTAATGCTGTGCAATCCCGTCCATCGTCCCCCGGCCGTGGAAATCGTCGACGTAGAGCACGTCGGAGGCCAGCGTCGGGAGGCAGGTCCATTCGAAAAAGAGCTCCTTGGTCTCGGCGTATCTCGGAAGCGTCGAACGGTGGCCGGCATGATCGTACGCGGAAAAATAGTAATCGATCCGGTACCCCCGGGTGAAGAGGGAGTCGTTCAGATCGACCATGTACCTGCCGGGTGCGATGTTCCCGGCACCGGTGCGGGCATGGTCGCACTGGAGAACGGTCCACTCGCTCCCGTCGTCGCTGTCGTACGTGCCGTACGTCCCCTCGAGGCTCGCTCCGAAGAGATCCGGCTTTGGATTCAGCGGGTTGCCGATGTAATGGCATCGTGCATGCAGGAAGACCTGCGGCCGGCCGGCCGCCGTCGTGTCGATCCCGCCGCCGAGGGGCGAATCGCAGTCGACGACGATCGAATCGCCCGGATCGATCACCGGATCGTCGTTGGGCCGGAGATCGTTGGCCGCATCGGCGCGAACCCAGCTCTCCAGATAGAATTCCTGCTCGGGGAAGTTATCCTGGAAGAGATCGAGGTCGCGGTAGCTCCACTGAGGTCCGACCTGGCTGTAGCGCTTGACGTACACATTATCGAAGTACGGCGCCGAGGTATGCGCGGCGCAGTTCCCATAGACCTGATACCAGACATCACACATGTCCACGACCATTAATCCCACCTGTATCGTGTCCCCCTTGACCAGGTCGCCGATCGGGTTCGCCACGAACTGGTAGTCATGGGTGGATCCCATATTGATGTATCCCCGGTCCCCCCATGAGCCGGGGCATCCGTTTTTGATCGTCCTGACCCGCCAGTTGTACCCGACGAGGTTCACGTACGGCAGATCGCTGTAGAGGGTGAATCCGAGCAGTATCCCTCCCAGCCCCGGCAACGCCCCCGACGGTATTGCCGCATCCTGGTACTCGTCACGGTTCGTCGAGTACCGGTTGATGTCTATCGGCGGCGAGAGGACCACCTCGTTCTGGCAGGGCGCCTCTATCCCGCCGGCCCCCTTGCAGAACGGCGTGACGGGCTGCCCGAATTCCGGCCCCGCCCAGTTCTCCTGGTCGTAAAAAACGATCTGCGAGGTGAAGTTGAAATTGCACGGATCCTCATCCTCGAGTCCCCCGCGGAGCTTCGCATAGATACCGAATCCTTCCTGCACATCGGCATGCCAGGTACCGCTCCGAAAGGCATTATCCGCGGCGGATTCGAAATCCTCGTAGTCGAGGACGCCCGTCTCATCCTCGATCGTGATGCTGTCGATGTGCGCGGCGCCATTGCCGGCCCAGAGCCCATCCTGGTCACTCCATGCGCCGTCCGATGTGAAATGGAACCGCAACTTCGTCGCGTACTGCGAGAGGTGCAGGTCGTGCACGGCCACCGTGTCCAGGAGCCCGTCGTACTCAGCGAATTCCACCCAGTTGCCGCCGCCGACATCGTATTCCACGGTGGTCCGGTCACACCCCGGCTCCGAGTCGAAACGTCCATGATACGAGAGCCGCAGAAAACCGTTGAAGTAGACGGGATCGGTGACGAGACGCTGGTCCCAGGAGTTTCCGTACCCCGGCGCGGCCACCCAGAGACACATATATTCAAACGGCCCCGGCGGTGCACCGCACCAGGCGGACTTCGTTCCTTCCACCGGGCCCGGCAGGCCGGCGAGCCCGGGCTCCGCGTAATCCTCGACGTGCCAGAAGGTGTCGGGGACGGCGGTCTGATCGATAGACGTCCATCCCTGCCAGTTCCTGAACTCGAAATCGAAGTAGACGATGGTGTAGGTGTCGATCGTGCTGCTCGTGAACAGCTGCGGCACGAGGTATTCGGGTATCTCCACATCCTCCGCCGCGAATTCGTCGTGCGTCCAATTCCGCAGGATACGGTAGTCGGTACGGCGCGCCTCACGCGCCGGCGCATCGGCGAATACCGCACCGAGCAGGGTACATGCGAGAATGAGAGCGAGTGCGTGTCGCATGAAGAATCCCCCCGTAACCGCCCCGGGGCGTACACTTATTCCTGTCCGCGCTGGATCGCCGTTCGCCAAGCTCGGGGGCAACTCCATTCTTCACCAAAAGCACGGGGGAGTTTTTCGTGTTGTAGAAATGCTTCCGGCAATCCGAATGCCCGGTAACGCCTCTCCAGCGCATCCACCGGCTGAGCCATGAAGTCATTGTATCATAAATTGTTATCTTTTTCAAAGGAATTGATGTACCATGGTGTACCATGAAGGTGCGGCGCTTGACCGGGTCCCCCGATACGCTGCGTTCTTTAGTCTTGACAACAGTGCGGTACGCGATATTTTTGATGAAACGGGAGCGAACGTGATGCGGCGAAGTTACCATTCTCTTATTTTCTGCGCGTATCCCGGGAACCGGATCTGACAGCATTGTGTTGCTCCGCATCCTCAAGAGATCCCAGAGGAAATCGAAATACCCCGTTTGCGGGGAAAAGAGGTGAAACGGCATGAAAAAGGCCGAACTGAACAGGATGAAGAAGGATGAGCTGCTGAAGCTGGCCAAGTCCAAGAAGCTGAAGGTCACCGTCGACATGCTCAAGACGGAGATCGTCGACCGGCTCGTACAGCTGGAACAAGCAAAGACGAGATTACAGAAGGGCGGCGGGAAGGCGAGACCGGCCGGGACATCACGTAAGGCCGGAGGCACGGCCGGCGCGAAGGGCGGCGGTTCGAGCCGCGCGAAGGCTCCACCGAAGAGAAAAGCGGCCGAAGCGGCGGCGGCGAAAAAGAAAGGTGCCGCTCCCGCGGCCCCGAAACGGGCCGCCCGGCCCGCCGGACCCGCGAAACGTGCAGCGGGTGAACCCCACGGGGAAGCGGCCGCCGGACGTGCCGCGCGCGGGAAAGCGCCCGCGGAGCCCCGGGCCTCCCGCGAAAAGAAGCTGAACGGTGCAACGATCCGCCAGAAGGCCGTTGCCAGCAAGTACTACCTCGGCGCCGAGGAGGCCGCGATGCCCCCGGTCGAATCGATGGAGGTGCCCGGTGGATACGGCATTGACCGGATCGTTGCGATGGTGCGCGATCCGCACTGGGTCTTCACGTACTGGGAAGTGACCGCCGGCCGGTACCGTGAGCTCGAGTCGCATTTCGGCGATACGTGGCCGCGCTGCAGCATGATCCTCCGCGTTATCGATGTTGATTCAGATCCGCAGAGCCATTTCGATATTACGCTCACCACCGAGGCGCGCAACTGGTACATCAGCGTGCAGCCCGATCGGAGCTACCAGATCGCGATCGGTGCGCTGGGTCCCGACGGGACGTTCGTGCAGGTGGCGGTTTCGAACGTGGTGAAGACGCCCCGCAAGAGCATGAGCGACGTGGTCGACGACCGGTGGATGATTCCCGACGAGGTGTTCGAGAAGATATTCGCCGCCTCCGGCGGGTACGACGTGCAGGCGAGCTCGGAGGAGCTCCGCGCCCTCCTCGAGAAACGGCTCCTCGAGGAGATATCCTCCGGGGCCGTATCGAGCTTCGGCAGCGGCGCGATGCGGGAGGAGGAGCGGGAGCGCGGGTTCCGCCTGTGGATCGCCACGGAGCTGATCCTCTACGGCGCCACCGAGCCCGACGCGCGCTTGACGATCCAGGGCAAGGAGATACCGCTCCGCGGCGACGGCACGTTCTCGCTGCGCTTCGCCCTGCCCGACGGTAAGATCGATATTCCCGTAACGGCCGTCTCGGCCGACCAGGTCGAGGAGCGAACCATAGAGACGGCAGTTCGAAAGAAATCCGAGGAGAAAGAACCGGTGGTGCGATGAGCGATCGTGCCGCCGGCCGATCACCGGCATCCGGCCTGGCGCCCCGATGGACCGCAGAGGGCAGGCCTACAAAGAAACGGTGTAACAATGATGGATAAGGAGAAGGGATATCTTTCTCTCGTGCTCCACGCGCACCTGCCCTACGTGCGGCACCCCGAATACGACGAGTTCCTCGAGGAGGACTGGTTTTTCGAGGCCCTCACCGAGACCTATATCCCCCTCATCGAGGCCTTCGACCGCCTGATCGAGGATGGGGTCGACTTCCGCCTCACGCTGTCGCTCACCCCGACGTTGCTGTCCATGCTGTCTGACCCGCTGCTCCAGTACCGGTACCTCCGGCACCTCAACAAGCTGATCGATCTCGCCGGCAGGGAGATCGAGCGGACGCGCTGGATGCCCGAGTTCCACGAGCTGGCGCTGATGTACCACTGGAAGCTTTCGCGCGCGCGGCATATATTCCTCGAGCGGTACAACAGCCGCCTCGTGCCGGCATTCAAGCAGTACCAGGACCTCGGCAAGCTGGAGATCATCACGTGCGGCGCGACGCACGGATTCCTGCCCCTCATGTTGAACAGAACGGCGACCCGCGCGCAGATCCGCATCGCCGCGGACCATTACGAGAAGCACCTGGGAAGAGCCCCGCGCGGCATCTGGCTGCCCGAATGCGGGTACGTTCCCGGCATTGACGAGCTCATCAAGGAGGCGGGGATACGGTACTTCTTCACCGACACCCACGGCATCCTCTTCGGCTCGCCGCGCCCCCGGTACGGGGTTTTCGCCCCGGTCTACTGCCCCTCCGCGGTGGCCGCGTTCGGACGGGACATGGAATCCTCGAAGCAGGTCTGGAGCGCGCGCGATGGATACCCGGGGGACTGCGCGTACCGGGAGTTCTACCGTGACGTCGGATTCGATCTCGACTACGACTACATTCGCCCGTACCTGCATGCCGACGGGAACCGCATCAACCTGGGGATCAAGTATTACAGGATCACGGGGCTGTCCGACCGGAAGGAGCCGTACCGGCCGGCGATCGCGCGCGAGAAGGCCGCCGAGCACGCGGGGAACTTCATGTTCAACCGGGAAAAGCAGCTCGAGTACCTCAACGATTTTCTCGGGATCAAGCCGATCATCGTCTCCCCGTACGACGCGGAGCTGTTCGGTCACTGGTGGTACGAGGGGCCCGATTGGATCGAGTTCCTCCTGAGAAAACTCCACTTCGACCAGGAAACGATCCGCTCCATCACGCCGTCGGAGTACCTCGAACTGCACCCCAAGCTCCAGATCATCGCCCCGTCGATGTCGTCGTGGGGATACAAGGGGTACAGCGAGGTGTGGCTCGAGGGAAGCAACGATTGGATATACCCCCACCTCCACATGATCGCCGACCGCATGGTGGAGCTGGCCGGCCGTTTCCCCGACGCCGACGATGCCCTGCGGCGGGCCCTCAACCAGGCGGCACGCGAGCTGCTGCTCGCGCAGAGCAGCGACTGGGCATTCATCATGAAGACGGGCACGATGGTCGAATACGCCCACAAGCGAACCAAGGATCATATCGCGCGGTTCAACCGGCTCTACGACGACATCCTCGCGGAGCGGATCAACGAGCAGTGGCTCAAGGAGGTCGAGAACCGGGACAACATCTTCCCCGACATCGATTACCGGGTGTACCGGCCGATGCAGGGGGATTGACGGACCGCCGCGATTTCGAAGAGGGCCGATGCCGGAACACGAACATCACAAGCATCTCGTCATACACGGCCATTTCTACCAGCCGCCCCGTGAGAATCCCTGGACAGACCGGATCGACCGGCAGGACGGCGCCGCACCCTACCACGACTGGAACGAGAAGATCGCGGCCGAGTGCTACACGCCGAACACCTGCTCGCGGCGCCTCGACGGGTACGGCCGCATCACGAAACTGCTGAACAATTACGAATGGATCAGCTTCAACTTCGGCCCGACGCTCCTCTCGTGGCTCGAGGCGAAGCATCCCGGAACGTACGGGAAGATCCTCGACGCGGACCGGCGGAGCGCCGGGCGGCTGGGCCACGGCAACGCCATCGCGCAGGCGTACAACCACATCATCATGCCCCTCGCCACGCGGCGCGATCAGGAAACGCAGATCAGGTGGGGCGTCCGTGATTTCGAACGGTGCTTCGGACGGGAGCCCGAGGGGATCTGGCTTCCCGAGACGGCGATCAACGAGGCGTTGCTCGATATCCTGATCGATTTCGGATTCCGCTTCATCATCCTGTCGCCGCACCAGGCCGACGGTGTACGGACGATCCGCAGCAGCGGGCGGTGGAAGAACGTTCAGGACGGATCGGTACCGACGGGAGTCCCGTACCGCTGCTTCGGACACGGCCCCTCGGGGAAGCGGGATACGCGGCGATTCATCGATGTCTTTTTCTACGATGCATCCCTCTCGGTCGACGTGAGCTTCAATCACCTCCTCAGGAACGGCGACTCCCTCTCCGCCGCGATCTCCGCGTCGTACGAGCGGGACAATTCGAATCTCGCCGTCATCGCCACCGACGGCGAGATCTACGGTCACCACGAACCGTTCGCCGATATGGCGCTTTCGTATCTCACCGATGTCGCCGCACCGGCCGGCGGCATCGCCATGACGAATTTCGGCGCCTACCTCGACACGCACGGGCCCGAATGGGAGGTCCATCTGAAGCCGGGCAGGAACGGCGAGGGGACGGCGTGGTCGTGCGCGCACGGCATGGGACGCTGGAAGGAGGACTGCGGATGCAACGTGGGCGCGCCGGCCGGATGGAACCAGAAGTGGCGCTCCCCGCTCAGAACGGGCCTCGACGCACTGCGGGACGAGCTGGCGGCGGCATTCGAGCAATCGGGAGCCGGCCTGTTCGCCGACCCGTGGAAGGCCCGCGACGAATACAGTGCGGTGATCCTGGAGCGGAGCGTCGAGAAGGCGGAACGGTTCGTCGGCGAGCATGCACCGCGTGAGCTGGCTCCGGAGGAACGCTCGCGCGCCCTCTCGCTCCTCGAGAGCCAGCGGTTCGCGCAGCTCATGTTCACCTCGTGCGGGTGGTTCTTCAACGATATTTCCGGTGTCGAATCGGTGCAGCTCCTCAGGTACGCCGCCCGCGCGATCGAGCTGGCGGACGGGGAGCGGCGCGAGCGGTTCGAGACACTGCTCCGCGGCGAGCTGGCGAAGGCGCTCAGCAACGTACCGGAAGCCCGGACCGGCGCGGATATCTACGCACGCGGCGTGGCCACCGCGGCGATCGACGCATCCTTTATCGCGGGCCAGCACGCGATCCTCGCGCATTTCTTCGGGGTCGAGGAGGCATCACGCGTGTTCAAATACACCGTGCGGACGATGGACCGCATCGAGCGCACCGGCGGCAGGAACAGCCTGTCGTCCGGCCACATCGAGATTGTCTCCCCCTACACGCTCGAGCATCACGAGTTCCAGTACGTCGTCGCCGTCGAGGACGCGGCCGCCGTCACCTGCAACGTCAAGCCGGCCGCGGAAGGGGGCCCCTTCAGGGAGACGGCCGATCGATTCCTCGGTATGCCCGAGGAGCGGTTCGCCGCCGATATCGCCCGTACGGCACGCGACGAGTTCGGCGGCCGGTATATCGACCTGAAGGATCTCTTTATCGAGGACCGCGAGCGCATTCTCCTGCACCTCTGCCACGGCATCATGGGATCGGTGCTGGAGCGCTACGAAAAACTGTTCGACGAGAACCGGTCGCTCCTCCGCCTGCTGAGGGACGCCGGGATCGCACCCCCCTTGAGCCTGTCCGTGCCGGTGCAGGCCGTCCTCACGCGCAGGCTCGTGAACGAGGTGGAGCGCTGGCAGCCCACCATCGAGCCGGGGGGGCTCGGCGGCATCAAGGAGATCGTGACCGATGCCGATGCGCACGGTATACGGATCGATACGACATCGGCCTCGCGCGCCTTCCGTGATGTCGTGCTGGAGCGGTCATCACGGTTCGAGGAGCGCCTCGATGCCGATGCGGCCGATGCCCTGTTCGAGTTCGTCGAACTGAGCCACGCCCTCGACATCACCATCGAGATGCACGACATACAGAACGAAATCTTCCGGATACTGGAAACGACGGTGGGCGCGGCGATCGAGTCGCTGCGCGGCGCCGGCGGCGAGGCGGGACACCCCGAACCATCCGCCGGGGACGGCGCCGCGACGCGCCGGGCGGTGGAGTCCTTTCTCAACCTTGCCCGCCGCTTCAACTTCAATACCGATTCCTATGAGGAACGGCTTCCCCGAAACACTCCCGCCGTACTATAATGGATGCGAAAAGGAGTGTATCCCGATGAAGAAGGACGAGGCGAAAAAGCGCATACGGAAACTCCGCGACGAGATTCTCCATCACGACTACCTCTACTACGTGAAGAACGAGCCGAAGGTCTCGGACGCCGGTTACGATAAGCTGCGGCGCGAGCTCGAAGCGCTCGAAGCGCGGTACCCCGACCTTGTCACCCCCGACTCCCCAACCCGGCGCGTCGGCGCCCCGCCGCGCGACGAGCTACCGAACGTTCTCCACCTGCACTCGATGCTCAGTCTCGATTCGACCGGCGACGCCGATGAGGCACGCGAGTTCGACCGGCGGGTCAGGCGCGCACTGGAACGCGACGATGTCGCCTACACGGTCGAGCCGAAGTTCGACGGCCTCTCGATAGAGCTCGTCTACGAGGACTGCGTGCTCACGCGCGGCGCGACGCGGGGTGACGGCACGACGGGGGAGGATGTGACTCCCAACGTCCGTACGATCCGCGCGGTGCCGCTGCGGCTCCGGGGCGGCGCCGCTCCCATGCGTCTCGCCGTTCGCGGGGAGGCCCTGATGCCGCTCGAGCGCTTTCAGGAGCTGAACCGCTGGATGACGGAGCGCGGCCAGAGCGCATTCGCCAACCCCCGGAACGCCGCCGCCGGCTCGATACGCCAGCTCGACTCGCATATCACCGCGGAGCGCCCCCTCACCTTCTTCGCCTACGAGATCATGGTGCTGGAGGGCGCGGAGCCGCCGGCAACGCACTCCGAGGAGCTCGGGCTCCTCGACCGGTGGGGGTTCCTCGTCGACTCACACTGGAGACGATGCGCCGCTATCGAGGAGGCGATCACGTTCCACGGCGACATCGCCGCGCGGCGCGACGAGCTCCCCTTCGAAATCGACGGCGTCGTGATACAGGTCGACGACAAGGCGTACCGCGGGATTCTCGGTACACGCACCCGCTCCCCCCGGTGGGCCCTGGCGCTGAAGTTCCAGCCGCGGCGTGAGGTGACGACGGTCCAGAATATCGTGGTGCAGGTCGGACGCACGGGAAAGCTCACCCCGGTGGCGCTCCTTCGGCCAGTCGACGTGAGCGGGGTCACGGTGAGCCGGGCCACCCTCCACAACGCGGGGGAGGTGGCGAAAAAGGACATCCGCGTCGGCGATACGGTGCGCATCGAACGGGCGGGGGATGTGATCCCCGCCGTCGTCGAACGGATCGATCGTCCCGGAAAACGGCGCGGCGCCCCGTTCGCGATGCCCGCCGAATGCCCCGTCTGCGGATCGCGCATCGACGAGGAGGGGGCGTATCACTTCTGCACGGGGGGCATTTCCTGCCAGGCGCAGCTCCGGCGCGGCATCACGCATTTCGCATCGAAGGGGGCGTTCGATATCGAGGGGCTCGGCCACAAGACGGTCGAGGCGATGGTCGGCCGCGGTCTCATAACGAACATCGCCGATCTCTTCTCGCTGGAGAAGGAGGCGCTCCTCCCGCTCGATGGATTCGCCGAGAAATCGGCCGGGAACCTGATCGATGCGATCGGGGCGGCCAGGCGGGTCGATCTGGGCCGGTTCCTCTTCGCCCTCGGCGTACGGAACGTCGGCGAGCATATCGCGCGCGTGCTGGCCGATCACTACGGATCGCTCGATGCCGTGATGGATGCCTCGGAGGAGGAGCTCGTGGAGATTCACGAGGTGGGGCCCGAGGTTGCCCACAGCGTCCATCAGTTCTTCTCGGAGAAGCATAACCGCGAGACGATCGCGTCGCTCCTTGTGCGCGGCGTCGAGATCGTACCGCCGGAGCGGCGAAGCAGCGGCCGTCCCCTCGCGGGGAAGACATTCGTCTTCACCGGCGGCCTCGACACCTACACCCGCGCCGAGGCCCAGCATCTCGTCGAGACCCTCGGGGGACGTACCAGCTCCAGCGTCAGCAAAAAGACCGCTTACGTGGTGGCGGGAACGGACCCCGGCTCCAAGGCCGACAAGGCAGCCAGGCTCGGTGTGACGATCCTCTCCGAGAAGGAATTCACCGCGCTCATAGAAAAATACCGGTGAGGCGGTATTTTATTCCATCAGGGCCATCGGTTCGTCACAGCACGTGAACTCGCATGTCTCGTGCCTGCATTCTCCCTCTTCGGTCACGCACTCGGTGCACTCCTCGATGACCCGCAACTTCAACCCGCACTCCTCGCAACCGTAGATCTGTCCCTTTTTCATTTCATGACAGTGAGGCATCGTAAAACCCTCCTTTCATCAATATAATTAAAAATTATTCCTAATAATGCGTGCCGTCAACAGAATTCCCGCAGCGTACGGCACGGTCCACGGACCGCGGTCCGCGGTCCGCCCCACCGCACCGGGCGGAACGCGCCGGCGATCGGCCGGGGCCCGCTCATTCGCCCGTCAGGCTCGATTCGTCCCCACGCCCTTCAATCACGTCGACGATGCGGCGGCAGAGAAGCGGCGCGACGCGGCGGGCGAACGCCTCGCCGGGATGCGGATCGGACGGCCCCGCGGCGTACCCGTCCTTCAGATACAGGCCTCCCTCCGTTTCGAGCTCGCGGAAATCCCAGAGATATATATTGTCCCCCTTCTCGTCCCACTCGCCGCGCACCCATTCGAAGAACGCGCGCGCGCGGCGCGCCGAATCCTCGTCCGTCGCCCCCGCCGTGAGGGCCGCGCCGGTCCAGACGAGAAACATGGTTTCCGGGAATTCCCGCATCTTCTCCTTCAGCGCGATGTACTGGAGCTTGTAGTTCTCGACTCGGCGCGCCTCCGATGCGATATCCGCCTCTCCCGTATCGGGCGCTATGTCGCTCACGGGGAAGCAGTGCTTCCAGACGATGACGCCGTACTTCTTCGTCAGTATCTCGAGCGTCGGTTCCTTCATGTATTTTTTCGGTCCCGCGTTCCCGACCCAGATGTTCCAGTAATCGTACGGACCGTTGCTCCAGCCGTACGGGGACCGCCGCGGAAACGCCGCCTCGTCTATCCGGTACGTGCGTCCGGTCTCCCGCCGGTACTCCTCGAACCACCGCTTTACGCCGGCGTCCCAGATCACCTTCCCCGTGCTGTGGTGAAGAAACACAATCTTCATCTCGTCACCTTCCCGTTTACCGTCACCCGACGGCGCACATCCGGAATGCAGAATCAACCAGGCGATTAAGAAAGGTGCCCCGAAGAAGCCGCACCGAAGATTTTCTCTCTGTCTCATCGCACCTCCCGCTCCACTGCATATAATACGGCCGGCGGCGGGATATACAAGCGCCAATTCGCCGCGGGATTCGCCGCGTACGGCCGCTTCTGCGAACCCGCTGAGAGCCGCCTGTCCGCGCCGCTCCTATCTTATCAGCACTATCTTTTTGGAGCTAGAAAATGAATCCGTTTTGAGTCTGTAGAAGTATATTCCGCTTGCAACAAGATTTCCGTTGTTGTCTTTTCCGTCCCACATCTCGGTGTACAAGCCCTTCAGCCTGTATCCGTTCACGAGGCGCCGTATCAACTGTCCCGCCACATTATATACCGAAAGGTTCACGTTTGCATCTTCCTCCATCGAAAACGTGATCTTTGTTACAGGATTGAATGGATTGGGAACGTTTGCATAGAGGCGGTTATCATACGTAGGAGTTTCACCGACGAAACAACGAGGATCAACATCTCGAATTGTCTTTATATTTCCTTTTGCATCCATGACATCGCCGATAACGAGCTTAAAATCTTCAACCGACAGAGACCTTTCACGGGCCCCGGACGCACAATACTCGACAGTTCCCATAGTGATCCGATTCTTGTCGATCTCTCGCCCGCCGTACGCATAGATAAAGAGATTTTCGCCTCCGTGCCTTTCTAACGGCGATACGAGAACGGTCTTTTGGAATTCAACACCATTTTCCCATCCTGTATACCTGATGTCCCCTTGCTTATTTTCCAATCCCAAACATACCCGAGATACACCCATCGCGTTTAGAAGATCGATCGTTACATAAAGCCGCCTTTTTTCGCCCGGCAACTCGATCTGTTCTATCCTCAATGCCACCGTAACATCTGATATTTCAACGACTGAGGCCAACGAGCCCTGCTGATACCACGGGTGCTCATCGTTATAATGATCACCGACGAAGCTGAAATCGCAAAGATTGCACCTATCGTCTCCATTGAAATCACAGCAATAATTGAACCCGGAATCCGAGGCGGCCTTGTTATACGACTCCCCAAATACAGCGAGGTCTCCAAGCTCGACCTTCCCCGATCCATCGAGATCGCAGGTCTTTATTTTTACCAGTGCGGAGCCGACGGGCCGATCGTCTACGGCGATCGATACCGTATCGCATCCGCAACCGCCGAAGTAGGCGTGTTTCAAAGTCGTTGTATAATCCGGCGCCCCGGCATCTTCCTGTGCGTTGATTTCTCCATTTTGGAATATGACGAATGAACCCTCATCTTGTGAGTACCGAAGAGATATATCTTCCTTGGATATATCGTGCGGATCTCCGAAGTTGTACGTGAATACCAAATCAGCCTGAAGTTCCTGCGCATCCCCGGCAGGGCACGCGAACAGAAAATCGTTCTCGGCATAGTCCACCGTGATGTTACATAGCGGAGGAGTGGATGATGTTATAACACTGCCGAAAAGTTGCAAGGCCGGATCGCCGAGAAACACATACGACTCGGCCAGATCCGAGTATCGAGGATGCTGGATGATCAGATCCCTCTGCGCCAGGGTGCATGCATGTCCGAGAGATGGCGCGCCATACGTGTACAGATTCTCGAGAACAAGCTTGCCGATCAGGTAATTGCCCGTCTGCCAGCTTCCCCTCGTGGGAGCAAACATGCCGATTATCCCCCGGTCGTCGTCAAAGAGGAGACGTTCACAAATCGGGCGCCCCCACTGCGGCGATTCCGTTTTCTCGAACGCCCCCAGATCGCAGCTTATCCCCAGTAAAAACGGATATATATGATTTGGATCTAACTTGGTTATATCGAAGCCGGAAGCCACCTCGAACCAGAAATTCATGTCGTAGTAGTGGGCCCCCGATCCGATGGAAGCGATGAGCGCCCTGCCCTGGTTGAACTCGCCACAGGCCTTCGACTCCCTGACCGCGTAACTCCCGCAATCACAGCATTCGGGACAATCGTTCCGCAGGAGATGCTTGCTGTAGCTTTCCGGCAGATAATTGAGAAGGTCCAGGCCGAACGTTTCTGCCAAAGAGCCGTCATTTCCCCATACGTCCCACTTGTTTATCAGTATGCTGATATCATCCGTCCATGACCCGCCGGTGCTCTGTAAATATTCCACCGCTTTGGAACCGTACGCCAGCACGTCGTTGACGCTGTGCGCCGGAATCCTTCCGATGATCAGTTCTGGATACCCATCACCGTTCACGTCCGATTTCGGCATATCGGACGCATATTAGGGAGTAAAGTACGCCATGTTCGTTTCACGGGGATCATGATCCAGGAAATAGTCCGCCGGGATGATGTCGTAGGCGGGCTGGCTGATCAGGTCGGGCTTGAAATCACCCCATCCATTGACCGACCAGACCGCCGGATCGTCCCAGAGCTCGTGATCGTTCGCGTCCCCTACCAGCATGACGTATCTCGTGCCATGCTCGTGCAGGTAATTCAGATAGGCCTTGAGATCGCCATCCCAGTAATCCTCGATATGCTGCAAGATCGTTATTCCGGTCGTCAAGCCGTACTGCTCATGCCAGTATGCCAGAGCCAGTACGCCGGGAGAGTCGATGTATTCCACCGGACCGATCGCCACCCAGTCCTCTGTGACGCTCTGCGCGCGCAGAGCTACTTCCCTGTTTACCTTGCTCATCGATGCCCATTGCTCCAGTTCCTTGTAGAGCTCGTCCGGGTTGAAATCGGGCTCAATGTCCCGAATGTATTCAAACGGCATCATCGCCTGCTCGATATCATGAACATACGTGTTGCCGTGTATATCCTCCTCCATCAAGCGATAGATACTGCCGGCGGTTCCTTTGGCGTCGACGTAGACGTACGTGCCGGGATTCCTCGTCCTGTCGGGAACGAACTCCGCCTCCGGAATCCTCTCGAATTTTTCCGCGGCGGCGTTACTGCGTTCGAGATAGTAATGATCCGCCTCGTGATCCACAATCTCCCACGTGATTTCGACGACGCCATCCTTGTATACCGGGAGGAAGTAACAGATACTTCCAGCCGGATCGTCGCACATCGACTTTATCGCCTGCTTGTCCTCGGCCGACAGATCTTGTCTGCAATAACTTCCTGTTCCTATAGATGGCCACATTATGCTATTTACACATGATGAAGCATCGCCCAAGCCAAGTGCGTGACCGAATTCATGTGCCACAATGGTCTGTATATCAAATTTTCCAGTCGTGCAGCTCGCATCCCATTTAGAATCCGCGAAGTATGCTACATTCAACTATCCAATGATATAGCTATTGAAATCGCACTTCAAGGCGCCACTGGCATTTTCATTAGCCGGTATGGCATCCCATACGTCCCGTGAGTCTTTCCAGAGC
>Ga0307379_10006729_pt1 | contig 15755 bp, 11 predicted proteins | sample UN2MG_FD_202237 | JGI IMG/M metagenome (GOLD analysis project Ga0307379, IMG submission 202237) | Soil microbial communities from Risofladan, Vaasa, Finland - UN-2 | ecosystem: Environmental > Terrestrial > Soil > Coastal area > Acid sulfate soil | place: Finland: Risofladan, Vaasa | collected... | reverse complement strand
ACCGCGTCTATGCACGTGAGCTTCGTGGGCCCCCGGTATCTATGCATATGAGCTTGCCTGGCATCGGCCCGGCAAGCTGTGTGGAGCCCACAAATCGTTTACGGACCGCACCCGCTCTTGCCTGTGATTTATTCCTTGAACGTTTCGCGCACATCGGTATATTCAATGCTCCTGTAAACCAGCATCAGCATCACCGTGCGAAAGAGAGAAAGCAATGTTGGAGAATGTGGCACTGATAATTCCGGCGGCGGGCGAGGGTCTGCGTTTCAACGCCGCCGGCGGCACTCGAAAACCATACGTTCTGCTTGCAGGCGAGCCGATTCTGCTGCACACGCTGCGCCGTTTCGCCGGCATTCCGGCCATCGTGCAGCGGGTGCTCGCGGTGCATCCTGAAGACGTGGAGGCCGTGCGCAAGGAATGGGGCCGGCGGCTGGAGGAACTGGGCGTGAGCGATGTTGTCGCCGGCGGAAAAACGCGGCAGCAGTCGGTGGCATGCGCTCTGGCCGTGCTGCAAAACGATATCGGCATCGTGGCCGTGCATGATTCCGTCAGGCCTTTCGTCTCGCGGCGAGCGATCGAGGAATCGATCCAACGGGCGGCAGAATTTGGCGGGGCCGTAGTCGCATCCGGAATGATCGCCACCGTTAAACGTGCCGATACTGAACGCAGGATCGTGGAGACCGTGCCGCGCGAGAACCTCTGGCTGGCGCAAACGCCGCAGACATTCAGGAGAGCCATTCTGGCCGAGGCTTACGAGGCTGCCGCACGCGATGGAGTGGCCGCCACCGACGATTCGTTCCTTGTGGAGCGCATAGGCGGCACCGTGGTGATCGTAGAGGAAAGCGCGGCCAACATCAAGATCACCACGCTCGACGATCTGAGATTGGCCGAGGCCATTGCGAGGGAGATCGATCGGCAGCCATAGCAATGGCGGCCGGCGAGAACTCATTTCCGGAGAGAGGCAGAATGTCTAACGGCACAACCGTACCTCCTTTTGCCATAAAAGACTGTGCGCTTGTTTCAATCGCCACCGGCAAACGCGCCGGCGACCTGCGAGAGCTTGCCCATTACGCGCAGATTGTAAGCCTCGACAGCATCTATCATCATTTCTGGGGCGCGCGGCTGCAGCCCAGCCTCGCCCGGCCGGAGTATCACAACGATTTCGCCGCCTGGGTGCACAAGGCTCTGCACGACGACATCATGGCCGAACGCCTGAGCATAATCGACCCAACCGAGCACACCACACTCGAAGGCCTGCAACAGGAACTGGTGCAGGTGATCGAGGAGCGGCTCGACGAAATCGAGTATCCACGCTGGGCGGCGGCCGACCGACAGTTCGAGTTCATCCGCTCGCAAATGGTGATCTTCGACACGCACCACACCGCAGAGCATCCGCGCGACCTCGTCACGCTTATGCCGCATATCTCGGTCGGCAGCATTTTCTATCACTTCATCGACGGCCGCCGCCGGAATCCCGAAAGGCAAGACGATTTCACGCGCTGGATCGAGAGCTTCGGCCCCCCGGAAAGCGAGGTTTGCCAGAAGCTGCAAGAGATCGATCCCTATTTCTCCACGCTCACCGAGCTGCGCGCCGACCTCACAAAGGTGCTGCGGGATTTCTTCGGCGAGGCCGTTACCGACCTCAGCGTCGAGCAACTGCCCCCGCCCTTTCCACGCAACATCCTCCAGGAATACGCACAGATAGCAGGGCAAGACGTGGTAGACCATTTGCGGCAGTTGGCCCAAACGCTGCAGGGCAAACGCGTGGTGCACGTAAACTCGACACGCGTGGGCGGCGGCGTGGCCGAGATGCTCTACAAGATGGTGCCGCTGATGCGCGAGCTTGGCCTCGATGCATCGTGGGAGGTTATCGGAGGCAAGCCGGAATTTTACCAGTGCACCAAGGCATTTCACAATGCGCTGCAGGGCGACAGGATTTTCATCCCGGAGCAGTTGCTGAGATCGTACGAGGAAACCAATGCCCGCAATGCCGAACAGCTTGCCGGCGTGCTCTCCGACGCCGACATCGTGATAATCCATGACCCGCAGCCCGCGGCCATGATCGATCACTTGCCCGAGCGAAAAGGCAAATGGATATGGCGCTGCCACATCGACGTCAGCAAGCCGCACCGCCCCGTCTGGCGCTACCTGCGCCGCTTCATCGCAAAATACGATGCCAGCATCTTTTCCTTGCAGTCGTTTGCGCAGATGCTGCCCCACCCCATTTACCTCGTGCCGCCCAGTATCGACCCGCTCAACGACAAGAACAGGGAACTCGACGAGGAAGAAATCCGGCAGGTGTACAGCCAGTTTGCCATCGATCCCGACCGGCCTATGATCCTGCAAGTATCGCGCTACGACCGCTTCAAGGACCCGCTGGGCGTGATCCAAGCGTTCAAACTGGCCAAGCGTTTCATACCAAACCTCCAGCTCGTGCTCGCCGGCGGCACCGCCACCGACGACCCGGAAGGCGAGCTGATGCTGAACGAGGTGAGGTCGGCCGCGGCCGACGATCCCGACATCCACGTGCTGCTGCTGCCTGGCGAAGCCCACCGCACGATAAACGCATTGCAGCGCGCAGCAGACATCGTGCTGCAGAAGTCGATCAAGGAGGGCTTTGGCCTTACGGTTACCGAGGCGATGTGGAAAGGCAAGCCGGTAATCGGCGGCGATACCGGAGGTATCCGCATCCAGGTGTTCAACCACCACACCGGCTTCCTGGTAAACACGCCGGAAGGCGCCGCACTGCGCATCAGATACCTGTTTCACAACCGGCCGCTGATAGCGCAGATGGGGCAGCGCGCGAAGGAGTTTGTGCGCGACAACTACCTTGTAACGCGGCACCTGCGCGAATACCTGACGATGATGGTGGGGATCAGCTCGAAGGAGGAACGGATTCAGCTCGGTTGAATGCCTCGAGCTGCTTGTCCAGCCAGGTTATTGTGGCCTCGTATACCGGCTCGCAATTCACGGAGCCGATGCGATTCCAGAAAGGTTCGCACACCACACTGGCGGTTTGCGGGCTGGGGTGGCACGAATCGGCCAGCGCCTGCAAGTCGGCCGCGAGGTTCTGCGAAAACGAAATCTGCAGGATGAAAGCCGGCGGCATCGTGGGCGCTTGCAGCTCGAGCAAGTCGAGCTTGCGGATTTCCTCGGCTGTGCTGCGGCGAACCGGATAGCCGTCGAGGTCGATGATATCGCCGGATGCGGCGGCAGTGGCCGGGCTGCCCTTGGCGGCCTTGCCGCGAACGAGCATCTGGCGCAGAAGGTGGCGCTTGACGTTCAGCTTGTGGAATTCCTCGCCGTTGACGATCGGCTCCCACGCGATCATGAAATCGCAGCTCTCCGCGGCGGCCAGCTCGAAGGCAAGCGTGGCGCCCAGCCCCAGACCCAGCAGGCCCACTCTTCGCACGCGGTTCAATCGAAGCCATTCCATCGCCGACCGGATGTCTGCCAATGCCGCCGACGGTGAGAACTCATCGAAGCCCCCTTCGCTGTTGCCCGTGCCGCGGTAGTCGAACCGCAGCACGCTCCAGCCCTTTGCGGCGGCGATCTCGGCCATCTCGAAGTACGTGCGGTATGCGCTCTTCGCTTCCTCGCCAAACGGCGCGCACATCACGAACCCGCAGCCCAGCGGCTGCTCGCCGTTGTGCAGCACGCCGTAGAGCCGTTTGCCCGAAGACTGAAAACGGATGATCTGCCTCATATCAACCCAGTTTGTTGCGAACAACGCTGCTGATCGCCGCAACGGTTTCGAATGCCTCGAGGCTGAATTCCTCGTCCTCGAAGGTTATGCCGAATATCTCCTCTATGCCGATCACAATCTCGAACAGCCGCACGGAGTCGATCTCGTACTTCGTCATCAGCGGGTCATCGTCGGCGATATCGCCGGGTGCAACATTGAGAAAAAGGCGCTCAACAATCATTGCCTTGATTTTGTCTTCAATTCTCTCTGCCATTGCTTCCTCGATTCAGTTTTCGGCCAGAATCTCGTGTGCCGCCTGCAACACGTTCGTCCAGTCGGGCAGCACGTACTTCTCCAGCACCGGCGCGGCGGGCACCGGCACGTCCTTGGCGGCCACTCGCTTGATTGGCGCGTCCAGATAGTAATGGAGGCTCTCGAACAGGCGGAACCCGATTTCGGCGCTCACGCCGCCGGTGCGGTGGCCTTCCTCGGCGATCACCACGCGGCCCGTCTTCTGCACCGACTCGCACAGCGTGTCCATATCGAGCGGATTAAGCGAGCGCACGTCTACTACCTCCGCAGAGACGCCATCGGCTGCGAGCGCGTCGGCTGCCTTGATGCACTCGTGCACCATCTGCGAATAGGAAATGAACGTGATGTCGCGGCCCTCGCGCAGCACGCTAGCCTTACCGATGGGCACGGTGTAGTCGCCGTCGGGCACCTCGCCTCGCATGCCGTAGAGCGTTTTGTTCTCCACAAACAGCACCGGATTGTCGTCGCGGATTGCGCTTTTCAGCAGGCCCTTGGCATCGTGCGGCGTGGCGGGCGCCACTATCTTTATGCCGGGCATCGAGATGAAGAGGGTTTCGAGCGACTGCGAATGCGTGGGGCCGTAGCCGCGGCGCCCGCCGCCCGGCGTACGAATCACCATCGGCAGCCGCACCTGCTCGCCGAACATGAACCTGAACTTCGCGGCGTGGTTGAAAAGCTGGTCGATGGCGAGCGTGATGAAATCCATGAACATGATCTCGATCACCGGCCTCAGCCCGAGCATCGCCGCGCCCACGCCCACACCTACGATGCTGTTTTCGGAGATGGGTGTATTGCGTATCCGCTCGGGGCCGAACTCCTCGACCAGCCCGCGCGTGATGCGAAACGCGCCGCCATAACCGGCGATATCCTCGCCGAGCAGAAAAACGCGCTCGTCGCGCAAAAGCTCTTCGCGCAGCGCGTCGCGTATCGCCTGGGAGTAGAAAATTTCAGCCATCAGCTCACCCAGATGGAATCTTCCAGCCCGGCGGTATCCGGCGGCGGGCTCTGGAGCGCAAATGCCACGGCCTCGTCAATCATACCCGCCGCCTCGCGCTCGGCTTGCTCGATCTCCGCCGGCGCCGCGGTTTGCAGCAGCCGCCGTTTCATGTTCGCTATAGGATCGTTCAACAGCCACAGCGCCTCCTCGTCGCGTGTGCGATACTCGCAGCCATCGCTTTTGGAATGGCCGCAGTGGCGGTACGTGAGCGCTTCGATGAGGCATGGGCCATTGCCGGCTCTCACGCGGCCGACGGCCGCCGAAACGGCGTCGCGCACGGCAAAGAAATCGTTGCCGTCGATCACCTCGCCCGCCATCGCGTAGCCGGCGGCTCGCACGCACACGTTCTGTATGGGGAAGTTGCACGCGAACGGCGTAGACATCGCGTATAGGTTGTTTTCGCAGAAGAAGATGACGGGCAGTTTCCAGATTGCGGCCATGTTGACGGATTCGTGAAACGTGCCCTGGTTTGCGGCGCCGTCGCCGAAGAAGCAGAGCACCACGCTGTCGCGCTTCTGAATCTTGATGGCGAGAGCCGCGCCGGTGGCAATGGGCAGGCCGCCGCCCGTAATGCCGTTCGAGCCGAGGAATCCGATGGACAGATCGGCCACGTGCTGGCTGCCGCCGCGGCCGCCGCTCACGCCGGTGGCTTTGCCAAACAGCTCGGCCATCAGGCGTTTGGGATCGCCCCCCTTCGCGATGAAGTGGCCGTGCCCGCGGTGGTTGCTCGTTACGTAGTCGCTTGCGCTCAGCGCGGCGCAAGCTCCCACGGCCGTGGCTTCCTGGCCGGTGCACGAATGCGTGGTGCCGTGGATGCGGCCGTCCGCGAAAAACCTGTCGAGCCGTTGCTCGAACTCGCGGATCAGCAGCATTCTTCGGTAGAAGCTGAGCAGTTCCAGGCCGTCATCGTTGCTCATGATCTCACAAAATGATGCCCATGACGTCGTTGTGGGTTACGTAAAGCACAAGGCCGATCAGGAGCACCAGCCCCACGTATTGAGCCACCACCAGCGTTCGTTCGCTCACGGGCTTGCCTTTGATCTTCTCGATCAGCAGGAAGAGCAGATGCCCGCCGTCAAGCACTGGCACGGGCAGGAGGTTAAACACGCCAAGGCTCACGGTAATCATCATCATGAAGCGGACAAAATCCTGCCAGCCCGACTCAACCGCCGCGTATGAGAGCGTAACGATGCCGACGGGCCCCGAAAGCTCGGAAGTGGAGACGCGGCCGACAAACAGCCCGAAGAGCACCTTGAACGTTTGCGAGTAGAGAAGAATGGTTCTCTCGGTGCCTTCGCTGATCGCCGCAAAAAAGGACGGCGGACGGCGGAATTCAGATACCGGCATCGGTGCGACGCCGATCTTGCCGATCGAGGTAACCACGGGCTTCACAACCACGCTGAACTGCTCGTCGCCGCGCCGGATCGTCAGCGTGCGCTCTTTGCTGTCGGGCAGCAGCCCGGCGTAACGCTCGGCGAGGCAGCTAACCTCTTGATCGTCCACCTTCACGATCTCGTCGCCGGGAACCAGGCCGGCCTGCTGCGCGGGCGACCCGGCCGCCACGCTTACGATCAGCAGCGGAGAATCCGGCGGCGCAATGCCGATCAAATCCTTCTCCGTGGGACGGTTCACCACCACCTCAATTTCCTTGCCGTTGCGCAGCAGCATGATCGGCACCGAGCGGCCCGCATTGCGAATCGCACCCAGAATCTCGCGCCAGCTCGAAACGGGCGTCTCCCCCACCTGGATGATGCGGTCGCCGGCTCGAAGCCCGGCATCGACCGCGGGCGACTCGCCCTGCAGCGCCGCGATCACCGGCCGCTCGCTGAGCTGCGCGCCGATCCCATACGATTCCTCCGCGTCCGGCGTTACCGTTTTCGTTAGCGTGATGTACTCGACGTTCCTGTCGGAGCTTTCGCGGCGCACCTCGACCGTCAGTTTCTCCTTGGGCGATGCACTGATCGCGCTCTGGAAGTCCTGCCAATCGCTTATGTGTATGGTGTCATTCTCGCCTTTGGTAATCGACAAAATCTCGTCGCGTGCCTTGAAGCCGGCCTTGTGAGCTCGGCCCTTTGGATGCACAAACCACAGCTTCCTGTCGAAGTAAGGCTGCAGGCCCAGGAAGTCGTTCTTATCTTGCCGCTGCACCCGGTAGGTTTTTTCAATAGATTGCGAACCGGAGGCATCGCGCTTCACCGTCAGCGAAAAGGGCGTTTTCGGCGGGATGTCGGCGATGGCCTTCTGCATCTCTATGAAATACCGCACGGGTTTGCCATCGATGCTCGTCACCATGTCGCCGGTGTGCACACCGGCTTCAAACGCCTTGCCGATGCCTACGTTTACTTTGGTGATCGGCTCGTAGCCGCCGATCAGCACCATGGCGATGCCGAGCGGAAACGCGAGGATGAGGTTCATTACGGCGCCCGCCACGAAAATCTGCGCGCGTGCGCCCACCGATTTCGCGCCTAGCAGCCGGTCGGCGGGCGTGGGCGGCTCGTCGCTTGCCTCCTCCTTGTCGCCCGAAAACTCGCCTGCGAGCTTGCAGTAGCCGCCCAGCGGAACCGCCGAGAGCGCATATTCCGTTTCGCCCTTGGTGAAATGCAGAAGCGCAGGGCCAAAGCCCAGCGAGAACTTGATGACCTTCACGCCTTTCCACTTGGCCAATATGAAATGCCCGAACTCATGCACGAAGATGAGTACGCCAAAGCCTACTATCACCGTGATCACGTTCAAGAGCCAGCCAAGCCATTCATTCATCACGATCGCCTCCGGAACCAAGAGACGCAGCGGTTTGGCACCGGCGCCCCGAAATATCAGCCGTATAGTTCATGCTTTTCCCAGCCGCCTCCCTTCTGAGCAAACCTGCCGCGCCCAGCGGTCGGCCTCGAGTATCTGCGGAAGATCCGGCTGCTTGATAACATCGTGCAAGTCCATCACCTCGCGGACGATTTCGGTGATCCGCGTGAACGGAATGCGGCCGTGCAGGAAATCAGCGACGGCCACCTCATTGGCCGCGTTGAGCACAGCGCCCAGCGTGCCGTCTTCGCGGGCAGCGCGGTATCCCAGCTCGAGGGCCGGGTATCGCTCGGGGTCGGGCGCAAGGAAATCGAGCCTGCCAATCGCGGCAAAATCCGGCTCCGACACCGGTCCCGGCTGCCGATTGGGATACGTGAGGGCATACTGGATCGGCACACGCATATCGGGCGCACCCATCTGTGCGATCACCGATCCGTCGCAGAAAACAACCATTGAATGAACAATCGACTGCGGATGGATGAGCACCTCGATCTGCGACGCGTCCAACCCGAAGAGCCAGCGAGCCTCGACGATCTCGAGAGCCTTGTTCATCATAGTGGCGGAGTCGATGGTGATTTTTCTGCCCATCGACCACGTGGGGTGCTGAAGCGCTCTCTCGGGCGTTACCAAATCCAGTTCGTCCAGCGGCACATCGCGCAGCGGTCCGCCCGATGCCGTGATGATGACTTTCCTCACCTCGCCGCGATTTCCGGCGGCCAGAGCCTGAAAGATCGCGCTGTGCTCGCTATCGACCGGCAGCAGCGGCAGGCCCTTGCGCCTCGCGAGCTGTGAAACCAGCCCGCCGGCCATGACCAGCGATTCCTTGTTGGCCAGTGCCACTGTTTTTCCGGCATTGAGCGCGGCCAGCGTGGCGGGCAGCCCGGCAGAGCCGCTGATTGCCACAACCACGATGTCGGCATCAGGCAATGAAGCAATCGCCTCGATTCCGGCAACTCCGCCAAGAACGCGGATGCCGGCCGGGAGTTTGCTGCGCAAGCGGGATAAACTAGTATCGTCAGCTACGGCAACCGCTTCAGCACCGAATTGAACGGCCTGACGGGCCAGCAAGTCGAAATTGCTCCCCGCCGCCAGCCCGGCAACGCGGTAACCCGGCAAGTGTGACAGGACCGACAGGGCATTGACCCCGATCGATCCTGTCGAACCCAAGACTGCTATATGTTTCATCCGGTATCTCGCCGGCTGTCATTTGCCGCCAAATAAACTTAACGCGAGCTAGTAAGATACACAGATCGCGCACACTAGAAGTATATCAGGAATAGAGAAGGTGAATCAAGGACAAAAGAGGTGCCGGTGTACTTATTTGTAATACCGATGATGGTTTTTCGCCACATCAGCGCCGCAGGAAGTGCTTCTCGAGCTCGTCGCACGACAGCGTGAGCGATGTGGGGCGTCCGTGCGGGCAGGTGGCGGCCTCGCCGCCGAGCTCGCGGCCCTTCTGAAGCAGCGAGCTGATCTCGGGAAAAGTGAGCCGCTGATTGGCTTTTACGGCGGCCTTGCAGGCGATCATCTTCACCAAGCTCTCGCGCAGCTCGGGTGCCCGCTTGCCGCCGGTGGCGCTGCCGCCGTTCTCTTCCTGCAGTGCGGCTATCATCTCGTGGAGGAACTGCTCGGGATCGCAATCCAGCAGCATCACGGGCACGGTGCGAAGCGCAACCACGTTTCGTCCGAATTCCTCGATCTCGAAGCCCAGCGCCCGCATCTCGCCGGCGGCACCAGTCAGGAGGATCACCTCGTCGCTTGTCAATTCCACTGTGACTGGAATCAGCAGCCTTTGACTCTCGATTCCGGTAGTTTCCATGCGGCGGCGGATCTGGCTGTATATGATGCGCTCGTGGAGAGCGTGCTGGTCGATGATCCTGATCCCGCCGGCAGTCTGCTCAATGATGTAGGTATCGTGCACCTGGAAGGCCTGTGGCCGGTGCGGATGGGGATCAACGGGCAAGGGATCGTCGGCAGCCGGCGGCTGAGCGCTGCGAGGGGCGGGCCGCGGCGGCAGATTGGCCTCTTGCGGATGCTGCGGTGCAGCGGGCCGCGGCGGCAGATTGGCCTCTTGCGGATGCTGCGGTGCAGCGGGCCGCGGCGGCAGATTGGCCTCTTGCGGATGCTGCGGTGCAGTGGGCCGCGGCGGCAGAGCGGCCTTTTGTGGATATTGCACCGTAGCCGACTGCTGTCTTCCAGGAGGCTGAGGCGGCGCGGACGGAGCTGCCGCGGGACGCTGCGTGGTGAGGAAGCTCACCTCGAACAGCGCCGGGTCGCGCCTGATCTTCCGATTCCAGTCGCTCGGCACTCTTGCGTCTCGCTCCGGCGCCTCGGGTGGCGTGTCGTGCCGCACGATCAGCTCGGGTGCGGGCGTGCTGGCGAGCTTTGCGCCGATGATGCGGCGGACGGTAGTGTATACCAGGTGGGAATCGCGGAATCGCACCTCATACTTGGTCGGGTGTACGTTCACGTCCACCTCGCGCGGGTCGATCTGCAGAAACAGAATGACAATCGGCTGCCGGCCGGCCGGCACCTGGCCCTCGTATGCGGCGCGCACGGCCGATGCGATCGACTTGTCGCGGATGAACCGCCCGTTGAGGAACACGTACTGGAGCTTCGTGTTCGCGCGTGTTTGCGAGGGCGGCGCGATATAGCCGCTGATCATAAGCGGCCCCTCGCCCGAATTCACCTCCAGCAGATCGGTCTGGAGTTCTTTCCCAAAGAAATTCGAGATGCGGCGCAGGCGGTCTTCGTTCTGGAGGCAGTTGATCATCTCGCGCCCGTTGTGCACCAGCCGGAAGCTCACGCTGGGGTACGCCAGCGCCGCCTTCGTTATGATGTCAACTGCGTGGCTGAGCTCGGTGGAGGTGGTTTTGAGGAATTTGCGCCGCGCGGGTATGTTGAAGAAGAGGTTGCGGACTTCGATGATTGTGCCTTCGGGCACGCCGGCGGCCTTCACAGGCACAATCTTGCCGCCGGCCACCTCGATCTGGCTGCCGGAGTCGCAGCCTCTGAGGCGGGACGTTATCCGCAGCTCCGACACCGCCCCGACGCTCGGCAGAGCCTCGCCGCGGAATCCCAGCGTGGTGATGAAGAAAAGGTCGTCGCTGTCCTTCAGCTTGCTCGTTGCGTGGCTCTGAACGGCCAGCAGGAGATCGTCGGCGGCCATACCAGTGCCGTTGTCCGACACTCTGATCAGCCGCTTGCCGCCGTCTTCGAGCTCCACCTCGATCCTGCTGGATTCGGCGTCGATGGCGTTTTCCACCAGCTCCTTTACCACGGAAGCCGGACGCTCGATCACCTCGCCCGCGGCGATCTTGTTGGCCACCAAATCCGGCAGTTTGCGAATAATGCCCATGCCCGAATTTTAGCAGAAGGCCGGGCAGAAGTCAAAACTTCTTCGAAGTTTCCTGTTTGCGTGTTATTATTGGATAGAAGGCCCCATCGAAACGGGAGACCGCATCATGGCAGAAAACCGGCAGCCGAAGGACCAGGCGAAGGTAACGCTGAATGTGGAGGGGATGCATTGCGCCTCGTGCGTGGCGCGCGTGGAGCGCGCGCTTGCGCGCACGCCGGGCGTGAGCAAGGCGGCGGTGAATCTGGCCGTCGAAACGGCCACCGTCAGCTACGATCCGGGTGCCGTTCGCGTGGAAGACCTGATCGAGTCGGTGAAGAAGATAGGCTACGGGGCCAAGGTATCGAAGCTGGCCGGCCTCTCGCTCGAGCAGCGGCAGCAGCGCACCATCCTGCAATGGCAGCAGCGGCTGGTCGTCGGCATCGCGCTCACGGTGCCGATCACCTTGCTCAACATGATCCTGCCGATGTTTCACGTGGATTTCCCGGGTATGCTGGGAATCCTTTTCGTGCTCGCTACGATCGTGCAGTTGTACATCGGGGCGCCCTTCTACCGTTCGGCGGGCAAGGCCATCCGCCACGGCGGCACGAACATGGATACGCTGATCACGCTCGGGGCGTCGGCCGCGTATTTCTACAGCGTAGCGATGATGTTCTTCATCGCGCGCGATATCCATCGAATCTACTTCGACAGCGCGGCGATGATCCTCACGCTGATTACGCTGGGCAAATTCCTGGAAGCCGGCGCGAAATTCAAGGCATCGGCCGCCATACGCAAGCTGATGGAATTTGCCCCCAAGCGCGCTACCGTCGTCCGCGATGGCAGCGAAATCGAAATCGACGCCGACGACGTGGCGGCGGGCGACATAGTGGTGGTGCGGCCGGGCGAGAAAATTCCCGTCGACGGCATAGTCCGCGGGGGATCGTCGTCGGTCGACGAGTCGATCATCACCGGCGAGAGCATGCCGGTAGCCAAAGACGCGGGAGACGAGGTGATCGGGGGTACAATCAACAAGGAAGGCATGCTGAAGTTCGAGGCCACGAACGTGGGCGAGCAGACCGCCCTCAACCAGATCATCCAGATAGTGCGGGCCGCGCAGGAATCGAAGGCCGACGTCCAGCGGCTGGCCGATCTCGTTTCGAGCTATTTCGTGCCGGCGTCGATTGCCGTGGGCCTGGCCACGTTTGCCGCGTGGATGATCATCGGGGCCGATTCGGCGACCTTCCAAAAGGCCATGTTGAACATGGTGGCCGTGTGGGTGATTGCGTGCCCGTGTGCGCTCGGCCTCGCCACGCCCACGGCGATACTGGTGGGCTCCGGGCTTGGCGCCGCGCATGGCATCCTCATCAAGGAGGCCCAGGCGCTCGAGCGCACCGGAAAACTCGACGTCATCGTGTTCGACAAGACCGGCACTCTCACCTGCGGCAAGCCGGAGGTAACCGCCATCAGACTGCTTGGCCAGTTTGCGCAACGCGAAGGGCCGTCGGCCGTCGACAGCCTCGTTCGCCTGGCGGCCGCGGCCGAATACGGCTCCGAGCACCCATTGGGCAAGGCCATCGTGGCAAAGGCGCAAAGTCTCGCGCTCGAACTGCCTGCGCCTTCGAGCTTCCGCGCCGTGCCGGGCCGTGGCGTGCTTGCGAACGTGGGCGGGCACAACGTGCTCGCGGGCACACCGGCCCTGCTGCTTGACGCCAACGTGCATTATTCCGACGCCGAGGCCGAAGCTCTCCGGCTGGAGAATGAAGGCAACACGGTTGTCTACGTGGCCGTAGATGGCAAGATCGCCGGCGTGATAGCCCTGGCCGACCAACTGAAGGATCATGCCGGACAAACGGTGGCCGACCTGCACGAGATGGGGCTGGACGTTTACATGATAACGGGCGACAACGACCGCACGGCACAAGTGATCGCCCGGCAGGCGGGCATCCGCGCCGACCACGTTTTCTCGCAGGTGCCCCCGGTGCAGAAGGCCCTGAAGGTGCAGGAACTGCAGGTGCAGGCGGCGAACGGTCCGCGCAAGCTCGTGGCGGTGGTGGGCGACGGCGTAAACGACGCCCCCGCTCTCGTGCAGGCCGATATCGGAATCGCGATGGGCACCGGCGCCGACGTGGCTATCGAAGCCGCCGACGTTACCATAGTTGGCGGCGACCCCCGCGAGGTGGTGCAAACCGTCCGCCTCAGCCGCCTCACGCTGCACACTATCAAGCAAAACCTTTTCTTCGCGTTCATCTACAACACCGTGGCCATTCCGCTGGCCGCGGCAGGGTTCCTCACGCCGATGATCGCCGCCGCCGCGATGGCGCTCAGCTCGGTGTCGGTGGTGAGCAATTCGCTGCTGCTGAAACGCCGCCTGCCCCACCGACCATGAATTGCCGTCAGGCGCTGAAAATGCGCACCAAGTTGTTTTACTCGTTGATGAGGCCGGCCGGAACAGCGCGGGGCGCAATGCGCGGGAGTGCAGGCGATGATGGTTTTCTGCGAAGTTGAGGATTGGGAGCGCGGCAGGATTCTTGAAGAGTTTGGCGAGGGGGTGAAGCTGATCGATCAGCCGCTGTCCTTCAGCAACGTGGCAGACGCGAGGGACTGCACCGTGCTGTCGACGTTCATCTATTCGTCGGCGGACAAGAGGATGCTCGACGAGCTGCCGAACCTGCGGATGATTGCCACGCGGTCGACAGGTTACGACCACATCAGCCTCGATGAATGCTCGCGGCGCGGGGTCGTGGTGTCATACGTGCCGCGCTATGCCGACGTGACGGTGGCCGAGCATACGTTTGCGCTGATCCTTGCGCTTGCGAAGAACCTCATCCAGGCGGCGGACCGCACGCGCCGGGGCGAGTTCAGCTTCAAGAACCTCCGCGGTTTCGAAATCTCCGGCAAGAGCATAGGCATCGTGGGCACGGGCAAGATAGGCCAAAACGTCGCACGGATCGCGCGCGGGTTTTCAATGCAAATCCTCGGCTACGACAAATTCCCCAGCGAGCAGGCCGCCGCCGAGCTTGGCATAGAGTATATGGCCTATGACGACCTGCTGAAGCGCTCCGACGCAGTCACATTCCACGTGCCCGAGCTTCTCGAAACGCACCACATGCTAAACAGCGAAAACATCGGCCTGCTGAAGCCCAACTGCATCGTGATCAACACCGCCCGCGGCTCGGTGATCGAAACGCGCGCGCTCGTCCGGGCGCTATCCGAGGGCAAGATCGCCGGCGCCGGGCTTGACGTCCTGGAGGAGGAGCCGGTGGTGCGCGAAGAGCGCGAGCTTGTCAGCTCGCTCTTCCAGCGAACGCACAGCCTCGAGGCCATTCTGAGCGGGCAAATCCTTTTGCGATTCAACAACGTCATCATCACACCGCACAGCGCGTTCAATACAAACGAAGCCGTGCTTCGAATTCTCGATACCACGATCGAAAACATCCGTTCGTTCATCGCCGGCTCGCCCAGGAACGAGGTTCCGCTGCCGGCGCATGCTTAGGCAAGGTCCAAAGTCCAAGGTCAAGAGGGTGCAAGGTGCAAATCGGCGTCTGGCTGACTTGGCGCAGTTGCCTCTGTGTGACGGCCTAAAGCCCAAAGCCTGAAAGGCCAAAGCCTATTCCGTCTCCGCCGGCTCAGATTGCCCGCTGTGGAGCCTTGCCCAGCGCTCCCACAAATCGTCTACGGATCCAAGCCTTATTCCTGGCCCGATCATGCTTGATTTCGGCGGCTTCCAAACCTATAATTTGCTTCTGGAGAATTGTTTCCCGGAAGGTGTGGCTTTTCCGTTGCAGAGACGCGCCCGGCTGCACGTCTCTCTTGCCAAAAAAGAGCAGAATCATGCAGAAAACTCCTTCATCGGCCATTGGCGGCCTTCCCCTCGCCCGAGGCGGAATCGCGATCATCGCCGGCTTGCTGATTGCGGTATCCAGCAGTTCCATCTGCTTTGCCGGCACCGATACGTTGGATTTCAAACCGGATACATCCGGCAGCATCACTACGTGGCTGGTGAGCCAGCCGTTTGCGATGAGCTATGCGGATGATTTCGACAAAGACCTGCTGACCGAATTCGGCGGCGAGGCAAACGTGAAACCTGACGGCCTCGTGACCGAGGCGAAAGACGCCGATGGCAATTTGCGCCGTATCGATTGGCGGCCTATGTTCTCTGATAAGCCCGTGGTGCGGCCATACAGCCGGCAGACAGACAGCCGCGCCGCGTATTACATGTCGTGCATGCTCAAACCCCAACGCAGCGGCGATCATATTCTCGTAACGCACTATTGGGCGGACGTCATTATCTGGATCGACGGCAAGCAGGTGATCAGCGGGCGGCGGCGCGGCCAGGAGCTTGCGTTTGCCGAGGCAAGGGTCGAGCTTGACAAAGACAAGCAGCATCACGTTCTCGTGAAGCTGGGCAATTGCTTCTCGCAGGCCTACGTGAACGTGCGGCTTCTTAACGTTGACCGGGGCCCGGCGCGGGCCGCATGCCATTTGCCCGTGCCTACCAGCCAGGCGGCGCTTGCGGCTTACCTGCCCGAATCGCTCGATATGTCTATCGATAACTATCTTTTTTTCGAGCCTGATCGCTCTGCGCGCGTAGCGGTAACACTGTCGGATTACAGCGGGCTGCCGCCGGG
>Ga0307379_10006728_pt1 | contig 15755 bp, 15 predicted proteins | sample UN2MG_FD_202237 | JGI IMG/M metagenome (GOLD analysis project Ga0307379, IMG submission 202237) | Soil microbial communities from Risofladan, Vaasa, Finland - UN-2 | ecosystem: Environmental > Terrestrial > Soil > Coastal area > Acid sulfate soil | place: Finland: Risofladan, Vaasa | collected... | reverse complement strand
CGATCTCGGGTTTCCCGTCAAGGTCGGTGTCCCCTTTCGCGAGTGAGACGACCTCCCCGGGGATATTTCTGCTGCGGCTGACCGTGCCGGAAAGGGACGGGATCTTTCTCCGGGTATCCCCCTCGCCGATCTGCCCGTCGCCGAAAAAATAAAGTTTCAGTTTTGCGGACGCCTCGATTGCCATCCTCCGGTATGTGAAAGGAAGGGCTGCATTCCCCGGGGTTCTCTGCTCATCCGCATTCCCCCTCTTTTCTTCAGCCGTGACGAAAACCGTCCTCCCCTTCCCCGGGTTCTCGGTCGGGGCAAGAGTGAGGTCGAGCGTTGTCATACGGCCTATCCGGGTCACGTTTCCCGTGAGCACATAAGTGGCTCCGAGGGAGCGCGCCTTCTGTTTCCTCTTTCCGGGATCGCTCCCCTGGTCCAGCTTGACGAGATGCACGTCGAACCGTTCCCGAAGCTTTTCCCCCAGGGCCTGGCCAAGGAGCGAGGAGACACTCGCACCGTCCTCCACTCCGACTGCCTGGGGAGGGAACAGGGCAAGGCTCTGCTTGCCCGCCCGGGACTCCGGCAGGAACAAGCAGCAGGAGATCGCCGCAAGAGATGCGATGAGGAGAGGGCGCGCCCTCATTTGATGAGCGACACTACTTTCTTGAACTCCGGCGTTGCCGCCACCTTGAGGAGCTGGAAGATTGCCGTTTCGGTGCTTATAACCGTGCAGCCGGCGTCTCGTAGAGCCTGCAGGCCGCTCTGGTAGTTGTGCAGGGAACGGGAGGAGACCGCGTCGTCCAGAACGAAGAGTGAATACCCCGCCCGGGATAGGTCGACCGATGTCTGGTAGACACACACGTGGGTCTCCATCCCCACCATGATCACCTGCCTCCGGGCAAGATCGGAAACCGCGGAGAGAAATCCCTCGTCCCGTGCGCAGCTGAAGGTCATCTTCTCGTACAGCCGGTAATTCTTGCCGTCTAAGGCTTGCATGACCTCCGGCACTGTCCGGCCCAGACCCTTCGGGTACTGCTCCGTGAGGAGAATCGGAAGTCCGAGCGTCCCTGCGGCCTCGATCGTGATCTGCATGTTCTTCAGGGAGCGTGGGTACAGGTCCTTGTGGATGGCGGGAACGAGCTTCCCCTGCACGTCCACAACGAGAAGGACCGCCTCCTCCCGGTTCAGGAAATCGGTCATGTTCCCTCCTTTGCCTTCGCTTGGCAGACGATGATCCCCTCTTCCATAAGAGTAAGTTTCTCGAACCCGGTTTCGGTGACCAGGTATGTGTTTTCCAGCCCCACTGCCCCCTCCGACGGGAAGACGAACTTCGGCTCGAGGGCGAACGTCATCCCGGAGGCGAGCACCGTGTCCGAGCCCTTCCCGATGAAGGGGAACTCATCGGCTTCGATTCCGACGCCATGGCCGATGAATTTAACGTTGTATCCCGGTGCCCCCATGAAATTCGCGGCGAACGGGCTGCGGGAGGCAGTCTCCAGACCGATTTCATACAGGTCTCCCGCCACCGCTCCCGCCCGCGTGGCGCCTTCGATGTGCCGCATCACCTTCACGGCCATCTCGTACGCTCTCTGCAGCTTCTCCGGGAACTCTCCGATCACGTACGTCCGGGCCATGTCCACCAGGTAGCCGTCCTGCGCCCACATGAGATCGACCAGGATCGGCTCATTCTCCCGGAAAGGCCGGTGTCCCTGCCCCACGGGTACGTACGGTCCGGATCCCTTCCCTGCGGTGGGGAAGTCGGCATAGGACGGGATCGCCGCGTCTGCCCCCGAGATGACGCATCCCAGCCCCACCTCCTGGTTCCAAGCGCGCATCCGGGTGATGGTCGTATGACCGGCCGAGATCGCCCTCCCCTGGAGAACCCCGCCGAGCCAGGTCTCGGTGATGCCGGGGCGGATCTCTCCTCGTGCGCCGGACAGGAGCCCTGCCAGATTTCTTCCGCAGGCACGCATCGCCTCGATCTCCGAGGCACCCTTGACCGCCCGGATTTCGCGGATCGCGGTCGAAACGTCCACCGCCTTCGCGTCGGGGAAGAGCCTGGAGAACCGCTGGAAGGTCGATACCGGCATGACGTCCAGTTCGAACCCTATCGTGCGGAAGGAGACCTTTTTTTTCTCGAAGTACGCGGGGATCTCCTTGGGTGATGCGATCCGCACGATCTGCTCGATGCCGGCCTCGTCGAGGGCCCGCTCGTAGACCCGCCGGACGAAATAGACCGGCTCGCCATCTGCCGGCACGAACAGAACTCCCTGCTGAATCGACCCGGTGAAATAGAAAAGGTCGGCGCTCTGTACGACGAACGCCCCGTTGACGCCGTCCGCCGAGAGCCTCTCCTGGAGGGCCCGGATCCTCGCTCTTACCTCCTCTTTCGGCGTCAGCCTGTACATATCCTAAGAACAGGGACGTTCCTGTGAACTCTCAATGCACAATGGCGTTATTCCCCTTTTCTTTCGAGTATAGGGGAGATCCCCGAGTTTCGGGAAGTTCCCGGAGGCTCTTTTGATAAAATTCTTAGGAACGTCCCTTTTCTTGGTTCCAGAGCTTTTCGAGCTCCTGGTACGATTTCGGGTATTCCGCCTGGAAGCGCAGGTAGATTGGGACAGGATACCGCACGCCCCCGGCATGGGTCTTCTCCAGGCCCAGGACAATCTCCTCTCCCATCCCGAACGGGAAGGTGAACGCCATCTCGTCGTCGGCAGTCATCCCGAAGATCCGGTCGCCGTAGCACGGCAGTATTACCTGCGGCTCCCCGGTCTTTTTCCCCTTGATCACGATATCTGTACAATCACCTCGACCGGAGAAGTCGCTCGTCAGACTCCCCCCTTTCTTGTACAGGCAGGCGTTGAGCAATCTTAGCACCTGGGCCGAGTTCCCGTACACGAGGACGGTATCCGGCGTGAAGGTCGCCCTCCCGAGGGGCGCGGTGACCACGTAGGCGTACTCCCCTATGTCGTATTTGGCCAGGGCCTCCTCGAATTTCGCCCCCGCATCTCCACAGGAGGCATACATGCCGTCCGCAAGCTTTCCCGAAGTATAGTACTCGTTCCTCTCCTCGAAGCCGAAGGCAGCCTTGGCGATGGGGCAGGAGATGTCTTCGCCCGATACCGCCATCCCCCAACCATAGCGTCTTGCAATTGAAATCGCCTGGCATATTGCGACCTTAATACCAAGGTGCTTCGTTGGTACTTTAACTCTGTCCGGCAGAGTTTCCCCGGGCTTGTACGACTTGATCCCGAGGGGAAAGGTGTTGACCCTCAGGTGTTTTTCAAGGTGACCGGAAAGGGTAACTGCATCCATCATGGGAAATCCTCCTTATCGTCTACTCCCACTTCCTCTTGTCGACGATCTTTTTCTCCTTCTCGGAAAGATCCTTTTCATCGACGAAAACGACCTCTCCTCTCAGCCGGGTAACCTCCCGGGCGGTCTCCGATATCCTGGTTCGTATTTCGTCCGAAGGTGTGGCGCCCCCCGTCAGAACCACCTGGATTTCCATCTGGTCTTCGTGCCCCACCCGTGTGATGACCAATTGCAGGGCGTATACCTCCGGAACTTTCTTTTCGATCTGTCCCACCTGCTCGGGGTGAACGAATATCCCCTTCACCTTCGTCAACTGGTCGATCCGGCCGACGATGCGTAGCAGGCGCGCCGAAGTCCTCCCGCAGGGGCACGATTCGTTCGTAACCACGGACAGGTCGCCTGTGGCAAACCGTACAAGAGGATAGGTTTCGTTGGGGAGAGTGACGACCACTTCCCCGATCTTCCCCGGGCCTACCGGTTCCTCCGTCACCGGGTCGACGAGCTCGAGAATGATCTCGTCGGGGATGTGCATGCCCTGCCCCTCGAAACACTCGTACCCGAGCGAGCCTGCGTCGGCCGTCCCGTACGCCTGCCGCACCTGGATGTCGAACTCTTCCTGAAATCTTCGCCGCAACGATTCGGGGAGCATCTCTGCTGCAACGAGCGCCACCTGGAGGCAAAGCCCGTTCCCGGGGACGATTCCCATCTCCTTCCCCTTCTCGAGAACGGTCATAAGAAACGAGGGGGTCCCGACATACCCTGTCACACAGAGGTCCCGCATGACCTGCGCCTGCATCTCCGTGTTCCCCACCCCTGCCGGGATCACGGTGCATCCGATCCGGATGAGCGCCTCGTCGAACATGAGGCCGGCCGGGGAAAAATGGTACATGAAGGTATTTTGCACGATGTCGCCGGGACGGAATCCCGCGGCGATAAAGGCCTTCTCCCATCGCCAGTGGCTTTCCTCCCTCCCTTCCGGATCGTACGTGGGGCCGGGGGAGACGTAGATCCGCCGCATCGCGCGCGGAGGGGCCGCAGCAAGGCCGCCGAAGGGAAGCTCCGACTTCTGGATGGTTTTCAGATCCGCCTTGCGGGTGAGCGGGATCTTGGCAAGATCAGAGACAACGCGCACATCGACGGGTTTTACCCCCGCATCGTCCATCTTTCTTCGTGTCGCCGGAGCGTTTTCGTAGGCGTGTCTCACCGTGTCACAAAGGATCTTTCGCTCAAACGCTTCCCGCACCGAAGGAGTCATCGTCTCCTGCGCCTCGTCGTAGAACCCGCGCTTCCTGTCGATCATCCTTCTCTCCCCAAGAACAGGGACGTTCCTAAGAAGTCAGCGGAAAACTGACATGCCTCAGCCACCAAGTTCTTAGGAACGTCCCCGTTCTTATGTTCTTAGGAACGTCCCTGGTTTTAGGATAGCCAGCGTTTGCGGCGCCGGTAATGTTTCGTGTCCTTGTACGATTTCCTCGTGCCCATCTCGGTCATCCCCAGGTAGAACTCCTTGACGTCCTCGTTTTTGGACAGCATCGATGTCTCACCGTCCAGGACCACCTTCCCGTTCTCCATGATGTAACCGTAGCGGGAGATGGAAAGGGCTACCCGGGCATTCTGCTCCACGAGGAGGATCGTCGTTTTCTCCTTTTCGTTTATGTCCTTGATGATCCCGAAGATTTCGTTGACCAGCATCGGGGAAAGCCCCAGCGAAGGCTCGTCGAGCAGCATCAGCTTCGGCCGGGCCATGAGGGCGCGCCCGATAGCAAGCATCTGCTGCTCCCCTCCGGACAGGTATCCCGCCAGCTGCTTCCGGCGCTCCTTGATCAGGGGGAAGTACGTGTAGACCCGTTCGTAATCCCCTCTCACGTTCTTCCCGTCTCTTCGCGTGTGTGCACCGCACCGGAGGTTCTCCTCCACCGTCAGGTCCTCGAAGACCCGCCGGCCCTCCATGACCTGGAATATCCCCCGGCAAACGATCTCCTCCGGGTCCCTCCCGTTGATCTTCGCACCCTCGAACAGGATCTCCCCGTCGGTCATCTCCCCCTCCTCGGATTTGAGGAGCCCGGAAATCGCTTTGAGCGTAGTGCTCTTCCCCGCGCCGTTGGCGCCGAGCAATGCCACGATATGCCCTTGCGGGACAACAAGGGAAAGTCCCTTGAGGACGAGGATGACGTCCGAGTAGATCACCTCGATGTTGTTCACCTGGAGCATGTGTCCCCTGCCGGTTCCGAAATGGATAAAACGGAGGAGGGCAGAATGGACACCCTCCCCCGTTTCCCCTTCGGGTTTTGGTTTACAGCCCGAGCCACTCCGCCTTTCGCGGAAGCTCGATCGTTTCCTTAAGCTCCATCTTGCCGCCCTGGTATTCATAGATCTTCGCCGACATGTTGGGACGGTGGTCGGTCGGAGCGTACGTGATCTTGGCAGTCAGCCCGCCCGTATCGAAGTCCTTTAGCGTCTCCAGGGCGTCCTTCACGCCGGGGCCGTTCAACTGCCCTTTCTTGTCGGCGATGCCAAGCGCCTCGCACATGACCATCATGGAGACCCATCCGCGGACGAAATGGGTGTGTTGGTACTCGTTCTTCGTGACCTCCTTGATGAGCGCCATCCCGGGAACGTCGTCGCCATAGACCGCTGCTGCCTGAAGTCCAAGAACTCCATCGGTGGCGCCCTCCGCCATCTTGAAGAGGTCTTCGTCGTTCCCCCAGATGTTCACGAGGAACTTCGTCTTGAGGCCGAGCTTCTTGGCATCCTTGATGATGACCGCCGCGGAGGGGGTGGTCCCGCCGACCCACGCAAAATCCGCGCCCTTGCTCTTCACGGAAAGCATCTGGGAGTTCGCCTCGATCGCCTTCAAGCCCACGTCCTCGTCGCCCAGCACCTCGAACCCGATTTCTTGCGCGTACTCCTTCCCGCCCTTGATCGGCGCGATCCCGTACGGGTGGTTCGGGTAGATGAAGACGATCTTGGGGGCTTTCTCCCCCTTCCAGTTATCCTTGATGTACTTGAGGCCCGCCCGCAGCTGGGTTGTATAGTCCGCCGCGATGAAGAAGTTGTACGGGGCCTTTGCGGGGTCGGTCAGGTGCGCCGAGTACGAGGCGGATAGGTACGGGATCTTGTCTCCCGCCAGAAATCCGGTCAGCGCCTCGGTATCCCCGGTACCCCAGCCCTGGATGGCGATCACCTTTTCCTCGACATACTTTTTGTACTGGTTGATCGCCTTGTTCTTGTCGTAGGCATAGTCGATCGACTGCATGTCGATCTTCTTGCCGTTGATCCCCCCCTTGCCGTTGATGTAGTCCTTGTAGGCCTGAACGCCTGCCGCGTAAGGCTTCCCCACGGAGGATGTCGGGCCGGTCAGGTCGGCCAGGTTGCCGATCTTGATCTCCTTGACCGGAGGCGGCGCTTTCTGGCACGCGACCAGAAACAGTGTGCTTGTCAACACGACGGCGGCGATCAGATAAGTTCTCTTCTCCATTGTCCCCTCCTCGTCTGTTTTTCGTTTTTCGGTAATCGGAATGCCCTGACGACCTCACCTGCCGATTTTATCGCGATCTTCTTCCCCCGCCCGGTACTCCTTTCCCTCGGTTTTTTTTAACTCGATCCCCCTTGCGGATTTCGACCTCTCAGTAAGAAAAAGGATAGAGCTTCCAGTAAGACTTGACCATCTTCCACCGGTGTGCGAGCCCATCGGGCTCGAAGATGAGAAACATGATGATGATCAGGCCGAAAATGCCGTGCTCGAATGCGATCGCCAGCGTCGCGACAGCCGGGAAATCGGCCGACACCGCCACGGTTAGGGCCGACAGAAACTTGGGAAGAAGGATCATGAACACGGCCCCGAACAGGGAGCCGAGGATGCTTCCCAGCCCCCCGATGATGATCATGGCGAGGTACACGATCGACACCTCGATGTTGAACTGCTCCGAGGAGACGTACTTGAGCGAATGCCCGAACAGGGCTCCCGCAACGCCTGCGTAGAACGACGAGATCCCGAAGGACAGGATCCTGTACTTGAACAGGTTGATCCCCATGATCTCGGCGGAGATGTAATGATCCCGTACCGCCATGAAGGCCCTGCCGGTTTTCGTCCGCATCAGGTTCGCCGCGAACAGGATCATCGCTGCGGCGATGAACAGGACGATGTAGTAGTACGAGCGGTCCGTGGCGAACGTATAGTCGGCAATCGAAGGCCGGGGGATGGTGATCCCGTAGCTGCCGCCTGTGACGGGCTCCCAACGGATGAAGATCCATTCGAGGATGAACTGGGACGCCAGCGTCGCGATGGCAAGGTAGAGGCCTTTCAGCCGCAACGAAGGGATGCCGAACACCATGCCGGCCATGGCAGTGACCAGCCCCGCGGCGGGAACCCCCACCCAGAAGGAAAGGCCGAGCTTTGCCGTCACGTAGGCCGACGTGTAGGCACCCACTCCGAGGAACGCCCCCTGCCCGAGCGAAATCTGTCCGGTGAAGCCTGTGAGGATGTTCAGCCCCACCGCCCCGATCGATGCGATCAGGATCTGGAGGGTAATCCAGAGGTAATCGCTCTTGACCAGGAAAGGCCAGGCCAGAAGGAAAACGAAGAACGCCGTGACGCAAACCTTGATAAACGGAGTCTGGAGGATCTCCATGTCCTTCTGGTACGTTGTCCGGAAATCTCCGCAATAGTGCATCTACGAAACTCCTTGCTCTTTGCCTTTCTCTTGCGATGTCCTGTCCTCCCCTTTACACACGCTCGATCTCCTTGGTCCCGAAGAGCCCATACGGCTTGATCATCAGGATGATGACCAGAAAGATGTACGGGGCCACTTCCTTGACCCCACTCAAATCCAGGTACGTCTTGCAGAACCCGTCGGACAGATTCTCCAGGATCCCGATGATCATCCCCCCCAGCGCGGCGCCGAGGATCGAGTCGAGCCCCCCGAGGATCGTCGCGGGGAACACCTTCAGCCCGAAATGGTAGAGCGAGCTGTTGATCCCGTTGATGTTTCCGATCAGCACCCCGCCGATCCCGGATACGATCGCCGAGATGATCCAGGACAGGGCGAAAATATGCTTGACCGAGATTCCCATGGACTGGGCGACCTGCTGGTTGAAGGCCGCCGCCCTCATCGCCAGGCCGGCCTTGGAATATTTGAAGAACACGGAAAATACCGCCAGCAGAAACAGGGAGAGCACGAAGCACCAGACGAACTCGAGGGAAATGGGGAGCCCGGCGATCTCGATCATCTCCTGCGGAAAAAGTTTCGGCTCGTAGACGAGGATCTCCGTCCCCCAGATGGCCGAGACGACGGACCGGAGGACCAGAGAGAGTCCGATGGTCACCATGATGATGGAGATCACTGGTTCTCCGATCATGGGACGCAGGATCAACCGTTCCACGAAAAGCCCCAGGACCATCCCGAACATAATGGTGAGCAGAAGCGCTGCCCAGAAAGGAACGTGCATCTGCACGAGAAAGCCGAAGCAGACATAGGCCCCGACCATCAGAAGCTCTCCCTGGGCGAAGTTCACCACCCGCGTCGCCTTGTAGATGATGACGAAACCGATCGCGACCGCCGAATAGATGCTTCCGATGACCAGGCCGCTGATCACCAGTTGTAAAAAGTATTGGAACGTCATTCTTCCTCCTGCAGGTTCCGGATGGCGAGTGTCGTCCTGATCTGCGAAGTCTTCCCGTCCTGGTACTTGATGACGGCGTCGATCGGGATCGAAGTCGCACCGGCGTATATCCCCTCGATCACGTGCCGGTACCTCTCCTCCACGAAGGCACGGCGGACCTTCCTCGTGCGCGTCAGCTCGTCGTCGTCTGCATCCAGCTCCTTGTACAGGAGCACGAACCGTTTTATCCTCGTGGTCGAAGGAAGCGTGGCGTTTACCTTATCCACTTCCCTCGCGAGGAGTTCAAGGACCTCGACCTTTCCCGCCAGGTCGGTGTAGGTCGTGTAGGAGATTCTTCTTCCTTCCGCCCATTTCCCCACATTGGGATAGTCGATGCAGATCATCGTGGCGATGAAATCCCGTTCCCCCCCCAGGCAGACGCATTCCTTGATGTACGGAGAGAACTTCATCTTGTTCTCGATGAACTGGGGAGAAAAATGGGTGGCGTCGGTAAGGTGCATGACGTCCTTGACCCGGTCGATCACGATCAGGTGGCCGTCCTCCGTGAAGTAGCCTGCATCCCCCGAGTGAAGCCACCGGTCAACCAGCGTCTTTTCCGTCTCTTCGGCGCTCTTGTAGTACCCCATGAACACCGAGGGACTGCGGGAAAGAATCTCGCCCGTTTCGGAAATCCGGATCTCCGTCTCGGGAATGGGCTTTCCCACCGAGTCGAAGTTGATGTCCCCTTCGCGGTGGATACAGGAGATGCCCGAGATCTCGGTCTGTCCGTAGATCTGCTTGAGGTTCACCCCCATCGCGTTGAAGAACTTGAAGATGTCGGGACCCAGCGCAGCCCCGCCGGTGGAGGCGGACCGGATACGCAGCAGGCCGAGGCGGTCCTTGAGGGCCCGGAAGACGAGATAGTACCCCAGCCTGTGCTTCATCAGAAGGAGGGGATCCGGCTTCTGTTTATGCAATATGGCCTCCGCATACTCGTACCCGATGGGAAGAGCCCACGCGTACATCTTCCGCTTGAGCCAGGAGGCGTCCATGACCTTCACCTGGACAGTGGATGTCATATTCTCCCAGATCCTCGGGGGCGAGAACATGATGTTCGGACCGATTTCCCGGATGTTCTCCTGAACGGTCTCGGGCTTCTCGGGAAAGCTGACCGTGAAACCGGTGAGGAGCGCGCTGGAGAGGCACATCATCTGCTCCCCGATCCAGGCCAGGGGGAGGAACGACACGAACTCGTCGGTTTCGAACTTGGGGTCCACCTCCATCAGGTTCGCCGCCATCGTGAGAAGATTCCTGAAGGAGAGCATTGCGCCCTTCGGAAACCCCGTCGTCCCTGAGGTGTAGCAGATGAGCGCCAGGTCCTCCCACTTTCCCGCGGCGACGTTTTTCCCGTACCGGTCCGGTTCCCGCTGCTCGAGCTTATGCCCGTGCTCCTCCACCTCCTTGAAATCCATCAGGCTGGGATCCTTGTATCCCCGCATCCCCCGCGGGTCGGTGTACACGATGGTTCGTACCTTGGGCAGCTGGTCCTTCATGTCCAGAATCTTGTCTACCTGCTCCTGGTCCTCTGCCACCACGAACGTGGAGTCGGAGTGGTCGATGACGTAAGAAACCTCCTTGAGGGTCGAGTCCTGGTACAGACCCAGCGGCACTGCCCCGGCCGCCTGGGCGGCCACCTCGGCCCACACCCACTCGGGCCGATTGTCCCCGATGATGGCGACCTTGTCCCCCGGGGCGAGCCCCAGGGACACAAGGCCGAGGGAGAAATACTTGACGTGCTCGTGGTATTCCTTCCAGGTGAACGCCTGCCAGATCCCGAACTCCTTCTCCCGCATGGCGACCTTCCGGTCACCGAACAGCTCTGCGTTCCTGCCGAGGAGCTTGGGAAACGTGTCGTATTTTGCCAGTGTCTCCTTCATCCTGTTCAGTGCGCCCCGAGCTTTCGTAAAAAGTCATCCTCCACCCCGATGTAGGCCCGGATCACGTGCGGGTCGTTGGCCACCTCCCCCGGTTCTCCCTCCGAAATCTTTACGCCGAAGTCGAGCACGCTCACCCGGTGACTGATATCCATCACGACGCCTAAATCGTGCTCGATCAGGAGGATCGTGACCCCCCATTCCTCGTTGATGTCGAGGATGAACCGGGCCATATCCTCCTTCTCCTCGACGTTCATCCCGGCCATCGGTTCGTCGAGCAGGAGGAGCTTGGGCTTGAGCGAGAGGGCGCGGGCGAGCTCGACCCGCTTCCGGAGGCCGTAGGGAAGCGTCCCGACCGGTTTCTTCCGGATTTTCTCGATTTCGAGGAAGTCGATGATGTCCTCGACGATCTTCCGGTTCTTGATCTCTTCCGAGCGGGCCGGTCCCAGGTAGATCCCCCCTGACAGGAAGCCCCGCTTCATGAACAGGTGCCGCCCCAGCATGAGATTATCGAGGACGGTCATGTGGTGGAAGAGGGCGATGTTCTGAAACGTCCGGGCGATTCCGAGGCGGGCGATCCGGTGAGGGATCATCCCCGTGATCTTCCGGTCCTCGAAGTACACCGCACCTTTCTGCGGCCGGTAGACACAGGAGATGCAGTTGAACACAGAGGTCTTTCCTGCTCCGTTCGGCCCGATGATCGCGTGGATTCGCCCCCGTTCCACATCTACCGAGACTCCGTTTATCGCCTTCACACCCCCAAAGGCAAGGTGAATATCGTCGATCCTGAGCAGCGGCACCGGCAAATCTCCCTCGATGGTAATTTGAATAGGATATCGCAATCGAATCGCAATATTTCAAACAATGTTCTTGACGGCACGGCCGAAACAAGTCGAAACGGACCGGGAAAAACCTGTGGGACCACAGGCCGAATGCGGCGAAGAGAAGGTCCCCTTCCCGGAAGAACCCTACCGTTGATTCCCTGGATATCGTAATGTATTATAAGGCTATGGATTCGGCTGTCATCTTTCCAATTGCCTTCCTTGCAACCTGTTCGATCGCGATCATTCTTAAAACCAGGCACGGTCCGGTGATCGAAGCGGAACCGCCCCCATCCCGGCCTGCTCGCCCCGGAGGTTTTTCGCTCGCCATCCTGGGAGCAGCCGTCGTCGCATGCCTCCTCCTTCTCCTGTCCCCTGCCGCTTCCAGGGCCGACATTTATCAGTGGGAGGACAACCAGGGGACGATGCACTTCACGGATGACGAAACGACGATCCCGGCAAAATACCGGAAGAACTCGAGCCGGCTGATCCGCGAGGCTCCCTCCGTCATCTCTCCGGAGAAGGCTTCTCCTTCCCCGGGGATGAAGCAGGCCCCGCTGCCCGGCTCCGCCAGGGACGGTCTTTCCGCAGGAGAAGAGGCCGCACAGGAGGCTGCGCGCGAGGAGGAACTGGCTTCCCTGGTGGAACAGCAAAAAGCGAAGATCGCCGCGAAGGAGGAGCATATACGGGCCGTCGACGCAAAGCGGTCGCTCGCCGTGAACCCCCTTCGAAACCGGATTGTCGATCAGGCGGACATGGACCTGTACGACAAGTACAAAGACGAACTCCCGGGAGACAAGGAGCGGCTGCGCGAGCTCGAATCCAGCCTCGAATCAATCAAATAAGGCCGAATTCCTCAGGAAGAGGGGAAACCACCGTCATCCGCTCGCCGCTTTTGGGGTGGAGGAAGTTCACATCCGCCGCGTGCAGCATGAGTCTTGTCCTTCCCGCTCCCTCCGGCGGCACCGCTCCGTACTTCCTGTCCCCCACTACCGGGAAGCCGGCCGCCGCGAGGTGTGCCCGGATCTGGTGGCGCTTCCCACGGGAGATCTCCGCACGCAAGAGTGTGACGGAACCCTCCCTTCGCACCGGCGTCACGGTCGTCCAGCGACTCGGGTCCGGGTCACGGTCCTCCGTTCTCACCCTGACCGTCTCTCCTCCTTCGGCGTCGATCCGGAAGGACAAGGTTCTTTCCTCGTCGAAGCGGCCGCTCACAAGGCAATAATAGGCCTTGCGGATCTCCCCCTTCTCCCGCTCCCGGGAGAAAAAATCAAGAGCCTCCGGCGTCAACGCCGCAGGAACGACCCCGCTCGTTGTGTAGTCCAGCCTCGTAAGGAGAGTGAGACCGGGCATGGAGGAAATCTGTTCCACGGAGGGAAACCGGTAGCGCAGGTAGCCGGCGAGCGTCCCTCTCTCCCCCGGCCTGTGGGCCTCCGTGTGGACATCGGGCGGCTTGTCCAGCACCGCGACCACGTCGTCGGCGAATAGAACCGCCGCCCCCGGGAGGTCCCCCGGCTCGGGCATCCAGTCCGCTCCTTCTGCGATCCGCCGTACGACAACCTCTTCTCCCGTAGAGAGAAAACGCCCCTTTCGCCCCTTTTCTCCGCCCACCCTCACCTCGCCCGCTTCGATCGCGAACCGGACGCTCCGGGACGGCAAGCCCGGGAGCCGTTCCCGGAGAAACCGATCCAGCCGAATCCCGGTCTCGCTTTCTTCCACCCTCAGGATAATGCCTTCCCGCACCGTGACCTGTCCTCTCCTGTCTTTCCTTCCCCGATCGGAAATGCGCCTGGCCTCCAAAGCGTCGTCTGGAAACCGTTCCCATTGTACTCCCTGCGAGCATCCGGTTGACTTCAAGGAGCGTCCTGCTTGACACGCCAGGAGACAATCGTATACTGTATACAGGCTATCAGGAGATGATCGATTTAGTTTCTTAAGCGCGCACTGAACCGGCATCAGGCGGGGAAATTCTCCCCTCCGGGCATTGCGGGCGCGAGCGCCCGTACCTCCGAGTAAGCCGGGAGCCGAGAGAAATCCCCCTCATCAGCGCGCCGCGCCCGGCCCATCCCCCCCCGGAGGCCGGGCGTTTTTTTTCCTATTTTTCGACGACCGTCGCCCGGAGAATCGTTACGGTCTCCTTGGGAACGTCCTGGAACATCGAAACGCGTCCCGTGGGGACAGCCCGGATCTTGTCCACCACGTCCATTCCTTCGACCACCTTGCCGAATACCGCGTACCCGTACCCCCGCGTAGTCTCGTCGACATGGTTCAGAAAATCGTTGTTCACCACATTGAAGAAGAATTGCGCCGTGGCGGAGTCGACCACCCCGGTCCGGGCCATCGCGATCGTGCCCCGGTCGTTCTTCAAACCGTTGCCTGCCTCGTTCTTGATGGGGGGATGGGCGGTCCGCTTCTCCTTCATCTCCTTGGTGAACCCCCCTCCCTGGATCATGAAATCCCGGATCACCCGGTGAAAGATCAGCCCGTCGTAATACCCTTCGTTCACATAGGCGAGAAAATTCTTCACACTGACGGGTGCCTTCCCCGGGTCGAGTTCGACCTTGATGTTTCCCATGCTCGTCTCCAGCAGGACCACGGGATTTCCTCCTTTCGGAACGGTATCCGCCCCGTAGGCGAACCCGCAGGATATCGACAAGAGTACGGCAACAAGAATTCGCAGTGCGCTTCTCACAGGGACCCTCCTTGGTCGATGTGACGGAAAGATTTATTCTACGGATTTTCGGGCAGTCAGGAAAGGGTGGAAAAAGGGCGGCCTGGAGAATCTCCCTCTCCATTGCCGCCCTGCAGAAGATCGGGAAGGCGCAATATTTCCTGTTGGCCTAGTTCATCCGCAAATTCGTAGCCACTGACGGGAGGTGGGTCATCCCTGTCTGCACGTTCCAGGACAAGGGCGATGCAAGGGCGGAATCCGTCCCGTTCACCGTAGCCTTAACGGTGAAATAGATAACTGAGTCGCGCGGCATTTCTTCGTTATCCACGCTAAAGGTTTTCGACGTCGAGGTGGTGGACGACCCGAGGGTCTCGAGATCCGTCAGGTCGGAATCCTCCGACCAGTACGCCTGGTACGTCACCGTCACATTTCCTATTGAGGTTCCGTCGGTATACGTGGTGACCCCGTTCCAGGAAAGAGTTTCCGCCTGTGCGGTAACTGTAGTCGCCGCTACGGCCAGCAGGAAAGCGAACAGCGTGATGATGACTTTTCTCGGCATGTTTCCTCCTGGTGCAGTTTATGAGGACTGGTGCCAGATAATGGGTTCCGAAAATTGAGATCTGAGTCCATCCACCCCGACGGCCCGGATGGAGAGAAAACAGTTCGTTCCAGGGGGAACGAACGGCAGAAGATTCTGTAATTCGAATTCCGTTGTCAGGTTCTGCAGATAGTTTGTCCCGTCCAGGGAGAGAATATCCGCAACCGCAGCCACCTGTGCCACCGGCAGGTCATTGTCGGTGAAGTTGTTGTCCTCCCGGACATAAAATTCGTAATAATCGAGTTCCGTGTACGGATCCAGCGGGGAACTGTCAACGAAGGTCTCCGGCGGATCCCAGGCAAGAACGCTGACCGTGCCCGAAGACACGGACGCAACGGTGCTCTCCCCCTCGGTCCCGCATCCCGCGAGAAGCGCGCTGCCAGCAAGGAGCAGGGAAACAAAAACGAGGACGCAATTTCGGGTCATTAATTCTCCTCCCGCATGTCTTTTCTTTGCATGTAATCCGACATCTGGGGGAATGTAAAACAAGATGCGTGCCCAACGTATTTTTGATCGGAATGGCTTGATGGAGAGGCTTATAATATTGATATTAAAATGGAAAGCATCTCCCCTCAGGATAATGGAACGGTTTTCGATAATGGTACTTACAAGCAATTCTCGCAAACGTAATACGAATTTCAGATCGGAAAGAACCTTGCGGCGGGAGTGGCGGAGGGGGGGAATCTTACCTTAGAAGGGGTGACGAAAGGCGTATCTCCACCTCGACCTGGCCGTCCTCCCGGGATGGCCTGATCGCCGAAACGAGAATGCGGGTTACGGGCCCCCGGGGTTCCCTCCCGAAAGCGGCCCGGAAATCTTCCTTGATC
>Ga0307379_10006727_pt1 | contig 15756 bp, 6 predicted proteins | sample UN2MG_FD_202237 | JGI IMG/M metagenome (GOLD analysis project Ga0307379, IMG submission 202237) | Soil microbial communities from Risofladan, Vaasa, Finland - UN-2 | ecosystem: Environmental > Terrestrial > Soil > Coastal area > Acid sulfate soil | place: Finland: Risofladan, Vaasa | collected... | reverse complement strand
CTTCTCTGAAGACGAGTTCTGGTCGCTGTTCCGGGCGATGTCTTCGGACCGGCTGAGTGCCGTCTGGAACGTTCTCCCTGCGCGGGTATTGGTAGAGAGCCGAATCAGTAGAGAGCAACTCGATCCGCTGGTCCGGTGGCTGGATGAGGATGCAGGCGGTCTCGGTGGCGACGCAGTCAGATTCGTCCTCCAGGCGCTCGAACAGCGCAAGGCAGTTAACCCGGTCGAGGACGACGCCTGGCTTCTCCTGTGCGGCGACTTGATGCCACGACTGAAGTGGCCCTTCGTCAACGCATATCTCGCCTACCTCGAGTCGTGGACTGACGAGGCGGCGTCCTTGGAAGAGGACAGCGTGCGGCGCCTCAATGAATGCGCCCATGCAGTATTTCGCGTGGCGAGACAGCAAGGCTGGAACGTCGGCCGACTGACGGCTCGTGCCGTACGAGTGATCGCAAGAACAGCGGCGTCCGCACTACCTGAATCGAGAGACGTACTTATGGCTGTCGCCAACGCTCGCGACTGCTATGAGTGCTGCGAATTGGCGAGGGAAATCCAGGCGGTCATCGCAGCAGATGCTTCGCTCGCGGCCGAACTGATGATAACACTCTTCTCCCATCGCGAGACGTCCGACGACAAGGTGATAGTGAGTGACTCCTGGGTACTCGGGATGTATCAGAGCAGCCGGGATGCATGGTACTTTGGAGTCTGGCATAGCCTGCAAGAAGCCTTTCCCGGATTCCTTGACGCGGCGCCGATTGAGGCGGTTCGCTGCCTAGTTCGGGTCATTGAGCACCGTGTCTCTGCGGAACGCCAAGAACGTCACGCCCGGTGGAAGCAGGCATGGGATGCGACGCAGCCAGAGTGCCCCATGCCCTCTGAATGGTCGCAGGACACGCCTGAAGAAGTGGTGACCATCAGCTCCAGCGGGCGCACGTTCAGATATGGAGAAGACCAGAGCCATATTTGGTATGACAATCACGAGAGTTCACCTGTATTGGACGAACGAGACAAGCTCCTCGGCCATTTTGAGAGGTGGCTATCGTCCGCTGAAAACGACGCGGGCAAGCGCTCCGTGTTGCCATCGGTCTTCGACGTACTCTACGAGCATAGCAGCCTTGCAGTAGTGTGGAACCGCTGTCTGCGGGCAACTGTCAGTGCGCCCGAGGCACTCGCCCCGCACACCTTTCCGCTCCTGTCCGCACCTGAGATCCTGGAAGCCTATGATTCGCGATCCCATGCAGCTGCGGCCTTGGGCACAGCATTTGCGCTGTACGAACCGGCGGAACGCGAAGCGATTGAGGGAGCGATTCTCGCCCTGCCAGAGATGGGAGACAATGAACAGCAGCGCGAATGGCTTGAACGGGCGCGGGATAGATACATCAGTAGGATTCCGTTCAACGCTATGACTCTCCTTAAGACGCGGCAGATCGCGACGAAGCTCGCCGACGCCGGCGGTCTGCCCTACGAGGAAAATGATGCCAGCTTCGTTAGGATAGGCAGTCACCACTCATCTGAAGACGAACTTCGACGGCTTGATGGGATTGACACCACGACCGCGACGTATCAGCGACTGAAGCCGCTCGTTGAGCCCGTGGGGATGTTCATCGGCCAGGTGCGAGGTGATTCCCCGCCAGCGGTTGATGTTTGCACGGCGGTGCATCCTGCATTGCTCGCTCTGCAAAAGGCTCTTGATGAAGAGATTCAGCATGGAGTTGAGCACGGGCAGATTGAGTGGGCAATGAATCCCTTGGTGGATGCTGCTATGAGTGTCGTCAGGCAGCGCGAGCTGGCCCCGGATGATTCTGTCTATGCTTGGGCGCTCGACCTCCTGCTGTTGGCTTCCGCGGATCCGAGTCCGGAAGTCAATCCCGAACGCGAGGCGAGCTTTGAGTCAGGCCGCGGGTTTGGCTCGGGAATCAGGGGCACCGCCGCGTCAGGGCTGCTACGCGTTGCGGCGCGCGCCGACCTGGGGGCAGACCTGCGGGGCAGAGTCGAGGATGCGATCTGGCGGCTGGCGCGTGACCCTGTGAGTTCAGTCCGCTTGTACGTCGCCCTGGGTATCGGCGGACTGTATGAGGCGCGACCACACCTGACGTGGGAACTGGCTGCGCGCCTTGCCGCCGAAGACCCAAGTCCGAGGGTCCTGTCGTACATGCTCAACGCTAGTGGCTGGCTCGTCCACCGCGACGCGCGCACGCTCTCTAGGCTTGCTGGCCAGGCGCTGGACCGTTTCCCCGAATCGGGGCAGGAGAGCGCCCTCAGGCAACAGGCCTTCATCGTGCTGGCGGTAGCCGCGATCTTCTATTCGGAACCTGCCGCGCGCGCTCGACTTGAGATGCTCTTGGGGGAGCCCATCACTGATGCCAGCCCCTTACCTTCGATCGTCCATGGTCTCCGAGATCTTCTAACATATGAGTCCGATGACAGTCCAGACGGCGGCGCCAGCATACGCGCCAATGCTGTTTCGTTCTACGAGCGAGTCGCACGGCACGCCTCCCGGCAGTTCACCGACATGGTACGCGAGTACGGCCTGATGGGACCCATCCCCGATGATGTGGCCAAACATGCGAAGGCGGCTGGCGAGGTTCTGAATGCGATTGTCCTGAGCCTGTACTTTGCCATGGACACCGAGAGGCAGGCGAAGAACACCAAGGCCGAATTGACGGATGAGCAACGTCGGCGGCTCTTCGTCGAGGCTAGACGTCTCATCGAGGTTCTCGCTGATGTCAGACATCCCACGGTATGCGATCACCTCGTGAATATGCTGGCTTGCATGGTGGACTTGGAGCCTCGTGCAGTGGTCGAGTTGCTGGCGCGATCACTCAATACGGAAGACGGGCGCAACCCGATTCACTACGAATCAATTACGCTCGACCGGGTCGTGAAGATCGGAGAGGCGTTGTTGGCTGATCACCGGCTTCTGCTGCAAGAGGCCGAGGTCAGCGCAGCCTTCATTGGTGCTCTTGACGGCTTCGTACATACTGGCTTGCCCGAGGCGCATCGTCTCGTACAGCTCTTTGAGGACGTCGCTCGGTGAAGTCGGCGCCAACAGTATCACGGCGCAAGACACCCACTGCATGCATTGGCCGCACGACGCTATCGTTGCGGGCGAGCGAACCTTTGTGCTATACTGCGGCGGCTGTGGAGGGTTGAGCAGGGGTGCGGAGCCGGAGAGCCGCTGGCGGGTGTGGAAGCGTCGGGCCAAGGATCAGCAGCGTCGCCCTTCGCTCGCAGAACGGCCTGCGGATTCGGCGAGGCGGTCAGTTGCCCGACCGCAAGGTGCTGAATCTGATCGTGGCACACGCCCGGTTGACCTGCTCGACGGTCTTCACGCGGCCAGAGGAAGGGAGCCGCAGTCCTGGCCAGCACTGCTCCCGGACCGCTGAAGGAGGCTCGAATACGGATGTCCCTGTACGACGATCTGGTGCTGTCGCTCCCCGACGTGCGAACGGAGCGAGACCTCAAGAGCCTCTTCGTCAGCCGCCTGAACTACGAGTTCGCCGACGACCCGGTGCGCACCGACGACCTCCCGACCAGCCTCCAATCCTCTGTCGGTCAATGCAGGGTCATATCCTCCCACGGCGATTTCGCGGTAGTCCACTGCCAGTTGAGAAACCCGCTTCTCCCGATGGGCCTCGAGCGCCGCGTGGCAGAGAAACTGTCTCGCCGCTTCCCGTATGCCCTCTTCGTTTTCTCCAGCCCCGATTCGGACGAACCCCTATGGCATTTCGTCAACCTCAAGGTCGAGGCCGCGCCCGCCACGACATTGCCGCGATCCACCATGCGGCGCATCGCCATCGGCCCCGACCAGAAGCTCCACACCGCCGCCCAGCGCATTGAGCGAATCGCTATTCCGGCAGAGGGCCTTAGCGCTCTCGACCTTCAGCACCTGCACGATCAGGCGTTCGACGTCGAAGCGGTGACCAAGGAGTTCTTCAAGGCCTTCCGCGCCGCGTTCGCCGCGGTGGCTGATGACATCGCCAAACGCAACGGCCTTTCTCAGCAGGCCGCACAGCAAGAGGCCGAGACCCTACTCGACCGCCTAATGTTCCTGTACTTCATCCAGCGCAAAGGCTGGCTCAACCGCGATCCAAGCTACCTGCACAGCAACTTCCGGCGCATCCACGCGGCGGATCGCCGCGGCACGAGCTACTTCACCGACTTCCTCATGCCTCTGTTCACGCGACTCAGCAGTGAGCATGCGCCCGACGACCCCCGCCTGGGCGAGGTGCCATTCCTGAACGGCGGCCTATTCGAAGAGGATGCCGGCTCTCCCGGAACGCTCCGCCGTTCGCACCTGAAAGTCGGCAACGAGGTGATGGCGAGCGTCTTCGAAGACCTGCTCGAGAAGTACAACTTCGTCGTGCGCGAGGACACGCTGCTCAACCGCGAGGTCGCCATTGACCCCGAGATGCTGGGGAAGATTTTCGAGTCCCTGGTGCTGGAGATGGAAACCGCCGAGGGCGCTCTGGCGCCCGATAAGCGCAAGGCCACGGGAAGCTACTACACGCCCCGCATCGTCGTCCACTTCATTTGTCGTGAGGCCCTGCGCCGGTATCTGCTGGACCGCCTCGACGGCGCGGATTGGGAAGGCCGGCTCGCGACCCTCTTGTCCCTCGAACCCAGCGAGGGTTTCGATGATGACGACTTGCGCGCCCTTGAGGAATGCGTCACCCCAAAGGAGGCGGAGCAGATCCAGGGCCTTCTGCGCGGTATGACCTGCTGCGACCCCGCAGTAGGGTCCGGAGCGTTCGCGGTGGGCCTGCTGCACGAGCTCGCCAGCCTCGACACGCTGTGCGAAACGCGTCGGCGCGGGCTTCGCGATCCCAGGGAAGGCGATCACCTGTGGGACTATCACACGAAGATGCGCTTCATCGAGAACTCTATCTACGGCGTTGACATCCAGAACGAGGCGGTCGAGATCTGCAAGCTGCGATTGTGGCTGTCTCTGGTAGTTGACTACGAACTCGACGTTGACCCGCTCCGGTGCACGGCGGCAGCATTTGCGGACGCGCTGAAGCGCTTGCCCGCGCTGCCAAACCTGGACTTCAAGATTCGCACGGCGGATTCGCTCCTCGACAGGCCCATGGGTGAGGAAATGGAGTGGCATTCGACCAGCCTCACCGGGCGCCATCGCAGCCTCATGCAGCGCCTTGTCGCGGCGAAGGAGCAGTACTTCACGGCCCGGGATGTCAGCGACAAGTGGCGGCGCAAACTGGATGTTCTCGCAGCCACGGCGGCCCTGTATCAGGCGGTCTGCGAGGAGCGCCGCCGGCAGTTGGCCACTGTACAGCAGCGGCTTGGGGGCGACACCCTGGTCCGGGAGACGGCCCAGGAACGTCGGACGCGTGAGGACAAGGAAGCAGAGCAGGAGCACCTTGACATTCTGCTGAGGCGTATCTCAAACTTCCAGCAGAAGGTACGCGGCTACCGACAGCGCAGCAAGCTCACGGAGATGGACTGGCGAGACCTCGAGTCATTCTTCGCCGGTTCGTTCGTCTGGCAGATTGACTTTGCAGAGGTCTTCGCGCGGGGCGGGTTCGACATCATCGTCGGTAACCCGCCGTTCGTCACCGCGCGCAACCCGGTGCTGCGGGAGAAGTACCGGAACCGCTGGCCGGTCGTGTGCTACCGGAAGTATCTGCTGCTGGTGCCTTTCTTCCAGCGCTCGTTTGAGCTACTGGGCAAGGACGGTTGGCTCGGCTTCATCGTCTCCAACGCATTCGCTAAGCGCGAGTTCGGCAAGCCGCTGATCGAGAGATTCTTCCCGACGGTGGATCTGCGGAAGGTCATAGACTGCTCGGGATTGATGTTTCCCGGACATGGCACACCGACGTGTCTGGTCTTCGGTAAACGAGGACTGCCCGATGCGAAGACTCCCATCCGCGTGGCGGCAATTCTGCCCGGCGGCGGCGACCTGCATACTCCACCTGAGGACAGTCCGCTGTGGCACACACTGGCGCGTGAGCATGACCGCCCTAGCTACACGGACGAGAGAGTCATCGTCGGGGACAGGCCGCGAGTTGCACTTGCGACGCATCCCTGGAGCCTGGATGCATCGACTCAACCAACGCGTTCGCTCATCGAGGGAGATCATCCTCCTCTCGCCAATAGCCTCGACGGCTCTACGGGCGTCCTTCTGTACACCGGCGCAGATGAGGTGTACGTTCTGTGCCCCGATGTAGCACGTCGTGCGCGCATTGTTGCGAATAGGATGCGCCCCTACGCAACTGGCGACAGCATCCGGGACTGGTCATGCTCCATCGAAGCGACCGCGATTTGGCCGTACGATGGACCCGAGCAAGCGGCTGATTTCGAGCGCCACGACAACTGCCTACGTTGGCTCACGCGGTTCAAGGAACATCTGGCCGGGCGGATCGCGTTCGGGCGCACGCCTATCGAGCGGGGACTCGAATGGTACGAATACTCGATCGTCGTGTGGTCGAAAAACGGGCGCCTTCCACTGATCGCGTATCCCAACATAGCGACACATGCCCACTTCGTGGTAGATCAGCAAGGTATCCTCTTCAAGGAAAAGGCACCAGTTCTTCTTCTGCGCAGAGAATCTGGCGTTGCAGACTACTACGCGATCTCTGGCATGCTGAACTCAAGCACCGTTCTGTTCTGGCTGAAGCAGGTGTGCTTCAACAAGGGAGCCGGCGAAACCGAGGAGCGCGATAGATACGAGTTCTTCGGCGGCAAGGTTGAAAAGCTCCCCCTCCCGGAGTCAGTTCTGAGCGAGGGTGAGGTGCGAGAGCGCCTGACCTCTCTCTCCCGTTCGTGCTGGGAGCGCGGGCAGCAAATGCCTCCGCTTGCTATGAGGAGGATATTCGTCAAGCCCGGCGAGGGCTATGATGACTGGAACCGCTCGCTCCGGGGTTGGGTCGAGCCGCACCCGGCGCTCGGTCGGCCATTCAGAACCGCCGATCAACTCCAGGCGGCCCGCACAGCGGCCCGGGAAGAGCGCGAGCGGCTGCGCCGCGAGATGATCGCCCTCCAGGAGGAAATGGACTGGCTGGTCTATGCCGCCTACGGGCTTATTGCCGAAGACCACCCGGCGGTCGGTGACGCGACTGATCCCGAGCCGCTTCCCCTCGGTTGCAGGCCCTTCGAACTCCTGCGGGCGGCAGACGGCGACTTCGCCGGCGCCGCCAACTTCATCCCCGAGGGCTGGTCTTCCGCGCGGGGGCGGCTGTGGCGGGCGCGCCTGAAGGCGATACGCGATAACGAGCATATCCGGCGCATCGAGCAGCCGGTGTATAAGCGCCGGTGGGTGCCGCCCGACTACGAGAAAGAGTTTCGCGCGGCGTTTGACTGGTGGCTCAGGGAGAAGGCAGAATGGTGGCTGGAGCACGAGGCTGGCGGCGGCCCCGTCTCGCTTGAGGAATGGGCACAGGCCCTTTGGGCCGACGGCCGCATTCGCGCCGCGGCGGAAGTGGTCAACGGCGGCCCAGCCGATCTTCAGGTTTTCGTTGGCATGCTGAAGGCGGCGGTCAATGACGAAACCGTGCCGCTTGGCGTACCCGCCGCGGTGCCATGGGAGGAACTCGACCGCCGGGACATCAAGATCGGGGCGGCGGTTCGCCACCTGCGTGGGAAGCTAAACGGTCCCCGCGAGCGCTTCCGCAAAGAACCCGGCCGCGACGGCCGCTACACCTGGGCGGGGCGGGACCTGTTTAGTGGAGGATGACGCTTTGCCTGGCCCGGCACCATCGAAGAAGAACAAGACACCGACGCCGGCAAAGAAGCGCCCGTCCGCGGGCCTCACGCGGCCGATGAAGGATGCGATCAGGCGGTCAGGCTACCTGATGGAGCAGCGGCTGGTGCCCGTGCTGGAGGACAGGGGGTTCTTCTGCACGCCAAATGCAGGGTTCGCCGATCCCGAGACTGGCGACGCCCGCGAGATCGACATTTTCGCAATCGACGCTGCGTGGTACAGTACTCAGCACAACATCCTGGCGGGCATCTTTCCAGTCCTTCTGATCCAGTGCAAGAACCTTGAGGCGCCGTTGGTGTTCTTCACGCAGGACCAGATCCCGGTCAGGGAAATAGCCGGGCCGCCGCTCGTGTCCGGCGTACCGCTGGAAGTGAGGCGGCATGGTCGAATAGATGATCTCGCAGACGTCCTCGAGGTGGAGGAGTTCCATCATTACTATCGTACTCGTCGGTTGGCGAGCCAGTTCTGTGCCGTGTATCAGCGGGATAAAGGCCAGAAATCCCGTTGGGTCGCGAGCCATGAATTGGAGGGAACAGGCAATTTGTACAGGGGGCTAGTGCTGCCATTAGTGAAAGCGGTCGAGGCCTACAGCCACGAGCATATGGACTCCTGGGAATGGGACCCGAAAACCGAGACGATCAACCTTCAGTTTTACTACCCGATCGCAGTGACTACCGGTGAGCTCTACGAGTGCTTCGTCGGCGGCCAGAGACCACGGTATCGCAGGGTGCATCGCGTGCAGTTCATTCGGAGACACGAAGCAAAGCAGTTCAGCGGTGACTACCGAATAGACGTCGTGACGGAATCCGGCCTCGGTAGGCTGCTGGATACCATCGGCCGTGAGATGCAAGAGATGGCTGACAGAGTGAAGAAGCACAGGTGCATACTGGTACGAGCGGCACGCGAGATTGCAGCAGCCGCGTTAAGCGAGGGCGAGATTTCGCCGGAGACGAAGCAAGCGCAGGAGACTGATCATCCGTAAATAGAGAGGCCGCGTGCGTCTCGTGCTCCTCTGAAGGCGGCACATGGCTCGCCCGGCTGTGGAAAGCAAACATGCCTGCTCACGACATCATAGACAACCGAAGCGAGAGACTCATCGAGCATATCCAGGCGCTGCTTCAGGACAGCGCGCGCGCGAAGTTCGCCGTCGGCTACTTCTTCCTCAGCGGCTTCGAGGCGATCAAGGATAGGCTTGCGCAGTTGACTGAGCTCAAACTGCTCATCGGCAACACCTCCACGCGGGAAACCATCGAGCAACTGGCGGAGGGGTATCAGCGGCTGGACATGGTCTCGCGCGAGGCAGAGCGCCAAGCGCTCCAGCGGCGCTCGGACCGGCAGCGCGCAACTGAAGAGACCGCGGCGCACCTTCAGCATTCCTTCGAGCTGATGGATCAAACTGACGAAGCAGAGCAGATTGTCGTGACTTTGGCTCGCCTGATCGAGGAGGGCCGAGTCAAGGTGCGCGTGTATACAGCGGGCCGCTTGCATGCGAAAGCCTACATCTTCGACTACGAAGGCCGGCATGACAAGGGGTGTGCCATCGTCGGCAGCAGCAACCTCACCCTGCACGGCATCACGCATAATACCGAGCTGAACGTGATTGTACCCGGCAATGATAACCATGAAGAACTCACACGGTGGTTCAACGGGCTGTGGGATGAGAGCGAAGACTTCCAGGAGTTCCTGCTGAATGAACTGCGTCGCAGTTGGGCGATGAACGAAGTGCGGCCATATGACATCTACATGAAGACGCTCTACCACCTCGTGAGAGACCGCCTCGGAGAGGTGGACACCGCCGAGTGGGTGGAGCTGGATGCCGAGTTCCCGCCGTTGACGGACTTTCAGCGGGTGGCGCTCAACCAGGCGCTGCGCATCCTGGATCGCTGGAACGGGGTCTTCGTCGCCGACGTGGTTGGCTTGGGCAAGACCTACATTGGGGCGGCGATGCTGAAGGAGCTCAAGGGGCGATATCGGCAGCGCGGGGTGATCGTCTGCCCTGCTCCGCTGGTGGACATGTGGGAGGAATTCAACCAGCGGTACGACCTCGGGGCGACTGTCGTCTCCATGGGCATGCTGCGGGACGGTTCGATTGACCTCAATCGCGAGCCGTATGGCAGCCGTGAAGTCGTCCTCATTGACGAGAGCCACAACTTTCGGCACACCGGCACCCAGCGCTACGGGGTGCTTCAGCCTTACGTGCAGACCCGGAAAGCCATCCTCCTGACCGCGACTCCGCGCAACCGAGAGGCGCACGACATTCTCAATCAGATCAAGCTGTTTCACATCGAAGATGAAACCGACTTGCCGATTGAGCCGCCCAACTTGCGGCGGTACTTCTCCATGGTCGAAAGGGGCGAGCGCCCATTGCAGGAGGCGCTGCGGCCGCTGCTGATCCGCCGCACCCGACGACATATTGAGCGCTACTATCCTCACTCACGACTGCCGGACGGCACGCCCATCAGCTTCCCGGAACGGAAACCACCAGAGACGTGGGAGTACAGCATAGACGCGGCGCGGCCCGGCATCTACGACGAGATACGCCGGCGTCTCGGGCGTCCGCTGCGCGAGGTCGTACGAGACGGCAAGACCGAAGTTGAGCTGCCAGAATGGACGAAGGGCGAGTTGATCTACGCAAGATATGGCCTGTGGTGGTACGTGCGCCCTGAACTGCGAAACGAGGCGCCTTACGCGGACCTGCACCGAGCGGGCCGTAACCTGCGGGGACTGATCCGGACCATGCTATTCAAGCGCTTTGAAAGCAGCGTGGAGGCGTTCCGCATCAGCGTCAGACGGCTGGTGGCGATCCACCGCATGTTTCTCGCGGCCATGGACGAAGGCTTCGTGCCCGCGGGTGAGAAGGCGCAGTATCTTCTGTATGGCGCCGACGAGGTGGAGGGTGCGGAGGAGATTGACTTGCTCGATGCCTTGAGGGAGGTCAGCGGACGCTACGAGCTCGACGCCTTTGACCGAGACCGTTTGCGCCACGACGTCGAGGCCGACATGCAGGTCCTCGGCGAGCTCTACGGTCTGGTCAAGGACATCACGCGGGACGATGATGCCAAGCTTCAGCAGCTCAAGACGGCTCTGCAAGGGCCGGAGCTGGCCGGGCAGAAGGTGCTCGTATTCAGCCAGTACGAGGATACAGTTGACTACCTCTACGACGAGTTGAAGAAGCAGATCCGCCGGTGTGAGAAGATTGCAAGTCGCACCGAGAATCGCGGGCGGATTATCGGGCGGTTCGCTCCGGTGGCGAACCCCGGGCTTGCCGATTCGAGGGCCGAACCAATTGACGTTCTGATTGCCACCGATGTCCTCAGTGAAGGCCTGAATCTCCAGGACTGCGCACGTGTGGTCAACTACGACCTTCACTTCAACCCTGTACGGCTGATACAGCGGGTGGGTCGCGTAGACAGAATCGGCTCGACGCAGGACGCAATTTGGGTTTACAACTTTCTGCCGGAAAGGGAAATCGAGAGGACCTTGGGGCTGACCGATAAGCTCCGCCGGCGAATCCAGGATATTCATGACACGATTGGATTGGACGCCCAGGTGCTCGATCAGTCGGAGCGATTGAACGAGAAAGAGTTCTACGCGATCTACGAGGGCGATGCCGACGTTTACCAACGGGCGGAGGAAGAGGACGCCGACGGCTTCGACTTCACCGAGGCCGAGGAGATGATGCGGGCGCTAGAGAGAGACAACCCGGCCTACTGGAACTATCTGACCAATCTGCCAGACGGGGTGCGGAGTGGGATGGAAACCCCAGGTGAGTCGCGGGCAGCTTACTACGTTTTCTGCGAGGCCGGCGACTACCACCAGCTGTGCCTGGCCGATGATCGGGGGAACGTCGTGGCTGCGGGCTTAACAGATGTCATACCCGCCATTCGGTGTGCTGAGCGGGAGCCGCGGGCAGCGCTGCGCCCCGAACACAATCGGGTTGTGTCAGCGGTGAAGCGCGCGTTCGACCGTGAGGTTGAGCTGCGCTCGGGTGAGCGTCCGCGTCTGAAGGCGAGCCAAGAGTACGTGCTACAGCAACTCAGGATTCTGGCACGAGAGGCACCGGACGAACGCACCCGCGACACGATTGGGCTCCTGGACCGGCTCTATCGCCTCTCGCTGCCAGACCGCGCGGTCCAGCGGCTAAACTACCTGCGGCGCAACCGGATATCCGGGCTGGAACTGGTAGAGCGTCTCCGCGCCATAGCCGGCGACTTCCAACTCCAAGCTCTTCTGGATCGAGAGCAAGCCCGTGACCGTGACGAAAGAGTGCCGAAAATCGTGTGCAGCGAGAGTCTGGTTCCTGGCGACAGTCTACGGTCATAGTATCTCGCTGGGCGGTCACGTGAGCATGGAAGGAACAGCTCCCAAGCAAGAGGTGATAGGCAAGAGGTGATGCTGTTGCCCTTTGCGATTCGCTGTGTTACACTGCGGCAAAGCCCTAGCGGCCCGCCGGCTGGCAGCCAAGATAGGGTCAGAATGCAGGTCAGATTCCTCACGGCAGAGCAGGCGGCCGACTTGTTGCAGACCGACGCCGGCACTTTACGTCGGTTGGCGCGCGAGCGGCGCATCCCGGCGATGAAGATCGGTCGAGAGTGGAGGTTCGATCCGGCGCTACTGCGCGAGTGGATCAGAGAACAGTAGCTGCAAGGAGCCGTAAAGCCAGCAGCGTGTGAATTGCGACGAGACAGGTAAACATAGTGGGATCGGCCCTGGTCAAAAGGCCGGAGCAGTCTGGAGAGGTCGCGTCAGAGTCAGGAGGAAGAACATGACTGGAGTGGCAGGCGCCTGGAGATGGTGGTCGGTTTCTGTTGTCGCGCTATTGATTTGGGTGGTACCTGGCTGTGCGCCTAAGGGCGGTGGAGTCGCCAAGAAGGCTATCAAGATCGGGGCGATATTACCGTTAACGGGAGAGGCGGCCAAGTACGGCGAGACTTCGAAGAAGGCCATCGATATGGCTGTTGCCGAGATCAACGGGGCAGGCGGTGTGCGGGGAAGCAAGTTGGAAGTCGTATATGAAGACGACCAGGCTAAGTCAGTCAATGGCTTATCAGCCTTCCAGAAGCTCGCTACAGTGGACAAGGTGCCTGCCGTGATCGGGGCTATGGCAAGTTCGGTCACGCTGGCGATAGCTCCCGTTGCTGAACGGCAGAAGATCGTTCTTCTCTCTCCGATGTCCTCCAATCCGAAGATCACACAGAGTGGCGATTACATCTTCAGAAACTGCATCTCCGACCTCTTGGAGGGTTCGGAGATGGCGAAATACGCGGTTCAGAAGCTACATCTAGAGCGTGTCGCGATCCTTTACATCAACAACGATTACGGGGTTGGCCTGCGGGACGTATTCAAGAAGACGTTTGAGCCGCTAGGGGGACAGGTGGTTGCGGCTGAAGCTTTTCCGCAGGGCGGAACCGACTTCCGCGCCCAGCTTGCGAAGATCAAAGCCGCACGTCCTGAAGGCGTATATCTCGTTGGCTACAACGAGATGATCCAGATCTTTAAGCAGGCGAAGGAAATGGGTCTTCGCACCCAGTTCCTCAGCACCATCATGCTCAATGATCCATCACTGGTAAAGCAAACGGCTGGCGCAGCTGATGGGGCGGTACTGACTGCATGGGCATATGACCCCAAGAGTAGGAACATGGCTATGCACGCTTTCGTTGAAGCCTTCAGGCAGCGATATGGAGTCGAGCCGGATGTTTTCGCGGCGCAGGCCTACGATGCTGCGAAGCTCATAGCGAAGGCTATGGCATCCGCAGGTATCACACCTAGTGAAATCAAGAAGGGGCTCCATAGTGTAAGGGACTATCCGGGGGCATCTGGCACTACCACCTTTGATTCGAACGGGGATGTCGTAAAGCCCCTGCGTTTCCTGCGCATATCGAAAGGCATGTTCGTCCCGGTCAGTTAGCTCAAGTCAGCCGATGGATAGCACCGAAGATCACATGCTGGGGTTGTACGCGCCGAGGGCTTCTTCTCCAAGGGAAAGGCATCGGTAATGCATCTGGTGACCTTTCAAGGGGACTATTAGCCTGGTGAGGGAGGGAAACAAGGATGCGATATCGGCTCCTACCTGCTGTAGAATTGAGGAATCTCCTTCCGAAGTGGACATCTGCCCCAGTGTCACTTACGATCATCGGGGCCGCCGCGGTCCTCTTAAGATCGTTGTACACCGCGGACGGGGACTTCAGCGTCGGAATTGGCCTGAAGACGGTTGTAGGGGCGGCGGCCGTATATGGCATCTGTGCGTTCTTCGCCGGCTGGTTGTGCAACCGGCGACTACGGGAGCGCATGCGACGAGGCGAGGCAAACGCTGACGTGCCAAGCCAGGAGAAGGTTCTCTGCCAGCTTGAAGAGGTCGCCGGAATTGTGGACGAGAAGCTCAATGAGCATCAGATGGGTGAGCTCTCCCGGAGGCTGGTCTTCGCGCGCGCAGTCAAGGAGCAAGCAGTAAATATACCTCCGGCCGGGAACCACTTGACTGCTTTGCGTGATTCCGACTGGCTGCTCGCGACATCCAGCGTAAGCCCTGTTGCCTGGGCGGACCCTGGACTTGCCTGTTGGCTGGTCATGCAGGGCGTGTCAAATGTGCTTGCTTTGGGAAGGTCATCCCACGGTCACCTAGACCTGACTAAGAACGCTGTCGCCAGATTCGTCCAGGTTACGGAAGATACATGCTGTGACCTCGGACGAAGACTCAGTCAAGAAGACCCTGGTCCAATCGTTGATCAAGAGGATCCCCCTATGTTCTGGGCTCTGCGCTTCATCTTTGTTGATGGAGAAGCGGTAGAAAGGTATACGGAGATTCTGCAGTCGCTGGTGCACCTGCACTTTCTTATGGGCATACCATGCCTTGTGATAGTCCGCGAGAAGCTGGTGAGGGCTCTCGGAGAAGACGCATTGACGTTGATGAGGAATCTCGCGCAACTCACCTCACAGCCGTTGACGTTCCCGCCTGACGTTGCGCTGGTACGGAGACGCGCACCAGAGGGAACGAAGTTGGAATGCTGGTACATGGACTCTGCTGGCAAGCCTGATCACACGGATGGAGCCGGAGTTGTTGGCCTCGCCAAGGACATGTTCGGGGCGCTTGCTGAGCATGCCGATATAGCTGAAAAGGACTTCCTGACAAGTCCCAATTACTTCCTCTTGACTCAGGTGGATGGACGCCCACGATACTGTAAGTTGCCCATCGACGGAGCGGCGGAAGGAGTGAAGCCAGTTGCCTGACCGTCGCTCCAGAGTCACCGTGGCACTGGTCACGCCCCAAGCGGGTCACAACCAATACTACTTCGATTTCAGCCTCGAAGCCGCACACGAGGAGCTTGGCTTGGGCTATCTCGCTTCGTCCGTCTCAGCTGGAGGGCATACGCCTACAATTCTCGATGGCCCCGCTATGCAGTTGGACTCGTCTGCCATTCTCGCGGAGATCATGACGATCAGGCCTGCCATCGTGGGTCTCAGCCTGATCAATCAAACTCTTGCGGAAGGCGAGTACTTGGCGCGAGAGATAAAGCGAGAACGCCCAGAAACGTGCGTGGTGGTGGGAGGCCATCTGCCCACGAATGCGCCCATCGAAGTATTGCAGGGATGTGCGGCGTTCGATGTCGCGATCCTTGGCTACGGCGAGCAGACATTGGTGGAGGTCTGCGACCGATTTGCTGCGGGCAAGGGCCTTGCGGACGTTCAGGGAGTTGCTTACCGCGAGAATGGCGCCATAACACGCAATGGCCCTAGGCCTCTTCCATCCGACCTGGATTGCATTCCTTTCCCCGACCGTTCGGCGGTGAAGTGCAAGGTGGAGCGAGGGCTGTTGCCTCTTGCGAGAGTAGTGACGAGTCGGGGGTGCCCGTACGAGTGCAACTACTGCACTACACCGGCATTCCTTGATGCGCACGAGCTTTGCGGAAGCAAGCGCTGGATGCCGCGTAGCCCCGAGAACGTCGTCGAGGAGATATCCGGGCTTGTCAGCAGCTTGGGGGTTAAGGTCATCATCTTCTGCGATGATGAATTTGTTGCTAGGGTTCAGGGAGGGACCGAAC
>Ga0307379_10006726_pt1 | contig 15760 bp, 16 predicted proteins | sample UN2MG_FD_202237 | JGI IMG/M metagenome (GOLD analysis project Ga0307379, IMG submission 202237) | Soil microbial communities from Risofladan, Vaasa, Finland - UN-2 | ecosystem: Environmental > Terrestrial > Soil > Coastal area > Acid sulfate soil | place: Finland: Risofladan, Vaasa | collected... | reverse complement strand
ATCCCGCGGAGGAGAAGATGATCGAGGGGATCTTCCGCTTCGGGGAGACGGTGGTGAACGAGGTGATGACCCCCTGGTCCGAGGTCGTGTGCCTGCGGAAGGGAATGGCGTTTGCGGATGCGGCGGCAGTGGTCGGGAACGCCGGATTCTCGCGGTACCCCATGTTGAGCCCTGACGGTGAGGACATCGAGGGGATCCTCTCCTCCCGGAACTTCTTCCGGCCGGGAGTGAGCGAAAAATGGGAACAGTTCATCGAGAAGCCCGTCTACGTCCCCGAATCGATGAAAATGATGGACCTGCTCCGCCGGTTTCAGAGGACGAGGGTCCACCTGGCCGTCGTCATCGACGAACACGGGAAACTGTGCGGAATCATCACGATTCACGACCTCCTCGAGGAGATCGTGGGAAGGCTGACGGAGGGGTCGGATTCCCCCGAGGTCCCGGAGTGGGAAAAGGACGGAGCGCTGTCGGTCCCCGCCTCGACGCCGATCCGGGTCCTCCGAGACGAGTACGGCATCGACATCCCCCTGGGGGACACTTACGAGACCGCAGGAGGCTTCGCGCTGGACTGCCTCCAGAGTGTCCCGGAAGGGGTGGTGACATTCCTCTCCTACGGGTACCGCGTCACGGTCGTCGAAACCGAGCGGTTCCGGATCAAGCGTCTTCGGTTCGAAAAAACGGGTCTTACCGGAACTCTGTGATCTCCTCCGGCGGTTTCCTGGACGGTTTCGGTGGAGGCGGCGAGTCCGGGATTCCCAGGGCGATGATGGCGAGGAGTTCCTCGGGGGGCCGGATGGAGAGGGCGGATTCGAGCTCCGGCTTGGCCACGAGGGGACCGGTCATCCAGCACGTGCCATATCCCAGGGAATGGGCCGCGAGGAGAAACTGGGTGATGGACGAAGCGGCGCTCTGCAGGCCGGCGTTCACCTGGTAGCGCCTGACCCTGTGCCTCTCCGGGTCTTTTTCCCGCAGGTGGCGGTCCGTCGCCGATTCGTACGGTTTCCCGACGACACAGACCGCGACAGGCGCTTCGGCGAAGAGGTTGTGGTAATTGATCTTGTCGGGGGGGACCGTCTTTCCCGTGATCCGGGAGAGCAGGTCGTCCACGATCCCCTTCATCCGGGCGAGAAGCGCGGCTTCCTCCACGACGAGGAACCTGGCGTTCTGGGCGTTCCCCGCGGACGGAGCCCAGGTGGCCGCTTCGACCATCCTGAGGATCTTCTCCCGGGGGACCGGTTCCCTGCTGAATTTCCGAATGCTTTGCCGCCCCTTCATGGCGTGGAAAACGTCCATCCCTTTAGCTCCCCTCGTGGAATGTTTGTGAACCGGGTACGCGATCCTTAAGGTGCTTGCGCCTCGTAATTACGGTCTGGTACCGGCGCTCGACACAATCTTCGCCTCGCTCCATAGGCCGCTCTGCGGAACCCCCCGCTGCGCACCGGGTCCCCGGTCGGAGGGCAATATCTGCTCCGCTACCACGACCTTGCGTCCGTCAGGGAATGACCAGCAGCAGTTCCGTCTCCCTGCCCCCGCTCCCCGAGCTTGCCAATACTTTCCCTTGCGGCAACGAGTGGGTCTTCGTCAGAAGAGTCCAAATCTCGTCGACCTTCGGCTTCCCTCCTGCCGTGATGATGATCGCCGCCGCGGGAAATTCCAATACGGTCTTCCCCACTTCCCCGATCACCTGTTTCCCGGCGTCCGTCAGCGTCGTTTCTCCCTTCAGGAAAAGGATTTTATCGGGCACCAGGACGCGCATTGCGGGACCGACCGGCGCGGTCGCGATCTCGGAGGAGATGCCGGAGAACGTCTCCGCGAGTTCTGCGAACCGGATGTCCCTGCGTCTTGTTTCCTGAAGGCGGTCCTCCCGGATACGCTCGATGCGGCCGAGCAGAATGTCCCGCTCCCGCCGGAGGGATTCCATGTCGGGGGTTTCCGCAACCCGCTGTTCCAGTTCGGCAATGGTCGACGCCTGAAAGACGGTCTCCCTCCGGAGCTTTTCCCGTTCCATATCGCATGCTTGCGCCATTGAACTCAATTCCTGGATCCTTTTTCCTGTAGCCTTCTCCTTTTCGAGCAGTTGCGAGATCAGCTCTTCCCGGGTGATTCGCGTTCCCTCGTAGCTACTGGCGATCGAGGCGAGTTCCGCCCGGACCCTGCCAAGCTCTTCCTCCTCCTCCCGTACCCGCGAGGACAGGGCCTCATTCGCCTCTTTTTCGTCGGCGAGTTGTTTCTGCACGGCGACATAATCCGATTCGAGGGTGTTTTTCTCCCTGTTGGTGGACGCCACCGCGTTTCGAAGCGAGTCGGCTTCCTTCGTTTTTTCTTCGTACCTGGAGGCGGTGACAAGGCAGCCGCCTGTTCCCAACGTGAGCGTCAGGATGGGGACCACCATCCAAAATCTCCTTGCCTGCAACCCTTTCCCCCGAAGATTCTTGTTTGCTTGAGGCATGAAACATTTTACTTTCCAACCCCTTTTTTATAAAGTTCTAAATAAACCGGTTTCCCCGAAACCTGTGGGGTGGTTTGCGGAAAGGCGGGCCGACGTGGGTGGTTCCCGGACCGAACTCCTCGACACGTTCCTTAAGCTTGGCTATCTGTCCCACGAGTCGCTTACGAAACTGAAGGCGCGCGCCGCCCGGAAAGAAGTCCCGGCGGCGGGAGAGGCGCTCGTTTCCGGTATTCTCCACCCCGATGCGAAGGGATGGGTCCTGGCGGATACGCTGGGGATCCCGTTCCTCGAGGTTGACCCGGCCGCCGTCCCTCTTTCCCTCTCCGAGCTTCTTCCCGAGGCGATTGCCCGCGAGAACATGGCGGTCCCCGTATCCCGGGAGGAAGGGCGGATCACCCTCGCGGTTTCCGACCCGTTCCGTCACGGAGCGTTTTCCCGGATCGAGGAGATGACGGGCCTGAGCGTGACGCTCGTCGTCTGCCCGGCCGGCACGATCACGCGCATACTCGAGCGGTTCTACCCCGAGGCCCTTCCGATTCCTCCCGGGGAAATCCTGGGCGGTGCGATCGGCCGGGAGGAGGCGCAGGAGTGGCTTGCCCGGGGGAGGGGGAGGAGGCTGGCGGAAAAGGTCCTCCTCCACGCCGTGGAAGCCGGGATTTCCACCGTCCGGGTATATCCGTCCGGCCGGAGCGTGGCGGTCTTCGGGGACTCGGGGGCAAGGAGATCGCTCCTGCTTTCCTTCCCGATACGCTTCCGGGAGGCTCTCGTCGGCTCTTTCGCGGATCTGGCGGGGTTGTCAACGGGCCGGGAGTGCGTGGTGGAGTCCACTTTTCAGCTGGAAACGGAGACCGGCATCCGTGCCTTTCGGATCAGTGTTCTTCGGGGCCTCTCGGGCGTCGAGACGGTCGTAACGGTTATCCCGGACCTCCGGTCGGTCATCGCGCTGGACTCGATCGGGTTCCACCCGGAACAGACGGAGATCACGCGACGCCTCCTTTCGATGCAGGACGGCCTTATCCTGGTTTCCTCTCCGGCTGCCGAGGGTGTGGCGACGACGATCTATGCGATGCTCCGGGAATCGTACCGGGCAGGCAGCCGCGTCGTGACCGTCGAGGAGACGCACCGCTTCCGGAACGACGGCTACATTCAGCTGGAGCGCCATGAGGTGGAGAAGCGGTTCGGGGGGAAATGGACTCGCCTTGCCGAGACGCTCGAGCCCGACGCGCTGATGATCGAGTCGGTCTCGGACAAAAAAGAGCTTCTCGACCTTGTCCACATCGCCCGGAGAGGCATACCCGTGTTCTGCGGGGCGCAGGGGGTCAACCTTTCCCGAACGCTTGAGACCCTGTTCTCCCTGGAAGTCGATCCGTTTCTCCTGGTGCGGGTCGTAAGGCTCGTCATGCACCAGCGGCTTGTCGATCTCCTTTGCCCCGAATGCCGCCGTGCCGTGCCGGCCGTGCCGTCGTTGCAGTTCGTGGGAGAGAACTACCGGGAAAAGCTCGAAACCATGGTTCAGGAGGTCACCTTCTACGTTCGCGCCGGATGCCCTCGCTGCCGGGGAACCGGGTATTCCGGGAAAATGGCCCTGTTTGATCTGCTCCCGTTCACCCCCGGCGTTCAGCATCAGATTTTTTCCGACGAACCCCTCGAGGAGAAACTGGCGCGCATCGTCGGGGAGAATCTCCGGTCCGCCTTCCCCTCGGTGGAGGATCTGTTGCGGCGCGGGATGGTAACATTTGACGATGTTTTTCCGTTTTTCCGGTAGGGCGAAGGATCCTCCCCGGGATTCCGGGGGGGAGGACTCCTTCGCAAGGTTGACGATGAACCACGTCCGGAAGGGTTCCTAATGCGATTGCGATGGGAGTACAGGCGGCCTGATCTTGCCATGCTCCGGGGGATGAAATGAAAGAGAAGACGCTGAACCGGATGTTCCTGAACCGTATCGAGGAGGGGGGCGATGCCGTCCGGTACCTCGTCCCGCACGACGGGAAGTGGGATCCGATGACGTACCGGGAGGTGGGGACAGCCGTCCGCGAGATGGCCAACGGGCTGATGAGCCTTGGTCTTTCCCGAGACGACAAGGTGGCGATACTTTCCACTACACGGCTCGAGTGGTGTCTGGCCGACATTGCCGGCATCCTGGGAGGATTCGTCACGGTTCCTGTCTACCCCTCCAATCTGCCCGACCAGGTCGAGTATATCCTGGCGAACTCGAAGTCCTGCGTCGTGTTCGTCGAGGACGAAATGCAGTGGAACAAGGTCGCGGGAATCCGGAAAAGCCTTCCGTCGCTTGCCACGGTGGTCATGTTTTCCGGAGACCCGCAGGGCAAGGAGGGGACGATCGGGCTGTCCGATTTGCGGGCAAGGGGTGCACAATACGAGGCGGCCAACCCCGGGGCGCTCTCGCGGCGGACCGAGGAGATTCGTCCGGAGGACGATCTCACCATCATATACACTTCCGGGACCACGGGGCCGCCGAAGGGGGTGGTGACCCGGCACGGCAACTACGTCTTCATCGTTACCTCCTGCCTCGAGGCCGTCACCATAGGGAAGGGCGAGACGTTTCTCCAGTTCCTGCCCCTTGCGCATTCGCTGGGAAGGCTCGAGCACTTTCTCACGTTCGACGCCATGGCGGTTTCCGCTTTCGCCCGGGACATCCTGACGGTCGGGGAGGACCTGGCTCTCGTCCGACCCGAGATCATGGTAAGTGTTCCCCGGCTGTACGAGAAATTCTATGCCCGGGTGCTTGCCAAGGTGGAGGAGGACGGGGGGCTGAAAAAGGCGATTTTCCACTGGGCAATGGACGTCGGGCGCGAAGTCTCCCGGCAACTTCAGCGGAAGGAAGCGGTCAGCGGGTTCCTTTCCCTCCGTTTCTCCCTGGCGGAGAAGCTCGTGTTCCGGAAAATCCGGGAAAGGATGGGAGGCAGGTTCCGGTTCGCCATCTCCGGCGGCGCGCCGCTCTCCCCGGAAGTCGCGGAGTTTTTGCATGCCCTCGGTATCCTGATCCTCGAGGGATACGGGCTTACCGAGGACTCCACCGTCACCGCGGTCAACCGGTACGACGACTACAAATTCGGAACGGTGGGGAAGGCGCTGCCGGGAACCGAGATCCGGATCGCCCCCGACGGGGAGATCCTCGTCCGGGGCCCCCACGTGTTCAAGGAGTACTTCCGTGATCCGGAGGCTACCCGGGAAGCGGTCGACGCAGACGGGTGGCTGCAAACCGGGGACATCGGGGAACTCGACTCCGAGGGATTCCTGCGAATCACGGACCGGAAGAAGGACATCATCGTGACGTCGGGCGGGAAGAACGTCGCTCCCCAGAACGTGGAGAACCTGCTCAAGAACGACAAGTTCGTAAGCCAGGCGCTCGTCTATGGGGACCGGCGGAAATATCTCACCGCGATCATCACCTTGTCGGCCGAGGACATCGTGGCGTGGGCGGAGCGAAACGGCATCCCGGAGAGGGACCCGGCCCTTCTCGCCAAAAACGCCAGGGTGGAGGAGATGATGCAGGGCCGCGTTGACGGGATCAACCGCCAGCTGGCCTCTTTTGAACAGGTGAAGAAGTACGTCCTGATCGGAACCGACTTTACCCAGGAAACGGGAGAGCTGACCCCCACGCTCAAGGTGAAGCGCAAGGTTGTCATCAAGAAGTACGGGAACCTGCTCGATGCCCTGTACGGGAAAGACTAACGGCCCTGTTGCCCACCTCGATTTACGAAGTCAACAGCATGGAGAAACAGGAGCGCGAGGCGCTCCTGTCCGTCCTCCTTCCGCGCCGCCTCCTGGAAATGTTTTCTGTCGATCCGGCGACGTTTTTGAACGACAAGGGGATCCGGGGCGTCCGTTTCGTTTGCCCCGAGCGGATGCCCTTTTTCCAGGTGAACCTGCGGCGCGATCCGCGCGACCGGGACGCGGTGTATTTCCTCGACGTTTCCACCTCGCCGTTCGGGCAGATGGAGATCTCGTTCGTCGTCGTGAACGATCCCGACGGCGACAGGTTCGACATTGATGTGGACGAGCACGGGCAGGACACCTATTTTGGGACAGCCCGCCGGAACGTCCCCGAGGAGATCCGGGCGATGCAGGCGGGGCTTTCGCCAGGACAGGTTCGGCGGGGGCTGAAGGCGATGAAGGATCTGGTCGCATGCTGGGAGGAGTTCTTCGGGCGCCTCGGGCACACCTTCTTCTTTCTGGAGCCGTTGACCTACAACAGCGCGATCCTCTATGAAAGAAGCGGCTTCCAGTACCTCCAGGGGAGTGAGAAGATGAAGGAGGTCGATCGGGAATTCCGACCGGGCGGCGCTCTCTTCGCCAGGCTCGACGGAAGCACGCCGTTTCGGATGCCCGGCCAGCACCGGACAGTGAGGGGAAGAAGCTGGGCGATCCACGACGGTATCCTGGACGAGCCATGGGAGAGCCCGAAGATGTACAAGTCGATCGGAGTTCACGCGGTCGTGTCCACCTTCACGGGGGAGGAATATTGATGATTCGTTTTGCGGCAGTCGTTCTGGCTCTTCTCCTGATGGTATCCGGTTCCCGGGGGGAAGGGGAGGAGCGCCCCACGATTTTCCTCGAGAAGAAGATCTTCTCGGAGACTTCGACGGGGCGGAAAAACTTCTACGAAGTGCATACGGTGTCGAAAGGGGAGAACCTCTGGAAGATCCTGAAAGAAAAGTCTCCGGTCTTCCCGGCGGACTATTCCTCCCAGCTCCGGGAGTTCCGGCGGGTCAACCCGGACGTGAAGAACCCGGACAGGCTTCTCCCGGGCAAGAAGATCTTCATTCCGACCGGCATCGGCATGAGGACCGCCCGCATGGTGGAATCGGGAAAAACGGTCCCCTACCGGATCCGGAAGGGGGACACCCTTTCGGAGATCCTGACCTCGCGTGGAGTCGTGCGCAAGGACCTCTCCCGCTTCGTGGATGCCGCGAAGGAGTTGAATGATTCCATTCGTGACGAGAATCTGATCCTCGCCGGGAAGAACATTTTGGTCCCCACCGAAAAATACTTCGGGAAGGCCGAGGCGGTCGCGGAGGCGCCGGCACCCGGCCCACTGGCCGCAGCTCCTCCCCCGACCCCTCCCGAGAAGGAGCCCGCGGACGAACTGTCCTCGGTTGCATTGACGCGGGACGTACCGCCGGATCCGGGCGCGGAGGGGCTGCCGCCAGCCAAACCGGAATCCCAGGTGACGGTTTCCGCACCGCCCGCGGCGGAATCGGGCGCCGTGATCACCGGACAGAAGGCGGAGGAGCCGTCGCTTCCGCCGCTTCCTCAGCCGTTACCCGCCTACCGTGGTTTGCTGTCGGATCTGGTCCGCGGGCTGGGGGAGAAGTGGGTGGACAAGGGGATGCTCTACCTTCCGATCCCGTCGGGGGGAGAGGTCGTGCTCAATCTCGAGGAGTATCCCGTCGTGCGCTTCTCCGGGGGAATTCACGCGCTGATCGATTTCAAGGGCGTCCTTCCGGAGGAAGTCCGCCGGGTGATCACGGAGACGTGGAAGAATTATCGCGTGGTCTCCATGGACGGCACACAAGGTGCGCTGGATGTGATCGGTCGTCTGCTCGGCGTCTCCGGGTACTATTCCGTCAGGGAAGGTTTTGCCAACGCGCCGGTTATCGGGGAGGAGGTATCGGTTTCCCTCCCCGCCCGTTGGGTGGTCCTCCGGACGAGCCAGAGTATGCTCAACGGAGAGATCTTCCTCGTCAAGGAGGTTCCGGAGAAACCCGGCCGTGACCTCTCGGCGGTCCTGCGATACGCCGAACGGGTCGGAATCCGGACGTTGCCGTTCGCTTACGACCCTTCCGCGTACGAAGGGTTCCTCGTGGGGCTTCCCCCGGTACCGGTGGAAGAGGAAGAAGCTCCCGTGGGTCGTCTGCCCGAGGGCGGTCTCGAGGCGCTCGATTTCTCCCTCGATCTGCTTGGCATTCCAACGCTGGAGGAGAAACGGATCCGCATCGGCGGGGGAAAGGAGTCGTTCGTCCTGACCGTCCAGCCGGAGAGGATGTTCGAGGCGGGGGGGAAGCGATTCGTGGTGGACACCGGGAAGATTTCTCCCGCCCTCGGCGCGATCATCCGGAACTCGGGGTACAGCATCTTCGCCCTGGACAAGGGCGAGTCCGGCAGGTCGATCTTCCGCAGGGTCCTCGACGCTTCCGGGATTCCCGTCGAGACGAGAAAGGAATTCCTCCTTGCCGGGGGGAAGGAGGAGGGATTCGAAGTGCGTGCGACCGGGACGTTCGTCACGTCCCGCGACTGGCTCGAGGGCAGAAAGGTCCGGGAGATGGTTCTCGTCCGGGAGAAGGTCCACTCCGCCACGAGAACGCTGATGAAGGAATTAGGTGTGGAAATCGTGGGGCGGTAGCCCTGCGATAAATCGCAGGTGCATGTTCTCGGGTACCGGGGGCCACAGGGATGGTCGGAACAAATCATGAAAGACCGGGGAAGCACACCCGCGAGAAAACATCCCTCTTCGGTCTGGTGAGTTACCAGCCGCGCTGGGTCATCGTCCTGCTCTTACTGACGCTTACCGTTTCCGTAGTGGGCCTGCGGATTTCCTGGAATTCCGGGCTTCGCCGGGTGGATGCACTGGTGCAGGACGCGGAGCGGGCTCTCGCGATTCCAACGAAGGTGGACCCGGCGGGGCCCCGGGACCCCGCGGAAGTGGAGGCGAAGATCAGGGAGTGGACGGGTGCCAAAATCGTCCTCCCCAGGGAAGAGCAGTTGTTTACTTACAACGGGGTCGCCCGGGAGAAGATGGGTCGGCTGCCGGTGGTCGTGGTCCGCCTGTCGTTTTCGGGGGAACCGTACCTGCTCCTCGTCGTGCGGAAGGAGATGATCCGGGGGAGCCGGTCCCCCGGATCCCTGTTTTCGCAGTCGGGATTTCTCTCCGGGGAGAAGGACGGGAAGTCCTACGTATTCTGGGAACGGGAGGGGGTCTCGTACCTGGTCGTGACGGGGGCGGAACTGGAGCACGCATTTGATCTCGTCCGGCGGTACTTTACCTGACCAGAATAATCGGGCGCGTGGATCGACAGATCGAGACGAAACATTACAAGGTGCTTAAAGACAGCCATCAGGAAAAGCGGTTATGATATTCTCTCGGCCGATTGACCGGGGTCAAGGAATCGCAAGGAAGGGAAGTGTCATCCTAATTCAAAGGCTGGCATGTGTCGGCTGAAGGAGGTGTTGCGATTATGAGAGCGAACGTGGAGACGGTCCTGGAAAAGGTTCGCCCGGCCCTGCAGGCCGACGGGGGAGACGTGGAACTCGTCGACGTCGAAGGGGGTGTGGTGAAAGTGCGCCTGACCGGAGCATGCGGAGGATGCCCCATGGCATCCGTAACGCTTAAGAACGGGATCGAGGCGCTGCTGAAAAAGGAGATTCCCTCGATCGACCGGGTGGAGTCCGTGTAGTCCAACAGACGGAAGGAGAAGGGATGGCGCACATCATCAACGAGGAATGCATCGCCTGCGGCGCATGCGTTCCGGAATGCCCCGAGCAGTGCATCGCAGAGGGAGATCCGATCTACATCATCGATGCGGGCAAGTGCACGGACTGCGCTGCCTGCGCGGGGGTGTGCCCGACCGCGTCGTGCGTGCCGGCGTAAAGCCTTACGCGCGGAGTTTTCACGGTCACCGCGGCCTGACGGGTGAGCAGGACGCCGCCTCTTGAAGGTACGGGAAAAAGGACGGGGAAACGGAAGAAGGCCTTTCCGTTTCCCCGTCTGTTGTTTCGCAGGGCCTTTTAAGCCCCCTCTCTAGAGAAGCTTCCTTACCTCGCTGTCGAAGGTGTCCCGGTCCAGGGTTCCCACGTGGACGTTCCTGATCCTGCCGTCCTTCCCGATGAAGATGGTGGTCGGCAGGGAGGAGACGCCCCCATAGGCCCTCGCGGTGGCTAAATCCCCCACGAGGATCCGGTATGCGATCCGGTGGTTCATGACGAACGCCGGGAGATCCTTCCGGGTGTCGGTATCGAGTGATATCCCCACGAGTTCGAACCCTTTGTCCTTGTACTTGTTGTAGACGTCCACGAACCCCGGGATCTCCTCGACGCATGGGGGGCACCACGTGGTGAAAAAGTTGATCACGGTCGGTTTCCCCAGAAAGTGCGAGGAATCGACGATGTTGCCGCTTACGTCTTTCAGGGAGAAGGACGGCGCGGCCGTCCCCGCAGAGGGGGTGGATCGCCCCGTAGGTCCCTCCCTGCCGTCCGGTTTCCCGCGGTGGGCGGTCTGGTAGAGGAAATAGGCCCCCGCGATTGCCAGGATCAGAACCCCGGCCAGCACCAGGGGAGTTTTTTTCATGTTGGAAACCTCCGTGAACGGCGATCCCCCGTTGCGTCCGGGCGCTTCCCCAAGGGGTTGTGCATCATGATATTGTAGATGTATAAAGATGAAACGAAAAGCCCGCTCTCCTAATCGAAAATGGATAGATAGCCGATTGCGGCCTGGGGCGGGAACCTCGTATCGGGAAGATCACCAAATCCTGACCGGGAGGGACGAATAGGATGGCGGAATGGACGATGGAGGAAGTGTTGCGCCTGGCGCTCCAGCACGAGATGGATAATTTCGGGGCGTATACGAAAGCCTCGGAAGAAACGCAGAATCCGGCGATCCGGGCGATGTTCGAGTTCCTGGCGGACGAAGAGAGGGATCACATCAAGCTCATCCGGGACAAGATGGCCGAGTTCAATGTGAAGGAGTAGGCGGGGGTTTTCCGTTGGCGAACATCTTCTTTGACCATATCTCCACCACACCCCTCGATCCGCGCGTGCTCGAGGCGATGATGCCGTATCTCACCGATCGGTACGGCAACCCCTCGTCCCACATCCACGACCAGGGGCAGCAGGCGGTCAGGGCGGTGGACGCCGCCCGGGTGGAGGTTGCAGGACTGGTGGGGGCGAAGCCGCAGGAAATCGTCTTCACCTCCGGCGCGACGGAGGCGAACAACCTGGCGATCAAGGGCGCGGCGGAAAGCCGCGGGAAGAAGGGGAAGCACCTGGTGGTATCCGAGGTGGAGCACTTCTCCGTCCTCAATGCCCTCCTGCCTCTCCGAAACCGGGGATTCGAGGTCACCACCGTAAAGGCCGACGGCGACGGAAAGGTGGACCCGGACGACGTGCGGAGAGCCATCCGTCCGGACACCGTCCTCGTCTCGGTGATGCACGCCAACGCGGAGATCGGAACCGTCGAACCCGTCGAGGAGATCGGGCGGATCGCGAACGAGCGTGAGGTCCTCTTCCACACGGATGCGACCGCATCGGCGGGCCACATCCCGCTTAACGCCGGGACGGCGGGAGCGGACCTCGTCACGCTGTCTGCGCACAATTTCTACGGGCCCAAGGGAACCGGCGCCCTCGTGGTGCGGGAGGGCGTCAGGCTCGAATCCCAGATCGACGGCGGGTTCCAGGAGATGGGCTACCGCGCCGGGACGGAAAACGTCCCCGGGATCGTCGGGATGGGGCGGGCGGCAAGAATCGCCTCCGAAGAGATGGGGGAGTGGGCGAGACACCTTGGCGCCCTGGGGAAGAGACTGCGCGAAGGCGTCGCATCCTCGGTGGAGCATCTCCACTTCACCGGTCACCCCACGGACCGGCTTCCGGGTCACGTAAGTTTCTGGGTCGAGTACGCGGAGGGCGAGTCGCTCCTGCTGTTTCTTTCCGTCCATGGCGTGATGGCGGCCTCGGGGTCGGCGTGCAGCTCGAACCTGAAAGGCCGGGACGAGGAAGACCTGGTCGCCTCCCACGTGCTCCGGGCGATCGGGGTCCCGAGCGACATCTGCACGGGGTCGATCACCTTCAGCCTGGGGAAGGGGAGTACCGGGCAGGAGGTGGACCACGTCCTGTCCGTCCTGCCGGGGATCGTCAGGCGGCTGTGGGAGATGTCTCCCACCTATCTCGACTACCAGAAGAAAATCCAGCAGGGAGGCTAAAAACCGCCATGGCAAGCGGACCTTACAGCGAAAAGGTGATGGACCACTTCATGAATCCGAGGAACGTCGGAGAGATCGAGGGCGCCAGCGGTGTCGGCGAGGTCGGCAACCCGGCCTGCGGGGACATGATGCGCCTCTATCTTAAGGTCGAGGGCGGGAAGATCGTGGAAGCGAAGTTCCGCACGTTCGGCTGCGGGGCCGCCATCGCCTCCAGTTCCATGCTGACGGAGATGATCAAGGGGAAGACGATCGAGGAGGCGCAAACCATCACGAACCAGCACGTCGCCGACGCCCTCGACGGTCTCCCCGCCGTCAAGATGCACTGCTCGGTCATGGCCGAGGAGGCGGTGAAGGCCGCCCTGGACGACTACCGGGAGAAGAATCCCGCCTGAGGGGGCGTAAACGCCGCGATGCTGGACCTGAACGAAATCGAGATCCTCCAGGTAGCCCTGGCCCACGAGAAACAGGCGAAGACCTTCTACGAACGGCTGGCCAGGAGCCAGGGGGACACCCCGGCGGGTGACCTGTTCGCCTTCCTCGCGGATGAGGAGGAGAGGCACATCCGCAAGCTCTCCACGAAGCACGGGGTCCCGGAGTTCGAGGCGGACTGGCAGGAGAAGTACCTGCCGTATCTGATCGACCTGGACCGGCTCGCCTGGGAGGAGGGTGTCGATGCCGGGGGCGCCGAAGGGCCCGACGCGCATCGGAAGGGGCTCGCAGTCGCCAGGAAGGCGGAGGCGCATGCCATCGCCTTCTACCACCAGGCCGCGGAGGTTGTCGAGGACGGCAACGTGCGGAGTCTGCTTTCCGACCTGGAGTCCGAGGAAAGGATCCATCTCGAAAAGATCGAGGCGTTTCTGAAAGACCTGTAAGAGCCCCCAAGGGGCAATCATCCGTTCCGGAGGCGTGAATGAAGACGTCGAACCCCATTGATGTGATGCGAATGGCGCTGGAGCGCGAGAAGAATGCGGTCCGGGACTACTCGGAATTCGCAAAAACGGCCAAGGAGCCGTCGATCCGGGAGATGTTCGAATACCTGGCGGAGGAGGAGAGGAAACACGTCAAGCTCCTCGAGGACGAGATCGACCGCGAGGTCAACCAGGAGATGTAGGGGGCGCGATGCTTTCCCTCTACGACACCGTTTCCAGAAAGAAGATCCCGCTCGTACCCCTCAGGCAGGACCGCGTCGGGATATACACCTGCGGCCCCACGGTGTACCGATACGTCCACATCGGGAACCTGCGGACCTACCTGCTGACGGACCTGATCCTGCGGGCCGTCCGGTTCGCGGGCCTTGCGCCCTTCTCCGTCCAGAACATCACCGACATGGGTCACATGCACCAGGAGCAGCTCGAGCAGACAGAGGACAAGGTCATCGCCGCGGCCCGGGCCGCAGGGAAGACGGCGAAGGAGATCGCGGAGTTCTTCACCGAGGCGTATTTCCGGGATTGCCGAAGGATGCACTTCCTCCCCTCCGACGTTTACCCGCGCGCGTCGGCCCACGTCCCCGAGATGATCTCGGTGGCAAAGGAGCTGGAGCGGCAGGGGGTCACGTACGGCGAGGGCGGCTACCTCTATTTCGACGTGACGAAGGCAAAGGGGTACGGGGAACTGTCCGGCGCCGTCCTCGGGGAGGGGGAGGCGGCCGGCCGGACGGACGAGTCGATCCATCTCCGGAAACATCGCCCGGAGGACTTCTCGCTTTGGCTGGCGGCGGACCCCGGCCGGGAGTTTTTCTGGGACAGCCCGTGGGGCCCTGGCTGGCCCGGGTGGCACATCGAGTGCGCAGCGATGGCGGTGAAGTACCTGGGAACGGAGTTCGACATCCACGTAGGGGGGGTGGACTTAAGGTTCCCCCATCATGAGAACTCCCGGGCGATGGCGATGACGGCCACCGGGGGGAGGTTCGCCTCTGTCTGGGTGCATGCCGCCCACCTGCTCGTCGACGGGCACAAGATGTCCAAGTCGCTTGCGAACGAGTACACTCTCGACGACCTCGATGCACGGGGCGCAAGCCCGACGGACTTCCGTTACCACTGTCTCACCCTTCATTACCGGACGCCGATGAACTTCACCTGGGAAGCGCAGGCGGCGTCCTCGAAAGCGCTCTCGAGGCTGCGCGAGGCGTTCGACTCCAGGGGGGCGACGGCCGGCGCAACCGTTGCAGGGGGCGAGGCGGAAGCCTACCGGCGCCGCTTCCGCGAGGCGATCGGGGACGACCTGAACGCGCCCAGGGCGATTGCCGTCGTTCACGAGGCGGCCCGGTCCGGCCTTTCCGGCGAAGCGTTGGGGGCGCTTGCCGGGGAGTGGGACCAGGTCCTCGGGGTGGGGCTTCTTAAGACCTCCCTCGGGAAAGCGGCTGTGGACGGGGTGCCGGCGGAAGAGATCGCCCCGGGAGAGGTGGTCGACCTTGCGCTGCGCCGGGACAGGTGCCGGCGGGAGAAAAAGTTCGCGGAGGCGGACGCCCTGCGGGAGAAGATCCGGGAGGCCGGGTACGAGGTCGTCGACGGGAAAGACGAACCCGCGAGGCTTAAAAAATTATGAAACCCTTGAGGAAGGAGCCCATCGTGCAGGTGAAGACGATCGATGACCTCATGGAGATGTCCCACGGGTACCAGCGTTCCATGCTCCTGTTCACGGCGCTTGACCTGGACGTCTTCTCCGCCCTTGCGAAAGGTCCTTCGGACGCGGCACGTCTTGCGAGGCGTCTTTCCGCCGATCCCCGTAACCTCTCCATCCTGCTGAACGCCCTCGTGGGGGTGGGATTGCTTGGGAAAAGGGGGAAGGTCTACCGCAACAAGGAGATCGCTGACCGGTTCCTCGCAGACGGCCCCCTGTCGAAGGCATCCATCCTGCTGCATCACCTGAACTGCTGGACGGAGTGGACGACCCTCGGGAGGAAGATCCGGGGCGGCAGGAAACGGCCCGGAAAGAAGAAGGGGTACCAGGAGAACTTCATCCGGGGGATGGAAGACAACTCCCGGGAGCGGGCCGTCTTCATCGCAAAGAAGATTCCCTTGCGCAAAGGGGAGCGGGTTCTCGACTTGGGAGGCGGCCCCGGAACGTACGCGGTCGAGTGGGCGAAGCGGTACCCCGGGACGAGCGTGACGGTGTTCGACCTCCCGGAAACGCTTGCGATCACGAGGAAAATCCTGAAGGAGAAGGGCGCATCCCGGCAGGTCGCCCTGCGGGAGGGCGATTTCCTGCGCGACCGGCTCGGGGGGCCGTACGACCTCGTCTGGATCTCCCAGATTCTCCACGCCTTTTCGGAGAAAGATTGCCTGTTTCTTCTGCGCAAGGTAAATCGGGCGATCGCCCGGGGAGGGCGCGTCGCCGTCCAGGAGTTTCTGCTGGAAGAAGGCGGGACCTCCCCGCC